>Ga0111142_1007_pt1 | contig 29146 bp, 29 predicted proteins | sample DeeMarSeWOR28_12_FD_80398 | JGI IMG/M metagenome (GOLD analysis project Ga0111142, IMG submission 80398) | Anaerolineae bacterium SG8_19 | reverse complement strand
TGGGCTTTGTGGCTGGTCGCGTCGGCCAAGAACTTGTTACCTTGTTAGACGGTTACGGTATCGATCACGATCTCATTTGGGTTGCTGGAGACACCCGGATCGCCCATGTTATCGTGGAAAAAAGGCACAACCGGCATAGTCACATCATCTCCGGCCAACTTGAACTGAAGGCAAACGATGCTGACGCGCTTTTAGAACAAGTGAAGATACATTTACCCCAGTCACAATGGGTCATTTGCGCTGGATCAGTCCGGACCTCTACGCCCAAATTGTCATATTGGCCCGAAAAGCTGGTAAACCTTCCCTGGTCGATTCTCATGGTCCAGGCTTGGAGCAAGCAGCCAAAGCCCGGCCAACGATACTGAAGATGAATCGAGAAGAAATGGGGGACACATTTGGAGTGATCGATGAGACTCTGGTCCAAATGGCACAGGCAGCTTGTACGCTACAGGCAGACCTTGATTTAAATCATGTAGTTATCACCTGTGGTCGAGATGGGATCGTTGCCTTAAACCACGAAGACGCCTGGCACGCAGTCGCGCCTCTGCAACAAGCTGTGAATGCTGCCGGTGCTGGGGATGCTGTTTCGGCCGCGCTTGTCGTACGCCTGTCGGCCGGTGACAGTTGGGAGAATGCTTTACGGTGGGCAGCCGCGACCAGCGCGGCCGTGGTGCTAACTCCAGGTACAGCCGATTGTCACATGAAGGACATCCTGCGAATTTTTCAGGAGACTGTAGTCCGGCGTTTGTGAGGAGTTATTTGCGAGGTGGACTAACTCAATCAAGGACATAGATTCAATAGAGGTCTTAGGCTTTGCATTTTGTGATCTAGCGTCAACACTTTTTGGGAGAATCATAACCATGTCTACGGTATCAATCGATCTGAACAATCCAATCGAGCTTTCTCATATAGCTTATCCAGAACGGGAAGAGTATCGGATGGAGATTGACACTCGTTTTACGGAAGAGTGGCCCCAATTCGCCCGTTACAAGCGAGAACCCGATGCCTGGTACCTTATTTCAGAGGTAACGCTAAACACCCATTGTTCTACCCATATCGAGTTTCCATTTCACCATGTACAGGAGGGTGCAGACGCAGCTACCTTCCCCGTCACCCAGCTAGTCGGCCAGGGGATAATCGTCGATATTTCACCCTGGCGGGAAAATAATTCTAAGATCACCTTAGATGATTTGAAGGGGGCCGCAGGCGATCGAATTCGGACCGGGGACCACGTCTATTTCTACACCGGTAATGATGTCTACTACTACAGCGACCGCCAACATGAGCGTCCTTGGTTCACCACTGATTGCATTCGCTGGCTGGTAGATAAAAAGATAGCCATCATGGGAGTAGACACCTCGGGGCACGAGGTGCGGGATGAAGCCGGACGGCCTGGTGCAGGTCAACCGAACCATGAGCTCTTATTAGGAGCGGGAATTCCCTTAATTGAATATTTGACTAATCTAGATCAGCTGCTGAATAAGCGTTTCGCGAGCTTTGTTTTGCCAGTAAAAATCGCTGGCGCCGAGGCCTTTCCCGTGCGGGTCGTTGCTTTCGAACTGGAGGAAAAGGTATGAGTGTGCCAGTCCCTACTGAGCCCATTAACATCACGGGCGTCAAACCCGAATTGCTGCTGCGTATGTTCCAGAAGATGTTAGAAGCCCGCGAATTTGAAGAACAGCTTTATTATCTTTTTCTGACGACCGAAATGCCGGGAACAATGCACCAGGCCACAGGTCAAGAAGCGGTGCCGGTCGGAATCGTGAGCGCGCTGGCCGATGATGATTACGTCACAAGCACCCATCGAGGTCACGCCCACTGTATCGCCAAAGATGTCCCTTTGGAAGGCATGATGGCCGAAATGTTCGCCAAGCGTGAGGGGATTTGTCATGGGATGGGTGGTTCGATGCACCTGGCTGACTTTAGCCGGGGTATGCTGGGCGCATTTGCCATTGTCGGAGCCGGTATTCCCATTGCGACCGGTGCGGCGCTTTCGGCTAAGGTGCGCAATTCGGGTCAAGTTGCAGTCAGTTTCTTTGGCGATGGTGGCGTAAATGAAGGCACGTTTCACGAGGCCTTGAACATGGCAGCGCTTTGGAAGCTGCCGGTTATTTTTGTCATTGAAAACAACCAGTATGCCCTCTCAATGACCGTAGCGGAATCTTCAGCACTGGACAATCTATCGGCGCGGGCCTGCGCTTACAATATGCCGGGCGTAAGAGTAGACGGAAACGATGTCGTTGCCGTTTATCGTACTGCCCAGGAGGCCGTATCCCTTGCTAGGAACGGCGGCGGTCCTACACTAATTGAGGCCATAACCTATCGCATTCGTGGGCATGCCCGCTTTGAGGCATCCGCATACCGGGATAAGGCGGAAGTGACGAAATGGGAGGCCGCAGATCCCATTGAAAGACTTGGCCAAGCATTGCTGGCGGAAGCTGTCGCGACAAAAGCAGAATTGGACGCTATACGCCAGGAAGCAGAAACGGCCGTCTCAGAAGCCATCAATTATGCCCAAGGCTGCACCGATGTGGGGCCGGAGGATTTTCTCGCTTATATCCTTGACGAAACGGGAGGTAGCCATGCGTAAACTGAATATGGCCGAGGCGATTCGTGAGGCTATCTGGCAGGCAATGGAAGCCGATCCATCCGTTATCTTACTGGGCGAAGATGTAGGGAAATTTGGCGGCGCCTTTCACATTACCCATGGCCTGTTGGAGAATTTTGGCCCGGATCGGGTATGGGATACACCGATCTCAGAAGCAGGCTATACCGGTGTCGGCATTGGGGCAGCTTTGACGGGCTTGCGCCCCATCGTCGAGTATCAATACCTTGACTTTATCTTTTGCGCTATGGACCAGGTTGTCAACCAGGCGGCTAAGATTCGGCTCATGTCAGGCGGCCAGGCCAGCGTCCCGGTCGTCTTTCGGGGGCCGCAGGGCGCGACCGGCCGGGCGGCGCAGCACTCACAGAGTATCGAGGCCTGGTTTATGCATACCCCGGGCATGAAGGTGATTGCTCCTTCTACCGCTTACGATGCCAAAGGACTTCTTATCACTGCGATCCGGGATAACAATCCTGTTTTATTCATCGAACATAAATTGCTTTATGGCGCTGCTTCGCCGGGCGGAGGTAAAGCGCTGGCTGATACATCCATAGTGGACATCGGATCGGATGTACCGGAAGAACCTTACGCCATTCCTTTTCAGTCGGCCGACGTCAAACGAGAAGGGAAAGATGTAACGCTCATCGCCACCATGCTGATGTTGCACCGGGCCCTTGCTGCTGCCGAGCAACTGGATGCTGAAGGCATTGACGTTGAAGTCATTGATCCACGTTCATTGGTACCGCTCGATATGGATACTATTGTCGCCAGCCTGAGCAAAACTCACCATGCGGTCGTTATATCAGAAGATGTAACCCGAGCCGGTGTTGGCGCTGAGATCATGGCCCGGATTAGTGAGGAGGCATTTTACGAGCTAGACGCACCGGTCCGGCGTCTAGGGGCGGCCAATTCCCCCATTCCATTTGGACCAGCCTCTGAACAAAATGTCATTCCCCAGCTGGGCGACATCGTCGACGCGGTGCGACGCGTACTCAACGAGGACTAAACTGCCATGGCTACCAATATCATTGTCCCGCATCTGGGCGAGTCGATTGAATCGGCAACGCTTACCCACTGGTACCGTCAAGTTGGCGATACCGTTACTCGTGGCGAGGAGATAGCTGACCTGGAGACAGATAAAGCTACCCTCTCAATCGAATGTCCGAAAAAAGGGTCACTGCTGGCTGTCCTGGTCGAACCGGGTTCAGAGGTTCACATTGGACAATTGCTGGCGGTTATTGGTGAGCCGGGTGAAAAGTGGCACGAGGAATCAATCACACCAAAGCACGAGGATCGTGCAACTTCCCAGATCATACCTGCTCCTGATTCTAAAGTGGTAGAAAGTCCCGCTACACGTCGTCGCCGACAGGTATCGCCGCTGGCCCGTAGACGAGCGCAAGCACTAGGCATCAATGTTGACCTGGTTACACCAGCAAAGGGAAACAGGGTGAAGGCGGCCGACGTCGAAAAATTCGCTGTCCTTAATGCCCAATCAGTGATAGTTGATGGCACTGAAATACCTGGCCATCGCGTACCAATTTCTGGCCTGAAGAAGCTAGTCGGACAGCGCATGTTGAAGAGTGTGCAGACAGCCCCCCATTTTTCGGTGACGGTGAAGGTAGATGCGCGCCGACTTATGGCCGTGCGTGATGAATGGGAGAAAAAAGGTCAGCCGGTGAGTATGACGGCTATGCTGGTTTATTTTGTTGCCAGGTCGTTGCCCTCTCATCCCTTAATCAACAGCCGGTTTGATGACGACCATATACTTGTATTTGATACTTTCAACATCGGTGTTGCTGTAGCGACAACTGATGGATTGCGCGTGCCGGTGCTCCAAAGGGCAGAAACATTGCGATTAGCTGCCATCGATACACAACTGAAGGCGGTCGTGGAAAAAGCCCGCCTCGGCAAGTTGTCGGCCGATGATATTGCTGATGGCACCTTCACCATCAGTAACCTGGGAATGATGGGCGTTTCCCAATTTTCGCCTATATTGAATCCACCACAAGCAGCTATCCTTGGCGTCGGTGCGCCTTTTTCCGTCTTTATGCCGGCCGAGGGTGGAGATATACGGTTGGCACACATCATGGAATTGACCCTAACAAGCGATCATCGTGTGCTGGATGGGGCTGATGCGGCCAGGTTTTTGGCTACACTCAAGGAAAACCTCGAAACCTGTGTAATAGATTAACCCATAAGGATGGAACCAAAATGTTGCAAGAGAATGATTATCCTATCAGCGTTCAATTTGATTTTGAATCAGGCACCTTCGATCCGGTAAAGGTACGCACGGATCGTTGCGTTAGTGATCTGGCTCCAATGTTTGTCGACAAGAAAGTTGTTCAGGAGATTATCAATAGTGGTGATCGGCTCGTTTACGAGATCTGGTATCATCCTTTTGAAACAAGCAAATCGGATATGGCTCTGGGTGTGACCCGCATTTTACCGGGTAAGGTTGGCGCTGAATATCACATGACCAAAGGCCACATTCATGAAAGGGATGACCAGCCAGAGATATATTTCTGTATTCAAGGAGAAGGATACTTATTATTGCAGACATTAGATGGCGATTTTCGGGCAGAGCGGTGGACGCCGGGCACAATTTCCCACATCCCCCCCATGTGGGCTCACCGGGTAGTTAATACAGGTAACAAGATGCTCATTTTTGTTGCCTCTTATCACTTGAGCGCTGGACACGATTACCAACCTATTGAAGAAAAGGGGTTTAAAAAGCTTGTAGTTGAAACCGATGGCAAGGTCGCTTTTATTGATAACCCCCACTGGTAAGTGACGCTTGCGAGGAAATATCAATGCCCAATAAGGCCTATAACTGTGTTCTCGCTGTAGATATTGGTGGTACCAACGCACGTTTTGGCATTATCGACGCCAATGGTGAGTTGATTGGCGAGATGAACACCTTACCAGTTACATTGCGAGCCGATGGAGTAGCTGATGAGGTTGAACTTGTCGAGCTTATTCGGCATCAACTAAAGCAGGCAACACAAAGAGTCGATCTTTTGCCGGCTGTCGGCATCAGTCTCTGTGGGAATGTGGATCGCGCAACCGGCGAAGCTGTCCTGGTACCCAATCTCCACTGGCGAAATGTTCCTTTCGGGAGGATGATTCAGGAACGATGTGGTGTCGAGGTTCAAATCGCAACCGATGTCAGACAAGCAGCGCTGGCTGAAGCCTTATGGGGCGCGGCTAGTGGAGTGCGCAATTTTCTTTGGGTCACTGTTGGCACTGGTTATGGCGGCTACCTATTCCTCAATGGCCGTCTTTATGGAGGTTCCCATGGATTCGCCGGTAACTTTGGCCATACGCCGCTCGATGAAGTTGACGGCTATATGTGCGGTTGTGGGCAGCGTGGCTGTGTTGAGACCTTTGTTGCCGGTCCGGCGATCGCCCGCGCCGGTCAATTGGCTTTAGCCAAAGAGCAAAGCCAGCTTTTGGCCGATTTGGCCGCGTCGAATCAGGACGAAGTGACAGCCCCCATGGTCTTTGAGGCCTTTGAGGCGGGGGACAAGGCCGCTCAGCGAATCCTCGAACGGGTCATTTTTCTCATTTGCCAGAACCTGGGAGCGGCTGTCAATTTACTTGATCTAGATATGATCGTCTTAGGTGGTGGGGTTTGTAACGGCTCAGAGTGGTTTGTCAAACGCATTGACCAACGCATTCGGGATTTTTTGGAAACTGTCGAAGCACGCCGGGATCTCCAGGTCGCTAGGGAAAGTTTTGTAGACTCGGCGCTTTGGGGAGCCGCTGCCGATGTTTTTGCGCACCGTGGAATTGTCGGCACATCACTCCTAGAAACATAATCAATCAGGCCATTTGGGGAAGTATCATGCAATATGACAGTGATGAACAATTGGCCACCCTTGTTGAGGTAGCTCGCCTCTACTATGAGGAAGGCCTGTCCCAGCAGGCGATCGCCGACCGGTTGAGCGTCTCGCGTTCGCTTATCGCACTGTATCTGCAAAAAGCACGTGATCGCGGCATCGTGCGCATTGAAGTTGTAAATCCACAGGATTCCGTTGCTGGCTTAGCCCTAGAAATACAAGAGCGATCTCAGGTCGAGGAGATAATCGTCGTCCCGCACGGGCATATCTCGCCGGAATTAACCCGACGAGCTATTGCCGGGGCGGCTGCAAAGCTTATCGAGGATAATTTGAGTGATGGCGCTGTTTTGGGATTAGTGTGGGGGCGAACCGTTACAAATATTGTCGAGCTATTAGCACCATCCTCTCCATGCGACATTGATGTGTTACCTTTGCTCGGCGAAAGTAGTTACGGCGATACCTATACGCAGATGAACGAGTTAGTTCTTAGCGTGGCCAAGCAATTCAACGGTAAGCCCCACTTTTTACTGGCGCCCATGGTACTAGGTTCAAAATCGTTACGAGACGCCCTCATGTCTGATCCTGGTGTTCAACGAGTAACTGGCTTCTGGGAAAAAATTACAATCGCCTGTTTCGGAGTCGGCGTCCTACCACCAGCGCCAGGTCAAATACCTTATATTTCCCAGGAACACCTCGATAGGTTGACGAGTATAGGGGCCGTCGGCGATCTGTGCGGATTCCACCATTTTGACCTACAGGGCAATCTCCTTGAAAGCGAGTTGTCAGATCGGGTCATTGGTATTCGGGTTGACCAATTAATGCGAGCGTCGAAGCGCGTGGCCGTCGCTTCTGGCGTCGAAAAAGCGCCTGGTGTTGTGGGTGCACTGCGTACTGGGCTAATCACAACGCTGATAATCGATGCCAAATTAGCCGAGACGATAATAATGCAGCTCTAAATCAGGGGGATGAGAGAGGTGAACTTAACATGATTTTTAAAAATAAGGTGGCAATCATTACCGGAGCTACCAGCGGTATGGGCTATGCCACGGCCCTGAGGCTGGCCCAGAAAGGCGCACACGTGGGATTGGTTGCGCGCTCGGCTGACAATTTGCAGCGCGTCGCACAAGAAATTGCAGAATTTGGCGGACAGGCCTTACCCATGTCCACCGACGTCACCAATCGAGTTCAAGTAGAGACGGCGGTGGAAAGGGTCTTGGATGAATATGGACAAATTGACATTTTGGTAAATAGCGCTTTTTGGGGTCCGCCAGGAAACTTGGAAGAAACCACTGAGCCCTTTTGGGACCGTACCCTGGATACCTGCCTTAAAGGGCCCTATCTTTTTACCCGAGCTGTTTTCCCTGCCATGCGCAAACAGGGCCAGGGACGCATTGTCATGATCGGATCCCTGGCAGGTAAGGTCGGCGAAGATAACCGCACAGCCTACTGCGCGGCCAAATGGGGGTTAGAGGGTTTGACTGCGGCTCTCCAAGAAGAGTTACCAAAATACAATATCCATGTCCATCTCATTTCCCCGGGGGCAACGAATACTCCCTTCTGGTCACCGTACAACCCATCATCAGAGGCGTTGGAGCGGATGATTCCGCCTGAAACCGTCGCCGATGCTGTTTGCTGGGTCCTGCAAACACCGGATAGCGTGCTAATCCGCGATGTTCCTATCCACAATTACCGCAATCCGTTTGAAGGTAAGTCATCACCCTTTGCTGATGACTAAGGAAATATCCGACAAGATCAGGCCCGCTTGACATTCCCGGTCAGCGCTTTCTTTAGTGAGATTTAGATAGCGGAAGAGGCTTTACCTGAACCTGGGGGAGAAGTTTTTCATAATCTGCAAGTCGTAGCCGGCCACCCCCAATCTGAAGCGTATTTGCTGCCCCTGCCGCGGCCGCACGTCTTAATATTTCGGCAACAGGTTCTTCACGGGCCAATCCAACGGCCAGTCCGCCAAGAAAGGCATCACCACTGCCCACAGTACTGATGGCGGATACGTTGGGTGGTTGGACTAACCAGGCTTGTTGGCCGTCTACAAAAACGGCACCCGCTTTCCCTAGGGTGATGATCACTGTGCCCGCGCCCTTCGCTCGGATGGCCTGGGCAGCCTCAACGATCTCAGGAATATTTTCAGGCGTTTGACCCAATAAATTGTCAGTCTCGTTGCGGTTGATTTTAATCCCGGCCGGGCGAGCTACCAAAGCGGCCGAGAGGGCAGGGACTTCCACATCAACCCAGACCTTGTGACCCCGGTTCTGTAGAGTCGCGACGAGTTCACTGTAGGCCTTGAGTGGGGTGCCCGGCGGAACACTACCAGCCAGGCACACAATGCCCCCATTAAAATCCGCTACCGCCAATACATCATCTTTAAGGCGCTGCCAGTCAGCAGCCGTCGTGGACATCCCCGGTTCGCTGATCAGGAAAGCATCTTGTCCCGGTGTTTGGTCATCAACAATAATCACCGCTGCCCGCGTCTCACCGTCGATAGCTGTCCAGCGAGAAGGGAGCCCCTCCTCACTGGCCAATTGAGCTAAGAGACGGCCACTATGACCGGCGATGAAACCGGTACAAATGACCGGATGACCAAGAATGTGGGCGGCACGGGCCGCATTGGTTCCCTTGCCACTGGCCAGTAGGACGACGTTATGTGCGCGAAACACCCCTGAGGTGGTTAACCCGGAAGTGCTCATCGTTCGCTCAACGGAGCCGTTGGCTGTTACGGTGATGATCACAAATTGACTTGCTAAACGTCTAGAGAATCTAACGTTTCTATGGGAGCTTGTTCGCGGAATTCTTCTCCTATCGTTTCGTACTGAAAGCGTCCTTTATATCGCGCTTTTTGGGCATCAATGATCAGTGCCGCGAGGATGATGAAACCGCGTACGGCATCGACCCAAAATGGATCAATGTTCATCAAGTTCAAGGCGTTATTGACCACAGCCAGCAGCAGTACACCTGCGAAAGCGCCAATGATTGAGCCTTCACCTCCTGCCAGGGCGACACCGCCGATCACCGACGCTGCCACCACCTCCAGGGTCAAACCCACCCCCAAATTTGGAACCGAGGTCTCCAGCCTACCCAACAACATCCATCCGGCCAATGCTGCCAGCAGACCGCTTATCGTATAGACGATGATGACCGTTCGGACCGGACTAAATCCCGCTGCCCGGGCAGCTTCTTCATTCCCGCCGATGGCATAAACTTGCCGTCCAAAACGGGTGTTTTTCATGACATAGTCGAAAAAGAGATACAAAAATAAAACCACGATGACGGAGATAGGAATAACCCCCAGGCGCTCGCCGCCCAAAAAATTGAAAAGCGCTGGTGTACCGGGCATGATTGCCCCTTCGCTGATGACGAAGGCAAGACCTCGCAAAAGAAGCTGCATGGCCAGGGTGACGATGAAAAAGTTCATGCCAATTTTCATGATCATGAAACCATTGAGAAAGCCGGCCAGAGCGCCAACAGCCAAAATGATAGGGATGACGAGGAGCGGGTGTAGCTCCCAACCGATCCCGCCAGCTTGGGCCAGGTCCATTTCCCGGAAAGGTAACATCAGCCAGGCAGCAAGAACCGCCACTAGAGACACCACCCCCTCGGCCGATAGATCGAGCTTGTGCGACATAAGACAAAGCGACTGGCCGATGACCAGGACGCCTAAAACGCTGGCATGGATGAGAATGTTCATGGTGTTGGACAATGTCAAATAATTGTCGATGGTCAACCCGAATACGATGATCAAGACAATCAACACGATCCAGATAAATCGTTTGAGAGCGATTTCGATCCAATCTCGTTGGTTATTCATTGCCCCCACCTCCCTCTATAGCCATTAGGATTTCGTGTGGGTCCATCTTCTCTTTTCCAAATTCATGTGTGAGCCGCCCATCATACATGACCAGAATGCGATCACAGATGCCGATGAGCTCACGCACCTCTGTAGATATGATCAATATAGCCACCCCTTGCACGCTCAGGTCGTCGATAATGTTAAAAATATCTACCTTGGCCCGCACGTCAATGCCCTGGGAAGGCTCGTGTAAAATCAAGACTGTCGGCTGGGTCGCCGCCAACCGGGCGAAAACCACTTTCTGCTGGTTACCGCCGCTCAACAACTGGGTCTTCTGATTCTGGGAAGGTGTGACAATTCCCAGTTTATGGATGTACTCACCCGTGATTTTGCGCTCCTTAGACCGGGGGATGATACCCAACACGGCTGTAATTTTATCCAGGACCGAATAGGTTACATTTTCTCGAACCGGCCGCAAACCAATAAGACCAAAGCGGTGGCGATCTTGTGGTAATAGGGCCACGCCCTGGTTAAAAGCTTCGCGGGGAGAGCTGGCCGTAAGTGGTTTTCCGTCAACGGTTACTTCGCCTATACCGAGCCGAGACATGCCGAAGAGTGACTTGGCCAATTCACTCACACCACTCCCTTGTAAGCCTGATAGGCCGACAACTTCTCCTTTCTGCAAGCTCAGATTGATGTTTTCATAAGCCCCCCGGCGGGTTAGGTTATTAATGGCGAACACTACCTGCTCGGCGGCTTTACTTCCCCGTGAATATTCTTCGACATTTTCCCCAACCATTAGTTGAATGAGTTCTGGAGAAGTCAAGCCTGCCACATCGCGGGTGGCTACGATCTTTCCGTCTCGCATAATAGTTACCCGATCGCAGATCTCAAAGACCTCTTCCAGATGGTGGGAGATGTAGACGAAGGCCACATCCTGTTTCTTAAGAGAACGGATGAAGTTAAAGAGCATGTCGATGTCTTTCCGGGGCAAGGCAGCTGTGGGCTCGTCCAGGATGATCAACCGGGCATTGCTGAATAAAGCCTTGGCGATGGCTAACATCGTCTGTTCGGCGACACCCAGCGTTTCTGCTCCCTGGCGGACGTCGATGTTGAGCCCTAGCTTCTGAAGCCGCTCTTCCGAATCAGCATACACCTGTTTCCAATCGACAAAACCAAGCTGGGTCTTAGGCATATCGCCGGCCTGGATATTCTCGGCCACAGTGAGGGTGTCCAACAGTTGAACATGCTGGGGCACATAGGCTACCCCGGCATCGAGCATGACCTGGGTATTGAAATCGTCAAACCGTCGACCGTCTACTTCCATATAGCCGCTATCTGGCTGAACCAGCCCCATCATCACGCCCATTAACGTTGACTTGCCGGCCCCGTTCTTACCGACCAAACCATGGATTTCTGACCGGCGGACATCTAAATCGACCTGAGCCAGCGCCTGGACGCCGGGATAGGCCTTGTTGATGTCGTGCATCTGAAGCAGGGCTCCATTTGGTGATGCCGCGAGTGCCTCTCCTGTGCTTTGAACTGTTGTATTATCATCCATAGCTAAACTCTCTATCCTCTAGACCAATGGTTGTATCGGCTAGGGCCACCCGAGTGGCTGCCCGGCGTTGGTAACGAACACGCATGGCATCCAACAACACGGCGAAGAGCAATAACAAACCCCGGCTCACTTCTATCCAGAAGGGTGAGACTTGCATGATGTTCAAGCCCGTATCCAGGATCCCCCATAACAAGACGCCGCCAAAGGCCCCAATGATGGTTCCCCGCCCGCCGTAAATGCTCATTCCTCCAATAATGGCCGATGCATGTACCGAGAAGATCAGGCCAAGTCCCAAATTGGGCGTGGCTGCATCTAAGCGGCCTGCTGCAAGCAATCCGGCGCAGGCGGCGCAGACCTGGGCAATGATATAAACGATGAGCACGGTTCGACCAACAGAGATACCAGCACTCTTCGCCCCGCCTTGATTAGCACCTACAGCGTACATGTTTCGGCCAAATTGCCGGTACTTGGTATGAATATGGCCCACAAGGAAAGCCAGAATCACAAATAGCCCAGCAACTGGCAAAACCAGATTGCCGCTATCAAATTCAAAACGAGCTAACGATCCGCTACCCAACCACTTGAAGCCGTCGGGGAAGAAGCTAATGGAGGTGCCGGGAGAGATACCGAAAGTGAGCCCTCGAAGAATGAATAACATGGCGATGGTCACCAGTAAGTTGTTCACTCCAACCTTGGTAATCAGAAACCCATTGAAAAGCCCAATCAAGGCTCCGACGATGAGCATGATGATGATGACCAACCATGGGGCTAGCTCCACGCCCAAGCCGCCGGCCGTTTCCGGTACAAGCAGCAACGCCGCTAACATGGCTGTGAAACCCATGGTCGATTCGACCGACAGGTCAAAATTGCCCGTAATAAAGGTGTATGACTGGCTCAAAACCAACATACCCAAAGAAGCTGTACGCAACAGAATGTTGCCAAAGTTATAGGGCGAAAGAAAGCGGTCGGAGAGGGTTGAGAAGGTGATTAAAGCGATGAGGACAAAAACCCAGATCAGGTTGTTTATGAGCGCGGACCCGATTCGATTCAATTGTGTTCTTTCCATCGGCGAACTCCTGGCGGATGTGGTTTAGCAACATGGCCGTAGACAGGCCAGTAAAATCACCGGCCTGTCTACGATTCTAACGAATAAAGTTTACTATTCAGCCTGGTTACCCCAAAGAGCGCCATCGTCGACGTTCTCTGCGGTGACGTTGGTCGTAGCCAGGTTGAGCATGTAGCCGGTGTCGGACAATTCAATTGTGGCCGGGGACCAGAGGGCACCTTCTTCCTCAACAGTACCTTCTTCGATTGACCCGCCGGCCAACAGATCCTCAATCCAGCGAACGACGATGCCAAAGTCCGGCAGCGGCTGGCTCGAGGCCTGATCGGAAGTCCCGGCACCGATCGAGGCCAGCGCGTCCGGGCAACCGTCCACGCCGACCAGGAAGACGTGTCCTTCCTCGCCAGTTACCGACAGTTTGCCGATTTGCTCCAGAGCCGCCGTGACCACCTGGGTGCCAACGCAGTCCGAATGCATGTAGATGGCATCCAGGTCTTCCGCAGCGCCCACATCCAGGGTCGCCTGGGAGAACTTCTCAGCCTGCCATTCGGTGGGTACCTGAATGATCTCGATGTCCGGGTAATCGGCCAAAACGTCGTTGAAGCCGCCACCGCGGAGCTGAGCCACGTTCTGCCCCAGGTCGCCCTGGAGTTCAAGAACCTTGCCTTGCGCTGAGCCGTAACGATCTTCCAGCAACACCACCAGTTGTTCAGCGGCCTGCTGTCCAGCCAGATAGTTGTCCGATTGGACGGTCATGTCGATCTCGCAGCCGATGGGCGCCCGGTCGATGGTGAAGAACAGGATACCGGCGTCCTTGGCCCGCTGTACTGAAGAGCAGATGGCCTGACTGTCTACCGGCACGGTGACGATGGCATCGACGCCCAGGGAGATGAAATTGTCAATCTGGTTAGCCTGGGCTTCCGAGTCGAAATTGGCGTTGGCCGTGATGACTTCCCAACCTTTCGCTTCAGCCGCGTTGACCAGGCCGCTCATGATGACGCCTTGCCCACCGCTCAGCTCCGGCGCACCATAACCAATGGTGACCGAAGCGGGAGCTTCCTCTTCCATTTCTTCTTCGGCTACGGGTTCTTCTTCAGCTGGCGCCTCTGTTGGTGCAGCTTCTTCAGCTGGCGCCTCTGTTGGTGCAGCTTCTTCTGCACCGCCGCAGGCGACCAGGGCCAACCCTAACAAAATAAACAGAACTAAGAGTGTTTTCTTCATTTTTTACACCTCTTCCTAAACTTACAGATACAAATTGTCAGCGTAAATGACGGGTAAAACCTCTTTTACTTCCTCCTATTCAAATAACCTCCTCCTTTTCCTGGGCAACTTGCGGATTGTAATCTTTCCGTCAGTCGACCCAGAATCAATAATGACCATATTTTACACTCAGGTCACCGATAAGCACTTTCCTCCTGGAGGTGCCATTTTAATCCAAGATTTGACAACCGTCAATGACATATGTTAATTCAGTACCTGATTCAGTCGATGATTAAAAGGAGCTGCAGCCGAATACAAGTCTTTATAAATTCCATAAAGGGCTTGGTAACGTTCGAACTTTTGGTGGAAAGGATTGAATTGTTGTTTAAAATTTGTGAGCGTTCTGGCTGCTTGAGCTAAATCAGCAAAAGCTCCTACTCCATAGCCGGCCAGGAGTGCTGCACCCCAACCGGATGCTTCGGTCACAGCCGGAGCCATCACCTTCACACCGGTGATGTCGGCCTTAAGCTGGAGCCAAAGGGGGGATTTCGCCCCACCCCCAATGGCCCGCAACTCCTTAATGACAACACCGCTATCGGTAAGTAGGTCTAGATTTAGCTTTAGCTCATACGTTAGGCCTTCCAACAACGCCTTGGCCAACTTGGCTTTGTTCGTGTCAAATTTAAGACCGAGAATGACCCCAGTAGCAGTCGTATCAAACGCAGGGGTTCCGCTGCCGGCAAAGTGGGGCAAGACTAGAAGACCAGTGGGATCATCTGGCGCGTTGGCCAGCATCAAATTATAAGCATCGCTGTCCTCGGCCTCCGCCTGCTGCTTCTCTTCAATACAGAAAGTATCACGATACCAGCGCAACAGGAGCCCACCACTGTGGTTGAGGGTCATGGCTAAATAGAGCCCTGGCAGCGTATGCTCATAAACACTGATGTTGCCTTGGAAAAGGGTGTCGTCGAGGATAGGTGAATCGAGGGCCAACTCAACTACTTCAGCGGTGCCGGTGGATACCATTGCCAGGCCGGGTTGGGTGAGCCCCACACCCAGGGCACCGCAGGCCTGATCATGGCCGCCGGTGACGACCAGGGGTCGCCCGGCGAAGCCAATATCAGTAGCCAGATCAGATTTCATCAGAGCAACGCCGGTCCCAGAGTCGACAATCTCGGCCAATCGTTCTGGTTCCAGCTCAAGTGCTGCTAGCAACTTGGGCGACCAGCTTCTGTTTTGGATGTCATACAGTTGGGTTCGCGAAGCCAAGCAACGGCTAATAACCGCCTTGCCGGTCATTTTGTGGATGATGAAGTCTTCATATAGGAGGAATCGATAAGCTTGCTGCCAGATTTCAGGCTCATTCTGCTTGAGCCAGAGCAGCTTGGGTAAGGTGTTGATCGTATGGACCGGCATCCCGGTGTGTTCAAACAATTCCCGTTTGCCAAATTGCTTGACCAGCCATTTATTTTGCTCCACCGTACGTGTATCCATGCCCAGGATCATTGGCCGTAAAGGGTGACCAGCTTCATCAACAGGCGTCACTGCCTCACCCTGCACAGATAGACCTATAGCGGCTACTTTGGACTCCCCGGCGGTTGTAAGGACTTGACTCAACACATCCTGAGCCAGTTGCCAGACACAGTCTGCATCTTGTTCCGCCCAGTCGGGATGAGGCATATTAACATTGTACTCACGGCCGGCACTGGCCTTTAGATGGCCATCTGCCGAGAATAGAGACGCTTTGCAGCCAGTTGTACCTATGTCTAGCCCAATGAGAAACATTACATGCTCTCTAAAGCAACTGAATATGGAAAAAACGATCAAGCACTCTTAAGTTTCTTCAGCCACGATACGGTCTAGCTCTTCGCGTAAATCACGCTTATCGATATGGCCAGCAATCCAGGCATCTTGTAATTTCCGCAGTATAGCAACAGTCGAGCCAGGGCGTAGTTCAACATCATCGTAACGAATTGGTTCTCCCACCTTCACCGGGGCGATCACCTTTGCACCCATAGCCAGACCAAGCGGCAAAGTATTGATCTCCTGAGCGATATCAGCCCGTTCCATCATTCCGTAATGGGTATTGCCGCCAATGCGGGCTAGCTCCATGCCCGGTTTCAAGTCTTTCTTTGCCACAGCCATAACTTCCGCGGTTAGCTTTTCCAGAGGTGCCATGGTTGGTCGCCCCTGCACAACGGCTTGGGCAACAGAGAGCGGTATTTCCATGCTGCAAAGGTGAAACGGACGCAGCAACATGTAATTCGGCCCATCGCCCATATCCCTCAAAACAAGACATTGGCGCAAACGCAGTTTGTCCGTTGAAAAGATCAGGAATACGCCTGGTTGCAAATCGCCAATCACGTAATCAACGATGCCAGCCTGATTGAGAATGCCTCCTTGGTCCTTAAGGGCGAATACCTGTTTCATTTCGGCGATATTCACATTAGGCCCATGCATGCCCCGCACATCGGGAATGAGACCCGTGGCATTGGCAATGCAGGCCATCTCAATTTGGGTTTTAGAGCCGTCGACAAATTCCACTAACATCTCCGGGGTCAAGCCACGTCGTTGTGCTTCTTTTACCAGGGTTGGATCATCCGGCGTGGCCGTTGGATCCAGGGGGTTGTTCTTACCTTTACCTGCCGCAATGATGGTCAATCCCAAGGCTGTAGCGAAGTCATATAGCTCAAATAATGCTGTCGGCTCGTCACCTGCACCGACTGTATAGATAACGCCGTACTGGTCGGCGTACCATTTTAGTAATGGACCGATAGTGACGTCTGTCTCAACATTCATCTCTACGACGTGTTTCCCCTGATGGATAGCTCGCAAGGAAGCTTTGGCCCCCACCTCTGGGCTACCAGTAGACTCGATCATCACCTCGATTTGGGCCACGTCTGTGACATAATGGTAATTATCCGTCGCCACAAGCTTTCCATGTAATAGGGCTTGATTTGTTTCATTCAATGAAGTTGCGATCTGGACGGCTCCTTTAGGATGCCCGGCAATCTCGTAAGCATCCGTGGCGCGGGAAAGCTCAATATCGGCCACGATGACGATATCCTGGGTAGGCATGAGGGCTACTTGACTGACAATATCGGTACCCATCTGTCCGGCGCCAACCAGTCCAACTTTAATGTGTCGGTTTTGTTCTTCTAACTTCTTTAAGTCTTCAGCCAGGCCAAACAAAGGTCGCTCCTTTTACTCGACTCTCGGGGTAATGATGGCTTTGATTTCGTTGCCGGCCATGGCGGATTCAAAGGCTTCCACGACATGCTCCAGCGGATATGTGTTCGATATGATTTTGTCCACTTGGATCTGGCCCTGGTCTAACATCTCCAGCGCCAATTGATGGAAACGAGGATGGTAAGAAAAAGCGCCGAATACGGCTAGCTCATCGTAATGGATGATGTTGGTGTTGAGCTCGGCCGTCGGGGCTGTTTTAGGCAGGCCGCCATATAATACGACCCGTCCACGTTTGCGCATCATCTGAACGGCTTGAGACTGAGCAATAGCGGAAGGTGCAGCCACAATAGAAACGTCGACACCGTATCCATTGGTAAGTTGGCGGACTTCGGAGATGACATTCTGTTCGCCAGCCAAGACGGCCGCCTCAACACCAAGAGCTTTTGCCTTAGCTAAGCGCTGTGGATTAAGCTCGATAATAATGGGCCGAGCACCTCTCGCCTTCGCTATCTCCACGTGTATGCAGCCAATGGGTCCGGCTCCGATAATGGCGACTGTTTCGCCTAATTCCAATCCTATATTATGATGGCTAGCCAGCACGCCAGACATGGGTTCAGCCAATGCGGCGTCAATGTGCGATAGGCCTGCAGGAATTCGGTGGACGATGCCCCGGCGTAAAATATCCACAGGAAGCAGCATGTATTCGGCCATAGCGCCAGGGTAATGAGCGCCGATGAGTTTCCAATTTTCACATAGGTTGTAGAGAGCCCGATCGCAGTAATAACAGTTGTGACAACTCACATCGGCTGCCACCGCCAGTCGGTCGCTAACCTGGTAATCGTTAACATCGGCGCCCAACTCGGCGACAACACCATTTAACTCGTGACCCAAGATCTGCCATTCCTTGTCGTAGCGCATTCCGTGCTGATAAGATCGCAAATCACTGCCACAAAGGCCACAAGCCATCACTTTCAACAATAAGCCATCTGGCGGTACTTCTGGGATTGGTATTTCTTCCACGGCAAGTTCACCGGGTCCTCTGAGCACAGCTGCTTTCATTCGTTCAATTCCTGTTTTCCTGTTCTTTTATCGATTTCAGTTTTTTCCCCACAGCGCCACCGGGATGTGTTTCACCAAACTGCTCCTGGCTATAACCGCGCATTTTTAATAATACAACACACAATACGTCCCCCATGGCCGAGTTTGTCAACGAGCTGCCAGTGGCGATCATGCCGTAGGGATCCACATTGGGGTCAGCCCTGACGCACAATATCTGGTCGCTTAATCCACCCAAGGTTGAATCTGGTTTTTCTGTAAAGCCAATGACCTTTGCTCGGCGGTTCTTGGCCAACTCGGCTAAATAATTAATCTCGGCCGTTTCCCCACCTTTGGACAAAGCGATCAGGACGTCGTTTTCTGTAACCGCACCACCTAGCCCATGTAGGCTATCCCCTGGGTGGATGAAGAGGGAAGGTGTCCCGCTGCACGACAGCAGGTGAGCCAGCCGCAGACCCACCGCGTGAGAAGTGCCGGCGCCAGTTACCAGCACATGACCTGTACAATTCAGAAGCATTTGAACTACGGCCGGCAAACTATCATCAATTTGATCGGCTAGGTGGGCAACACTAGCACTCTCCTTTTCGATGACCGAAATAGCCAGTTGCTTAATTTCCTCCGGTTGCATGAACGAATCCCTAACCAAACAAAGCCTCGCGGACCATGGCTTGGGCTTTCATTGCGTCCCCAGACTGCAATACGTCGGCCACTTCTTCATGGTCCAGGCGTTCAGAGGCTTTCGACAATGCCTCTAACCAGGCTATGGATTCTCTTGCCGCAGCCACCTTATCTTTTTCGCGATAGGCGAAAACATCGAGTGAGTACCAACCGTTGTAGCCGGTTTTATCGAGCCAATAGAAAAACTCAATCCACTCCAACGTATGCACCGAACCGGGAACCATGTCATCATCCCAGTAGCGATAGTTGTCATTGAGATGGAGATGGATGAGCTTATCGCCAAACCGCTTTAGTAAAGCGACACATTCGGCCAGGGTCTCATAACCCATGTTGGCATGACCCACATCCAGGTTGACGCCGACGTTGGGTTTGTTCACCTCGTTGATGAGAAGCAGAGTTTTGGCCGTATTAGAGACCAGAATGTGCATCCGCGGTTCCTTAGGTTTGAACTCCACGGAGATTTTCACATTCGGATTGTGATCTGCGCACTCAATGAGGCCTTCGATAATCCAATCATAGGCCTGCACATAGTCCATCTGGAACACATAATCCCAACCATCGTGACCAAACCAGGGGCTGACGTGGTTGCATCCTGTACTGGCAGCCAAATCCATGGCTACTTTCACCCGTTCTTTGGCATCATGGCGAATACCAGAATCGGTAGAAGCGAAGGTTCCCCAGCCCCACTTGGGATTGGCCCAGATTTCAGGAATGACACAAGCCAGTTCAAAACCGGCTTCGTGGATCTTTTGTACAACCTCATTTTGGTTATCATCGTTGATGTGCCAGCCACCGATGACCTCGATACCGGTGAGGCCATCCACTTTCTGAGCATCGGCTAGCATCTGGTCAAATGTGCGCTGTGGGGTGTAGCCTTGCAGTACATAACGATCGGCCGTGGAACCAAACAACACGGCTACTGCTGCATACTTTCTATTCATCAGTTACCCTCCTAGATCCAATACTTTTATGTCTTAAGCTGGTTCAGCTTCGATTGAGTCAGATTCATGGCTAGGTTCTTCGACACCAAGCAATTGCTCGGCTGTTATCTGATCTGTGACCAAGACATTTACCCAACCGCCTTTTAAAGCTCCGCGAATTACCTCTGGCTTTTGTGGTCCACCAGCGATGCCAACAACCCGCTCTATCTGCTGAATCTCTTCTAGAGAGATACCTATCACTCTTTCGTCAATGGTTGACCTCACTAGTTGTCCCTCTGCATCAAAGAAACGCAGGGCTATATCGCCAACTGCCCCAAGAGCTTTGAGATATTCCAGTTCCTTTTGGGTAATTATTGATCCATCTCTCATGATGACTGAATTCGGTGTTGGCGCGCCAATACCCACATAAGCGACATCAATTGATGAAAACAAATCAAAAGCTGCCTGTACATATCTATCGGATAAAAAGATCTGGCGTATTTCTTGGGTATCGACGATCCCTGGAGCAGAAATCAGTGTCAGTTTGCTCCTTAAGATCTGAGACATCCGTTGGCAAAGAATGTTGGCGTGGGCTTCGGCCTCAGGCGGTCCTAATCCGCCGATGAGTTGAACTATCTGTGTCTTTTTGGCAACGGTGGGCTGCAAGGCATTCACCATGGCGCTGATGGTGGTTCCCCAAGAAACGCCAAGCACATCTTTATCCTGTAGCGTTCGCAGCAAGTAATCGGCCGCAGTCATGCCGATCTTTTCGGAGACAATTTCTTGGGTATCGGCCGGATTGACTTCAGTTATGATGACCTCATGGAGGTTAAATTTCTCTTCGACTTCATCCTCTAGTTCGTGGTAATTTCCAGGTCGGGGGATAATTATTATCTGGACAATACCCTCATCGTGGGCCTGGTTAATCAACCTTGAAACTTTTGGCCTTGACAAATGGAGTCTGTCGGCGATTTCTCTCTGACGAAGCCCTTGCTCATAGTACAATTTGGCAACTTTAGCGAGAAGGCGATAGTCGGCTTTCTGTGGTGGTCTCGACATCTCAGTGCTTTCCGATTTCTGGCCTGCAACAACTGACCATTTGAAGATTTATGAACAAAATTTCAGTAAATAGGTAAAAAAATAAATGAGCATATGCTCATCAACGCACAAAATTTCATATAAATCATACATTAAGATCACTAGGGTGTCAATCGATTTCTAGTGGACGAGAGCGTGGCAAGATTTTGTAAACAAGATTGAGCATTAGGAACGACAAAGCATCCAGGTTCGATGCCAGGGATGACCGGGAGGTGACCACCAAGGTTCTTTCGGAACAGCCTCCTTTGTCGTTGATGACGTGTTATAATGGGCTTCGGGACAACCTTAATAGCATTCAATGACGGTGGGGACAAGACGGTTTTCGATTCTCGCTGAGGCCACGAAGTCCAAAGCTACTATAAACGGTAGATGATGAGTTGTTTCCCCTTACGCCCCAATAACGGTTGACTATAAAGTTGCGTAGAGTGAGAAGAGGCTTCGGTCAACACCGTGGCCAGCTCGCCCGTCGGAGGACAACCGGCCTCCGGGAGTAAAGATTAGACCATCCACTTGTGGCGTAGTAGGTCGGAGGGTTTGCGGAGTTGTTTTGCGAGCAGGACAGCCGCAATTTCACCTGGGAAGAATGGCAAGATTTTTTATACAAGGCGTCATCCGCTGACTACCCCCTCATTGATGACCGCTGTGCCCTGACAATCGCAGAAGCAAATGATATACGCTGTATTGGCACGCTGGGCACATTGCTTATGGCCAAACAACAGAAGCGCATTAATCAGGTAAGTTCATATATTCAGGCACTGCAAGACTCCCCTCTTCATTACTCCTTCAATTGGCTGAAAGACAGGCTGCCTATACAATTGAACAGTGAAGATTCATGAGTTCATATGGTCGGAAGACCGTATTGAGCATATTGCTGGCCATGCTGTCACACCTGAAGAAGTTGAAGAGGTGTGCTTTGGACGGGCATTTGTTCAACGGGCCAAGTCCGAAGGTGAAAACCCGGTCTATTATGTTCTTGGACAAACAGAGGCTGGACGATATTTGTTTTGTGTTATCATTCGATTTCCCGGTGGCGTGGGATATCCGGTCACGGCCCGGTCGATGACTGATAAAGAAAGACGCCGATATCAAAAATGGCAAAGAAAGTGAACGATCATCAGATTCCGCAAACAGACTCCATCGTGGAGCTGGCCCATTTTTGGGATACCCACGATCTGACTGACTTTGAGGATCAGTTGGAAGAAGTAACGGCACCGGTATTTGAGCGGGAGACAAAAGTAACCGTTCATTTGCAACCCAATGAGGTGCAGGCAGTCAAAAAAATTGCTGCCTCGAAAGGCGTCGCCGACACTGAGCTGATCCGTCAATGGGTATTGGAAAAGCTGCAACTTTCCCAAGCAAGCTGAAATCTACCTTTGCGCGTTTCCTTGGAAGTTAGCTATGTCTTCTGCTTCCGTTTAGCTTACCCACATCACGACGGATGATATCTGCTGACATGCCATAATCTCCACCCCTTCCTGCGCATTGGGATAGCCACGTGAACTTCGTGGCTATCCCAATGCGCAAAGGAGTTAAATTTGGAAATTGTATCGCTACCGTCCCTAAGGATCGTAGAACATCCCTTATAACGGCGGCAAATTATTTCCTACCAGAAACATAGGGAAAAACTACCTTCGTTCCCCTGGAATGACGCCCCATAGTATATAGTGTGAGGCTCTCCTGGGTCCATTGGGCCAGTAGGCGTCAATCCCCGGATTCCGATTATACCCCTTGCCTGCTGCTGCTCCGTTGGCCCAGAAAAGTCGCTCAACTTTCTCCCGACCGTTCGCCCGCATCCCTTTCATAACGAGCTCTCTCAGTTGTTGGTTGATCTTCTTTTGCCGTCCTTTTGGACTGGGTTCATGGCAGCCTTCGTAGCTGTTGGGCAGGCGCCAGGCGACATAGTTTTGCCCTGCGGGTCCCTGCTTGCCCTCTTTATCAATAAAATTGAATGTGGCCCGGCCGTGCCGCCAGGCCCTTTCCTGGACCTCCTTTTCCGAATATTGTGGACCAATTGCTATGTTGTGTTGGCTGTTTACCCCGGCCGTTTGCTCATAAATACGTTGTGTTCGTTCCGGCACATGAGTGATCTCTTCTAACTTGGAACGGCTGACCGGATTTTCGGATCGCCGGCCGCCGTGGAAGCTGGCATAGAAGTGGGCTCGAACCTGACCGATGCCGCCGAGCAGCGCCTCTATTGGTAGTTGGACAGGGTGGCCGGATAGCCGTTCTACGCCCAAAGCCGCGGCCACCTTTGCCGCCGATTTGAACCACACCCGCTCCCCTCGTCCCCCTCGACAGGCTCGGGGCAGGCTCTCGGGACAGGCTTTATCCCCTTCGGCAGGCTCAGGGCAGGCTCTTTCCCAAAAGACCCCCCTACCCTGTTGCAGCAGGTTCCTAAACTGTCGTCGGCCGCAAACACGTAGTTCAGAGTCATTAGCTGTTAGTTTTTCCTGAATGAAGTCTATGGGAAGCCAGCCTTGGCCCTCCTGATCCAGATACCGGAGCAGCAACCATATCCGGCCGGCTGCCGCCCGATCTCGCTGGAGCATGCCCAGAGCAAGATCAGGATAAAGCTTGACGGTATCGCTTTTTGCTTGCTGGTTGCCTGTTGTTGATGTCGGTTCCTTGACTGGTTGCGGCTCCGGTAACCAAGCTAAGTCGGGCGTCCCTGTACTAGTGACAGGTTCATCAGGTATTTCCTGGGAAACTCGGACAGCTTTTGTGACAGCAGCACTTCCCCACCCTAGATGCTGGGGGAAGTTGGCGATCAGTGCACAGGCATCGGATACTTGTGAGTGTTGATAGCTTGTCGTGGATTGACCGGGGGCCTTATCTAAAGACCGCCAGGGACTGACCACTGAGGCTTTGTCAGCCTGTATCTTCTTCCGAAGTTTGTGTAATCGCCGGTTGGCTTCCAGAAGCGCCGGTGATGATTCTGCAGCGACCATGCGCTGGCACAGACTACTCTCCGTGACACGAAGGCATCGACAATCAACACCATCAATCGCCCAAGCTCATTCGTCACGCAAGAGCCATTGACGGAGGTGGTAGCCTGTGCTATCCTCCTAAATTGTCCCGGCCGCATAAGGGATTCGAGGAACAACCTCCCCCTCCCCATCAAAGGGGCTTCGCGCTAATGGTGCAGCAACACCTTTAGCATTTGCGGAGTATGCGGTTTTCCTATAAATGGAAAGCAAAGGAGCTAGCGTAACCACGCTAGCTTTTTGCTTTCAGGTGACCTTGCTCTGGTCCGATCCCTCGACCCAGTTTCGCCTCGGCCACCAACGACTGACTGCCAATCAAAGAGTGGCAATCAGTCATCGGGTGCCCAGACTGGATCTTTTGGCCTTCTTTCTCGTTATTTTTCCTGCGTATATTCATTGCCGCACGAGGTATCATGTGTTATCTTTACCTGCAAACAGCAACACCACCCCCTTCCCCAATAAAGGGGCTCTGCACTACGGTGCTGGCAACACCGTCAGCAGTGAGGTATGTAGTTGTTTGAAGGGACTAAAGCAAAAGCCGGACGCCAAGCTTTCTTGAAAACTCGACATCCGGCTTTTTTGCTTTCTGGGCAGCAGCAACTGGCAGTGTTGCCTGGCCTACAGGCCTTTCAGCTGCCCACCGGTGGTCACTAGTTACCGCGAATGACCACTGGTCGATAGCTGAAGACCGATTGGCATGATGCTTTAATGACGAGAGAAAACGCAGATTTCCCATAACCCCTCTTTCCTATATCATGAGCAGGCAATTGGGGCGGGGAATACTTGACGAGATTACCGTTTACCGATAATCTTACATAATGTATCAACAGGCGGGCACGAGCCCGCCCCATTGCCTGGCCCTGTAGACCGCCTCCTTTCCCGGAAAGTCGTCTCAGGGCCTTTTTATTTGTAATGTCCTCTTTTGACAACTAGCACATGGCTGCCAAATTGCTAATATGTTTAATCAGATAGATCCATTGCTCCAGCGACGAAGATCAGCATCGACCTGATCCAGATCCAGGAGCTTGAAGCCCGTGGAGCGCCAATTTTTGCCAGACCCGTTCCGGTCGATCATCTTCTCGATGAGATCGGGTGCATCCTCTGTCCATCCACCAGCTGAAAAGCCCAAGTAATAGACGGACCAGGAGCCTTTTTTAGGGAGCGCATCAGAAGTTCTGGCAATCAGGTCTCGAACGATCCCCGGATCGGCTGCTGCAGAGCGCCATAAGGCGCTGCCCAGAACCACACTATGGGTTGTCTTGTCAATTCCGACGACATCTAATGTTTGACTTCGTTTCCATTCGCCACCCACCTTCTCGACTTCCGCCGGGAGTTCTCCATGTGCGCTGGCTTTTAGTACCCACTCTCGGCACAACTCGCGCCACGTGTTTTCCTCAATGAATTCAGGCAAACTCTCTTCTATCTTTTGCAGGGTCTGCTGCTGGACACCCAGGGCCATTTGGGCTTGCTGGGCGGCCATGAACCGGTAATAAAAGCGCAGATATGGGTCGGTGACGAAGTAGCGGCCACGGCGGGATCGTTCACCCTCAGTGACCGGCACTTGCCGCTCCACGAAGCCAGTATCTCGTAAGACACTTAGATACTTTGATATATGTCCCTGTGGTAAGCCCGTCCGGTTAGAAATGGCATTTTGAGTACGGGAGCCAAGGGTGATGGCCCGCATGATCCCCACGTAGTTGTGCTGATCGGTGATGAAATCCTGAAGTAAGAGACGTGGTTCCTCTTGCATCAAGGTATTTGGTGTCAGGAGCTGGGTACGAACATTTTCTATGACCGGCAGCGTATCATCGACACGCTCCCAATAGGCCGGTATGCCACCTAAAATAGCGTAGGTGATGACCCGATCTTTGGAATCGTAGTTGGGAAAAAACTCAGAGGTGATATTGAAAGGCAACGGAGGCAGTTTCAATTGAGCTGTTGCCCGGCCGTATAGTGGCGCCTGATAAGCCAGCACCTTTTTCTGCATCAGGCCCATTTGAGACCCGGAAAGAGCCAGGATCAGATTGGACTCGCTCAACCAGTGATCCCAAGCTTTTTGAAGTGTTCCAACAATCGCTGGTTCGACTTCAAGGAGATAGGTGAATTCGTCGATCAGGACGGCCAGTCGCTCGCTGCTAGCCAGCTTGGCCACATGTTGCAGCGCCTGCTCCCAGTTGGCATAGGTGAATTCCAGTGGCGCCGGCGTATCGGGATGTTCAAAGTTATACAGTGCCTGAGAGAATGATCGGAGCTGATCAAGAGCGGAGGTTGGCTCGGCCACCCAATAGAGGGCTCGGTCGGCATGTTGCTCCATCCAGTGGGTGAGCAAACGAGTCTTGCCAACTCGGCGACGGCCGTATAGAATCAATAGCGTTGCCTGGGGTGAATCCCAAAGTTTTTCTAGCAGTTGCAACTCGGCCTTTCGCCCGTGAAATGCCGTTTTAGCCAAAACTTGCTCCTCGTAGCATACGGGTTAAGTATAATACCTCTAAGTATCATACTTGAAAGTATGATAATTGCCTTATCCCCATTTGTCAAGATTTTTTAAGGTTACGGGTGGCCATCATGAAAAGGCCTGAGTTCATCCGGACTTTAGGGCGTGGGCTTGTTGCCTCAGGTGTTCCAACTACGAGCCGATTCAGTATAGTTGTCTGGATTGGACCTTAATCGGCGAGCGTGAGTTATCAGTGCGTCGACATTTGACGCGAAATATTTTGACTGGGTGGGATAACAGGCTGACCAGAAACCGAAAGTCGCCAGATCAACGCCAAGGCTATGTTTACACCAGGGAGTGGACTTATTTCCACACCTTGCCTCCAATCATTAAATCAAAGGCGCGGATTTATCAGCAACTTCTTTGGCTGTCTCTAATCGATTCTGTCAGAAATACCCGAACCCGCTCATATCTGGTGCGCCTGATCTAGCCAGCCAGGGAGATGCCTTTCGTTTACAAAAACATGATCGGCACTCCTCATAACAAAACGGTTGGCCGGGATCGTCCACTTTGTTATGCTAGGGGAGATGACATTAGACGTTCGGTACAAAGGGGATGAGCATGGACGTTTATGAGCGGCTGGCGCAGTTCCTGGACAGGTTGCCGGCCGGTTTTCCAAAGACGGAAGAAGGACGGGAGGTCGACTTACTGCGGCGGATCTTCTCGCCCGCGGAAGCGGAACTGGCCCAGCACCTGACCCTCATCGCCGAACCGGCCCGGGTGATCGCCCGGCGGGCAAAGCGGCCGCCGGACGAGGTAGCTGAGCAACTGGATAGCATGGCCCGCAAGGGCCTCATCTACAGCATTCACTCCAGCAACGGGCCGCCCAAGTACATGGCTACCCAGTTCGCCGTGGGCGTTTTCGAGTTCCAGGTGGGCAGGCTTGACCGGGAAATGGCTGGGGAAACTCTAACTTACCTGGATAGTGTGCCGACCAGTTTCTGGGAGCAGATGCCCCAACTTCGCACCGTACCGGTGGGCGAGAGTATACCTGTTGAATCAACCGTGATGATTTACGAACAGGCTGAGAACCTGATCCTGGCTCAGGAGAAGATACGGGTCAATCCTTGCATCTGCCGCAAGCAGAAGAGGCTTCTGGACGAAGGCTGCGACAAGCCCTTAGAGACCTGCCTGGTTTTTGGCAACGGGGCCGACTACTTCGAAAGGCTGGGCGTGGGCCGGGAAATCGACCAGGAGGAGGCTTTATCCATTCTGGCCCAGGCCGAGGAATCGGGGCTCGTCTTGCAGCCAAGCAATACCCAGAAGGCCGGTTTCATATGCTGCTGTTGCAGTGACTGCTGTGGGGTGCTGGCCATTGCCAAGCGCCATCCACGACCAGCCGATCTTCTGGTTTCACCCTTCAGGGCGGTGGTGGATGAGGCGCTGTGCTCAGCCTGCGGCGATTGTGAGTTTCGCTGTCAGATGGAAGCTATCGGCGTGGATAATGGTTATGCCGTGATCAACCACGACCGCTGTATCGGCTGCGGGTTGTGCGTGACTACCTGCCCCGAGGAGGCGGTCACTCTGGTGCGCAGACCTGAATCCGAACAGGCGTCTGTGCCCCGCAATATGGCTGCCCTGTACATCAATACACTGCGGTCTCGGGGACAAAACTCTACAGGGGATCTGGTTCGCTGGGTGGTGCGCTCGAAGGTCGATCGCCTGCTGTCTCAAATCTAGGTGGTCAATTCAGATAAGCAGAGGCATTTTGGGGCCAGATATTAACAAAACTGACGCGCACCTGTTGATCACGGGTGTGAGTCACTTTCGCTGATAAAAATGGTTCAAGTAACTGCTACATTATAGTGTGATACATGGCAGGTAGTGTATACAGGTAAAGCCTGGCCAATTCTCGCGCAGTCAAACCAAATTTACTGGCTGGCGTGCCCCGGCTATCATCACACGGTCACCAACGCATCCTTTAATATAATTATAACTGCAAATGGTTGCATTTTGCAGTCAATTGATTGTATACTACAAGTTTGATCCTATATATCTTAAGGAGAATGCTTGATGGCAAATGTAACTGTGCAGGCACGTGTCAGCCCTGAACTTAAACAAGAGGCTGAGGCTGTCTTTTCTGCAATTGGTATGTCCACCGCCGAGGCTATTCGTGTCTTTTTGCAACAAGCCGTAAACAGCGGTGGCCTTCCTTTCCAGCCGTCTGCCAAAATCCCCAGTGCCGAGACTCTGGCAGCCATGATGGAGCTTGAGGATGGTGGTGGACAACTATTCCCAACGAAGGAAGAGCTATTCGCCGACTGGAAAAGCTGACCGATGGCCCTCGCTATTCGGCAATCCACAAGATTTCGGCGAGACGTAAGGCGATTACGACGTCAAAACGTTGATCTATCTGAGTTGGAGAGAGTTGTTTCTATTCTTGTAACCAAAGAGCAGTTAGATGAGCGCTACCGGGACATTGCTTTAGTGGGAAATTGGAAAGGATTTCGAGAGTGCCACATCCAGCCTGACTGGTTACTGATCTATCGGATTGAAAACGATGAACTGCAACTTGCCAGAACCGGAAGTCATGCAGAGTTGTTTGGGTGAGCTACCCAATGCAAAAGCGATTGGGCTTCCCGCGCCGACTGTCTAACGACTGGTCGTATCTCACGGGCGTAGATTTCCGTAGCTCCCACGGTATTTGTATGCAGAGA
>Ga0111142_1095_pt1 | contig 29775 bp, 23 predicted proteins | sample DeeMarSeWOR28_12_FD_80398 | JGI IMG/M metagenome (GOLD analysis project Ga0111142, IMG submission 80398) | Anaerolineae bacterium SG8_19 | reverse complement strand
ATTTTACGCCTCCAAGAGACAGCCGAAAAAGTGGCTCAAGGAAACCTACATATTAGGGCCAAGATAGAGGCCGAAGACGAGATTGGCGACTTAGCCAGAACCTTTAACCAGACGACCAACCGGCTCCAGGAGACATTGCAACACCTTGAGCAACGAGTGGCCGATAGGACCAGGGCCCTTACGATGAGTACAGAAGTTGGCCGTCGACTCTCCACCATACTTGACCAGCGCCAATTAGTCTCAGAAGTCGTTGGCCAGGTACAGGAAGCTTTTGGCTATTACCATGTTCATATCTATCTATTTGACGAGCGGAAGCAGAACCTGATTATGGTGGGTGGCACCGGTGAACCTGGCCAAATCATGTTAGAACGCGGGCACAAGATAGAGAAAGGAAAGGGGTTGGTCGGCCGGGCTGCAACGCTCAACGCTGTGGTCCTTGTTCCCGACGTCAGAAGAGACCCTGACTGGCTCTCCAACCCGTTGTTACCCGAAACCAAGTCAGAAGTAGCCGTACCAATTTCCACTGGCGATCAAATTCTTGGGGTGTTAGATGTACAAGATAACAAAACCAACAGCCTGGGCCAGCAAGATTCCGATCTGCTGCTATCGATCTCTAACCAGGTAGCCATCGCGCTGCAAAACGCTAGAACTTATGCCGAAACACAAAGACAGGCCGAGCAACGAGCTCTTATTAACGAGATTAACCGCAAAATCCAGGGCACCTTTGACGCTGAAAAGGCCATGCAGATTGCCGTCAGGGAGTTAGGACGAGCAACCGGCAGTCGTTACACCCGGGTCTGGTTAAATGGTCCAGAGGATGGCTCGAATGGTAACTCATCCGCTAAGGAGGAGTGAAACAGTATGACATTTGACAGGACCCGATCATGGGCTTTGGGATTCTTCATTTTTTTATTGTTGCTCGTAGCCTGCAACCAGGATGCACCTGAAGAACCCGAACTCGTGGATGAAGAAGCCGTCAAGACACCCGGCGTATTGCGTTTCTACAATTGGAATACCTATATCGATCCTGAGATATTAACAAACTTCGAACAGACCTACGGCGTCACCATTGATTACCAGATTTTTGATAGTGATAACGATATGGTAGAGGAACTGCTAGATGGAGCTACTGACCGTTATGATTTGGTGGTGCCATCGGACGTAACCGTAACCGAAATGCGGAACGATGGACTTCTAGCACCCCTCGATAAAGATAATATCCCCAATTTTGAAAATGTAGACCCAACCTTCATCAGTCCCGCCTTCGATCCCGCCAATCGTTATTGCGCACCTTACCAATGGGGAACGGTAGGCATCGGTTATAACGCCAGGGCAACTGGAAGGGAGATTACCGGCTGGTCAGATTTCTTCGATCCGGATTTCGCAGGTCGCGTTGCAATGCTGGATGACTATCGCACGACGATGGGGCTGGCCTTGATCACGTTAGGTTACAGCCCTAACACGAGCAATAGGACAGAGATCGCCGAAGCAACTACCTTTCTTAAGGATCAGAAGGAGCAGATCGGCGGCTATGTGGGTGATGATGCCCAAGATCTCTTGCTGGAAGGAAAATTTGATATGGTCATGGAATGGAGCGGGGATATTTTCCAGGTTATGGAGGAAGCGCCGGACATCCAGTATGTCATTCCGGCTGAAGGCTCCATCATCTGGGTCGATAACATCTGTATCCCGGTCGATGCGCCAAATAAGGCCATGGCTGAGACATTTATCAACTATATCTTGGATCCAGAAGTCGGAGCCGCACTGTCAAACTTCGTTCAATATGGCTCGCCTAACCAGGCTTCATTGCCCTTTATCAACGAAGAAGTCTTGAACGATCCTGCCATTTACCCGACAGAGGCGGTACGAGAGCGACTATTCTTCCTGGTCGATGTTGGGGCTGCGGCCGACGACGTTTATCAGTTAGCTTGGGATGAAATCTTGTCTAATCACGGATCTTGATATGTGGTGTCCGAGTTTTACGAAGCTGAAAGGCTGCGCTCATGAAGGGTAAGTTTTCATTGGAAAGACTAAGGCTGACCTCTATCCGAAACCAGATTATCCTGGGATTTGGGCTGATGCTTGGTCTTACATTGATCATTGTTGCCATCAACTTGCTTTCCTTACAAAGACTGGAAGCAGATATCAAAGCAACGGTTGATGAAGCCAGTCGAGTTCGCGAGTTGAGTCAAGAATTCCAAAACCAATTCCTGCTCGCCAGACAGGAAGAAAAGGCTTTCCTAGACAACTGGCGCAGTCTAGGATTTGAGGAGGCAACCGATACCCATCTTTCGGCAAACCAATTCCACACCGCGCAAGCTCGGGAAAGCCTAAACGAGCTTAAGGAGCTGGTAGAGAACAGCGATACAAATCAATTTGACCACGTCGTCGGAGAAGTTGCTTTGCTTCGACCGGCATTAGATGGTTATGAGTCTGCTTTTCTTGAGACGACTGATCGAATTGGCGAACGCAGCCGCGCTGGTGGATTCGAGTTACGGCTTCAAGTGGCAAAACGGGATTTAGAAGATATGGCTAGCACGATCCCAAATAGCATTGAGTTAAATCGAGTAGTCGTGCAGATGGATGCCAGCGAGCAGGCTTTTTTTAGTTCCGGTAGGCAGGAATATGTCGATCGCACACGATTGCTAACCCTGAAGTCTAAGGATCTATTGAACACTACACCACACCTGGATTGGGCGTATTCAAGTCTTGCCCGGCCGCTTCTGCTGGACAAAGTCAACGAGCGCATGGCTGCCTTCGGCGAGTTGGTAATGTTGGAACAGGAAATCAACATAAACACGGCGATTTTCCAGGAATCCACGGCCGATATTAACGAACTGACCGATCACATCAGAGAAGAGGCTGAGGTGGCATTGTCTCAATCGAGGTCCAATCTTGGGAGAGCTGTCGTTGGCAGTACCATGCTATCCGTCGTAGTTGGCCTTGTGGTTTTCGGTGTTGGCGTAATCGCAGCCTGGTTATTAGTCCGACGAATAATCAGTCCATTGAGTGAATTAACGGAAGCGGCTCAGCAGATAGGCGAGGGTGACCTAGACGTAAAAGTCGACGTCAGAGGTTCAGATGAATTTGCCACGCTAGGTCATGTGTTCAATGAGATGGCCTACCAGTTGGGAGATCTCATCGGTTCGCTGGAACAACTCGTCGCCGAGCGTACCCGTGCTCTATCCACGAGCTTTCAAGTTAGCAGGCGTCTATCAACCATTCTCGATCAACAACAACTGGTTGCAGAAGTTGTTGAACAAGTTCGTTCAGCCTTCGACTATTATCACGTGCATATTTATCTCTTTGACGAATGGAAGGAGAAACTCGTGATGGTGGGCGGGACCGGTGAAGCTGGCCGGGCAATGTTGGCTGCTGGTCATAAGTTAGATCGCAGCCAAGGACTCGTGGGCAAGGCAGCCGACACCCGTACTGCAATTTTCGTTCCGGATGTCAGCAAAGATTCGAGTTGGTTACCAAATCCTCTACTACCAAGCACGAGGGCCGAGATCGCCGTACCAATTATGTTGGGGGATCAGGTGAAAGGTGTACTGGACGTTCAGCACGATGTCCGTGATGGTCTGAGCCAGAGTGATGCTGACCTGTTACAGACGATCGCCAATCAAGTAGCTATCGCTCTCCAGAATGCCCAACTCTACGAAGAAGCACAAAACGCAGCCAAAAGAGAAGCGACGGTAAACCTCATCAGTCAGAGGATTCAGCAAGCAGAAACGGTAGAAGGTGTACTCCAGGTCGCGGCTGCAGAGCTCGGAAAAGCCTTGAGTGCTAAACGCACGAGCGTGCAGATCGGTGTAGCTGCCTGGCCAGCGACAACCCCTTTGCTCAACAAACGAAAAAGAGCTGAACAATCTGATGACGAACGGCCCAGGAAAGGTCGGAAGAATAATGGTCGTCCGCCAATGTTGATAACAAGTCAAGTTATTATTACACGATCCGCTATGCAATTTTTGGGGTAACTTTTGGTCTGTTGTTCCCAACTGCGGGTACATTTATCGTTCTTTTAGAGAACGGTATCCCTATTAGCCTATCGACCGCCTTTGCCATTCATTATTTCGAACCTCTACTCTGGATAATTGACACTGCACCCCTGTTTTTGGGTCTGTTTGCCGCTTTGGTAGGTCGTCGTGAAGACCGTTTGCAAGAAACAAAAAGACAACTGGAAGACCTAGTTGGCTCCTTAGAAAAACGAGTAACGGTCAGGGAACGAGACCTCGACAGGGCAGTGGAAGTTGGGCATACCATGACCCAGGTCGGCAACCTGGAAGAGATGTTGGCCCAGGCAGTTGAATTAATTCGTTCCAGCTTTGAGCTGTACTACGCCCAGGTTTTCCTTTTAGACTCTGGAGGACGAAATCTAATACTACGCGCTGGAACAGGTAACATTGGCCGGGCTCTGGTTAATCAGAACCAACGCCTGCCGATAGGATTTGGCTCAATCGTAGGCACAGCGGCGCTAGAAAAACAAACCCTTGTCGTCGCTAGCACCGCTACTAGCAAAGAATACCAACCGAATCCCTATTTACCAGATACCAGCTCGGAGATAGCTATGCCGTTGCTCCTGGGCGATCAACTGGTGGGAATTCTTGATTTACATAGCGACGAAACCGGGAAGCTCACCGCCCAAAACTTACCTGCATTAGAAGCAGTGGCCGGCCAGTTGGCTATCGCCGTTCAGAATGCGCATTTGGTGGCCGAGGCAACTGCAGCTCGTGCTGAAATTGAGAACCGTGCCCGCCGTATAACCCGTAGACGCTGGCAAGATTTTCTGAATGCAGTGGAGCGCAGTGAATATATTGGATTTTCCTTCGAGGCCAATAACATAAAGTCCCTGGACCAACCATTGTCGGACTATACCGGTAGTAATACTGTTTCGGCACCGATTCTCGTTACGGGCGAAACGGTGGGCTCGCTCCAGGTCGATGGAGATAAAAATCGGAATTGGTCCCGGGATGAGCGGGAATTAGTGACTGCTGTTGCAGAGCAAGTAGCCATACATGTCGAGAGTCTGCGGCTCCTGGCCGAAGCAGATTATTATCGCACCGAAGCTGAAGAGGCCACCCGTCGCTTGACCCGCGAAGTTTGGGAGGAATATCTTTTTAAAAAACAACCTCATCGTGGCGGCTATTCATACGATCAAAGCCGGGTAGACCCGCTAATCGCCCAGCCAAATGGTGATATACCTGATGAAGCGATGTTGGCCCATCCATTGACGGTCCGAGGAGAAACGATTGGACGGTTAGAAGTAGCCGAGGCGAAAGATTTAGACGAAGAAGCCACTGAATTGGTGGCGGCCGTAGCCCAACAGCTTAGCTCACATCTCGAGAATCTACGTCTCGCGGAACAGACTGAGAGAGCCCTGGCCGAGACTGAGGAACAAGCCAAAAGACTGGCCGTTCTCAATGAATTAAGCCAGGCATGGGCCAGCGCGTCGACCCTTGATGATATATACAAGATTACGGCCATCAAAACGGACCAGATCATCCCCGCTACCCGCATTAGCATTGCGGTACTTAGTAGTAACAAGGAAAGATTCAAAGTCTTTGCACTCCACGGGAAAAAAGGCGTAACTAAGGTTGGAGATGTTCCATCTACCAAAGGATCAATTTTGACGATGGCCGTCGAGGAGAAACGGGTCGTCTCAATGAAACAGTCGGGCGATAAGAGCCTACCAGGAATTGAATCATTCATGGTTGCTCCCCTAACCGCTGGCGGCCAAACATTCGGCACCTTGAATGTTGGCCATAGTAAACCCAACGCGTTCGATAACCGTGATGAAAGGCTGCTCCTTCAGGTTGCTTCGTTACTGGCCTCAACTCTAGAAGGTCAGCGGCTATTAAGCGAAACAGTTCATCGGGCTGAAGAACTGGCTATCATCAGCCAGACAGCTCAGTCACAGGCCGATGAGATGGCCATACTCAATGAGATGGGACAAGCTTTAACGTCTCTGACGGACATGCGTTCGATTATGAATACCGTTTATCACCACACTTCTCGACTGATGGATTCGAGCAGTTTCTTCATGGCTTTGCATGATGCCGAGAGAGACGAGGTTGAAATTAATATTTTTGGTGAAGGAGAAGAGATAGACAGCAAGTCGTTGCGACGCCGCACTGGAAACGGCATAACCGAGTTTGTGATAAGGACACGGAAGCCGCTGCTCATTCAGGATGATATGGCGGCGAAAGTCGAGGAATTAGGGATTGAACTGCAGGGAGGAAGGGCCAAATCCTGGCTGGGTGTGCCCATGATTACTGGTGATCAGGTTATCGGCATTGTAGCCGTTCAAAGTTTCGATAGAACATTTGCCTTTGATGACCACCACAAGGATTTGTTATCAGCCGTAGCCAACCAGGCAGCGATCGCTATTGAGAACGTGCATTTGTTTGAACAGGCTCAGGCTCGTGCTCAACGCGAGCGGATTCTGCGAGAAATTACGGCCCGGGTTCGTAGTTCATCCGACGTGGACTCAGTCATGCGGACGGCAGCTCAGGAAGTCGGACGGGCACTAGGCCGGCAAACCTTCGTTTATCTGGGTGAGGACGATGATGAACTTCCAGTCACCCCGTTAGAGGAGAATTAAAATGCATACTGCGATGGCTCCAAACCCGGTGCTCAACGCGTCGGTTGAGGAAGCCAGGCTCGTCTTACAAGATGATTTAATCGTTGCCTGCAATGAGCCTGCTCTGGCTCTTTTTCAGTGCGAGCGAAAAGATCTGCTCGGCCGCTCTTTCCTCGACTTTTCGGTCGATGCCCAGCCAAATGGCCGTCATTCTGGAGACTCGCTTCGACTTCGGTGTGCCGCGGCCCTGGCTTTCCAGCAACAACGATTTCAATGGGTGTGCTTACGCTCCAACGGAGAGGCTTTCAAATCCCATGCATTAATGGATCGAGTGCGAGCTCGCGGCAAAACATTTTTACAACTAACATTGTGCCAAATCGAAGAACATGATCCAACAGAAGAAGCACTTCTTCGATTCAGGTTAGGCATCGAGCGTTCAAATGATGCCATCTTTATGACCGATGTCGACGGCCATATCATTTATACCAACCCAGCCTTTGAACGCGTTTACGGCTACACAGTCGAAGAAGCTCTCGGTAATACACCCAGGATCTTGAAGTCTGGTGTTATTTCTCAAGAAGTATACAAGGAATTCTGGAATGATCTCCTGAATAAACAGGTCGTCGCCGGTGAGATAATCAATAAAACCAAGGACGGCCGTAAAGTCCATATTGAAGGATCGAACAACCCGATTATCGATGAATCAGGCGATCTCGTCGGTTTTCTGTCGATCCACCGTGATATCACCGAGCGGAAACGAGCTGAAGCAGCCCTCCAGGAAGCGCAGGAAGAGTTAGAAAGACGAGTTGAAGAGCGAACTGAGGAACTGGCTAAAGTTAATGAGCTCCTTCAAGAACAATATGATGAAGTGGAACAGGTAAAGCAAGCTGTTGAAGCACGTAACCAGCTCCTGGAGGTGCTCAACGAGCTAGCCCAGCACACTTCTTCTAACTTGGAAATGCAACCCATCTTCGAGAAACTCATTGAAATCACTTCCCAAATCATCGACTGTACCAGCGCCTATGTGATGACGATTGATGCAGAAAATATGAAGGCGACGGTGGTGGCCGAATACCTGAGCCCGAATGCCAACGAACTGGAAAGCGTCTCCGATTTGGGAACTACCTATGATTTGAGTGAAGAGTTTGGCGAGAGCCCAACCTCGCTGTTAGAAGCAGGAAAGGTCACAGTCGTACATGTGGATTATCCCGATGTACCGGACAAAGTGGGTACCAACATGGAACGTCTGGGGGCAAAAACCATCCTGGAGATCATGCTGGTAGTTGATGGCGAACCAATTGCCGAGGTAGAGTTTTGGGATAGTCGGCAGAAGCGTGAGTTTACCGATGAAGAAATAGAACTTGTCCAGTCCATTGCCCGTCAAGTGGCGATGCCTATACAAAATGCTCGCCTCTTCCAGCAAGCGATGCACGAGCTCAGCGAACGTAGAGAGCTAGAGAGAAAGATCAAGCAGTCCTCTGAACGGCGGAGGCGCCAAGTCCTGCTCTCAACCCAATTTGCGAAAGACATCGCCGCTGCCACTGATCTTTCAGACCTTTATCGGCGGGTTGTGACCCAGGTGAAGGAACAATTCGGTTACTACCATACCCAGCTCCTGCAGTATGACCCCAAGTTAGACGCCGTCGTCCTTATCGCCGGTTACGGCAAAATAGGCAAGAGAATGCTTAGCATGGGCCATACGATGCCCATGGGTGTTGGTTTGATCGGCACGGCCGCCGCGACAGGCCGTTCTGTATTGCGCTCCAACGTCACCGAAGATCCAAACTGGCGATCCAATGATTTGCTACCGGCCACAAAAGGAGAGTTGGCGGTACCCATCGTACTCGGTGATGAGGTGCTAGGAGTACTCGACGTCCAAAGCGACAAAGCTGGCGCGCTGGATTCAGATGACCAGCTTGCCCTGGAAGGGTTGTGTGGCCAGATCGCCATCGCGATTGAAAGCACGCAATTAAGACAGGAAATGGAATCTCGACTTCGCGAATTGAACCACCTGCAACGGATTATGAGCCGGGAAGGATGGCAGGTGTTTCGCTCAAAGCGTGAATCCGGGAAATTGGGGTACCGCTACGATCGCTCGGCCGTTCAGGCCATCACATCCATCCATCCTTCGTCGTCTCAGAATGACCTTATGGAATCGTTTTGGGATACTCAACCTCTAGCCGAGTCACCTAAACAAGTCGTGTCGGCACCCATGAAGGTTCGGGGTGAGATTATTGGCGCTTTAGGAATTCGGGATGATCCTGATCGACCCCTATCCTCTGAGGAACGGCTTTTATTAGATTCTATTTCAGAACAAGTGGCCGAAGCATTGGAAAGCGCCCGATTGCTAGAACAAACCCAAGTACATGCGGTTCAGATGGAAGCGGTTGCCCAGGTAAGTGCTGCAGCTTCATCTATCCTCGACACAGACCAATTATTGCAAACGGTCACCAATCTAACTAAGGAGCGTTTTAGCCTCTACCACGTGGCTGTTTTCGTGAAGGAAGATGAAACACTACGGATGGCGGCCGGCACATTGCTGCCCAAAGGAGTAACAAATCCGGATGAAACACCCGTCCTTCACATTCTGCAAGAGCAATCACTAGTCGCCCGGGCCGCACGAACCCGGCAACCAGTTATCGCCAACGATGTATCCAAGGTACCTTATTATTTAGACCACTCCACCTTACCAGGAACCCAATCGGAGATGGCCATCCCCTTGATAGTGGGTAACCAGCTAATCGGCGTATTTGATTTACGATCGGACATGGTCAACCGTTTTGGTGAAGATGAAGCACGTATTCACGTCACCTTGGCCGCCCAGGTAGCAGTTGCCCTACAGAACGCCCAATTGTACGCCGATCAATTGGAGGCAGCGGAACAATTGCGGGAAGTAGACCGGTTAAAATCCGAGTTTTTGGCCAGCATGAGCCATGAGTTGCGAACACCGCTCAACTCTATCATCGGTTTTGCCGATGTATTACTAGAAGGGATTGATGGACCTTTAAACAATCGTATGTCAGAGGATGTTACCTTGATTCGCGATAGCGGGCGTCACCTGAGGTCGCTCATTGGCGAAATCCTTGACATGTCAAAGATCGAAGCCGGCGTCATGGAACTCTACTATGAAGAGATCGACGTGACCACGCTAGCCGAAGAGATCGTCGCCAATGCTCGATCCCTGGCCAAGGACAAACAATTAGACATCAGCTTGGCAGTCGATCCGGAATTGCACACGGTGGAAGCCGATCGGACACGCTTGACCCAGGTTCTCCTGAACTTAATGAGCAATGCCGTCAAGTTCACTGAAAAAGGGAGCGTATCACTGACGTTGGAAGAGAAAAATGGTGATTTACTGGCTTCCATTAAAGATACCGGCATCGGAATTCATCAGAGGGATATTCCAACTATCTTTGAACAGTTCCGGCAAGTCGATGGCAGCCTCACGCGAAAAGCAGGAGGCTCAGGACTAGGCATCCCTATTAGTAAGAGTCTAGTGGAATTACATGGCGGTAGGATGTGGGTTGACAGCGCTGTTGGCAAAGGAAGCACCTTTTCATTTACCATTCCAAAAGAACGACCGGTCGCAAGATGATCCTTCTATCGATATTGGTCCAGAGAAAGAGGATGTGTCGATCTGGAATTGAGCCTAAACGTGATCCATTGGGGTGATTATGCAGAAAACAATACTGGCAATCGAAGATAACTTTTCTAACATGCTCTTGATCTCTCGCGTTGTCGAAGCTGAGGGCTACGATTTGATACGTGCAGAAGATGGCACATCCGCTCTGGAGTTACTTGCCAAAGAGACGCCAGACCTCATCCTGTTGGATATTAATATCCCTGGTATTCATGGGTTAGACCTGGCACGTCATCTTAAATCCAACGAAAGGCTTGCGCGAATCCCGTTAATCGCCACCACGGCTAACGTATTGTTGGGGGATAAGGAGCGATGCTTAGAAGCTGGCTGTGACGCATATTTACCTAAGCCTCTTGACATCCGTGAATTACGGCAAGTGATGAGCACTTATCTGACTAACCGCCTGATGTAGGCCATCCAAAGTAGTCGATGAAATTTAGATCATCTGAAATTGCCCGCCTGACCTATCCAGCCATATTATATGAGCTAGATGCTGCCGTTGTTGTGTTGGATAATCAAATGCGTGTGGTTGGCATTAACCCCCCCGGCCGGGACTTGCTAAAAGGAGAGCTTGGCGAACCTTCAAACCAACCCGCCGAAGGAGGTTGGGAACAGTGGATGGTAACCACGGCCTCAAGCATTGATGGATCGCCAATCCAGAGGAACTTGGCAGTTGTTAATGGTTCAACGGAACGGTTATTCAGCCTGCATGTGACACCAATCCACGACAGCCAGCAGGAAATCGCCGCCTATGTCTTTGTTCTGCGAGACGTGACTTATGTCAAGCTTGCCGAAGAAGTAATCGACGACGCTCATAATCGATATGACTTATTATTCGGTTTCATACATGATTTACGAACACCACTCAATGGAGTCTCTGGCCTGGCCGAAATGCTCGAACTAGGCACTTTGGGTCCTTTGAATGACAAGCAAAAAAAAGCTACCCAGCGAATAATGGAACGCTGTGAATATTTAACAAATCTCATTAATGATTTTACGAACCAGGGTAAACTCGATTACAAGCAACTAGAGTTGATACAAAAAGAAATGGATCAGCTTAGGTGAAGCAATTTATTCGAAATCATACAGGGGTTATTCATAACTTTTATTCGATTGGACAAACACGAAAAACTTAGTAATATTTCCTGTATCTACTCTGGCATCGATAAAGATGATGAAATCATGACGTATACAGCCCTAATTATCGAAGATGATCCAACTCAGGCCGACTTTTTTTCCGAGGCTTTAAAAGCTGTCGATATCGAAGCTGAGGTCATAGATGACGGTCAAGCTGCATTGGACCGTTTAGCAGAGTCAAACCCACAGATCATTTTATTGGACCTTCACCTGCCGAATATCTCAGGCTTGAAGATCGTCGAGCAGGTCAGGTCACTGGACCATCTGGTAAATACCCGGATCATCGTCACGACTGGTGATCCATTGTTGGCCGATGAAACCAGGGAAAAAGTTGATTTGGTGCTTGATAAGCCTGTGGGATTTGAACAGTTAGGATTGTTATGTGCTCGAATGTGCCAGTCCGATTAGCACACTCGGCTCTCCCATCACTCTCGTCAAAAACAAAATACGATGCTCATCACCCTGTAAGCGCAGCTGTTGGTGAAGCATTTTTGGATCTAAGGGGGAACCACGCTTTTTAATCGTCACTCGGCCGATTCCCCGTTCACGCAAGTATTGTCGCAGTCGCTTTAACTGAAAGGGAAGTACATCCTCCAGAATGTAACATCGCGCGAAAGGCGTCAATAACTGCCGATCGGCCGTCAGATAGGCGATATGGTCGTCGATCTTTGATGCTCCAAGCTTGGCGGCCAATTGCTCAACCAGGTGTGCTCGAATAATTGCACCATCGGGCTCGTAAAAGTATTCACCCGGCCGGGTAACAGGTATCTCACCCACCACTTCATCCGTTAACGAGACACCGCCCGGTAGTAAGGTTGCCCGCCGGCTCACCGGTGTTCTGAGAGCCCCGAACCATAGAACCGCTTCGCGCACTTCACCCGCTACTGATATGAACTCGACCTCCGCCCCAGGCGGCAACTCAGCGTAATCGACCCCGGGACTGATCTTGATCGCCTGGTTGGGTACCCGAATGCGCCACTTGTCCAGGAAAGTGATCGGCGGGTTGTATTCATATAGGGAATGGATCCGTTTTCCCTGGCTGGTTCGCCGTCCCGGATCGGCAAACAAGGCATCTACCGGCATTGGGCCGAGTTCCATTAAGTCGGCCTGCAAGGGGAAAAAGCGATCGACATGCCCGTAGAGGCGCACATTCTCCCTGGCCATGGCCAGGCGAATGGGGTTCAAATCAACGCCTACGACCGCTGCCTGTGCTGCCAAAGCCAATGAATCCCCGCCTATTCCACAACCCAGGTCGGCCAACATTTTAAAACCGTGCTTATTGAATCGCCCCTGTCTATAGGTTGAAACAACCTCGGCCGAGGCCTGTTGCAAAGCTTGGCGAGTGAAATACATTCCACTGGCCCGTTCGAATTTTCCGGCCGCCTGTTGGCGCAGCATCCCCGTTTCTAATACAGCATGGGTTCGTTCTGGCCCGATTTGCTGGCGAAGCCTATCGGCAACCTGTAAGTGGCTCCCCCCGTCTATTGGCGTTGCTGCTATCTCGGCTAAATAATTTTGCCCTTCCGGTCCGAGAAGGAAATACAGGTCTTTGAGGCGCACTTTGGCTAAGGTCTTAACGGCTCTAGGGTTGGCCCCTCGTCTTCAAGTTCCCACTCCTCAAGGTCTAAAGAGTCGCCGATCCGGCCGCAGTAAAATTGGTACGCGCACTGGCTGCACTGGCTAAGATCATCGGTCAGCGGCCACTCTCCACCGGCTGCGAACAACCTGTCTAGCTCGGCGATAGAATCTTTTAGGTAGGCCCAATTTTCGAGGTGCCGATCCTGGCTATAGTTTATGGTTACCATCTCCTGCGGAGCCGATCCCCCCTCGGCCATCAATGCCAGATAGAATCGAGTCTGTAAAGTCTCTTGAAGCTTAGCCTTGGGGGGCCGGAGGGAATCCGTTTTCCAATCAAATATCTGGGCCTGCCCTTCTCTCAGCACGAGCAAGTCAAACCGGCCGGTAAGCAAATGGCGGCCGATAGGCGCGATCAAGCTTTGCTCGGGGAAAAGTTTACCGGTTGGAATTTGCGGTCCCTTTTTCTGGAAAACTTGCCACCAACCTCGAAGTTGCTGGTCACCGGAGACATCTTCGTCAACCGGCAAACCCAGAAAATGGCGGTGTAGAATTTGGTGAAAGCGTTGGCCCAAATCTCTTGTTTCTTGGGCTCGATTGTACATGGGCTCGATCGGCCACGGCAATTGCTCAAGATATCGTAATTGAAATCTTCGCCGGCAGGCTAATAAGTCTCTCAACTTGTGTTGGCTGAGCGTTAAGGTTTCATTCATAACAATCGCCTTGCATTAAAATGCATGGCTAACCCAAGAAACCTGTTGAAACAGGTTAGCAGTGGCTGTTTTTACGCTTTTTAAGACACTTTAGTGCGTTTAAACGCACTTCCTCCTGCTGGCTGTGGATTTCAATCCACAACAAATTGTACAGATGATTTTGAGATAATTTAACCAAGCGGCAGCAATCGAACCGGCACTATCAATCAATGCGCCAAAATCTGACTTAAGAACAACTTCGTCCGGTCATGTTGCGGATTGCTGAAGAGTTCGTTTGGAGGGGCAACCTCGATGACCTGGCCTTGATCCATGAACATGATCCGATCGGCCGCAGCACGGCAGAAGCCCATTTCATGGGTCACCACTACCATGGTCATCCCTTCCTTGGCCAGATCGAGCATCACGTCCAGCACTTCCTTGATCATCTCTGGATCCAGTGCACTTGTTGGCTCGTCAAATAGCATGATCTTGGGGTTCATGGCCAATGCTCGAGCGATGGCCACCCGTTGCTGCTGGCCACCCGATAGTTGTCTGGGGTAATTATCTGCTTTCTCTGGGATCCCGACACGGCTCAATTGCTCCATAGCAACTCGTTTAGCTTCTTCTTTTTTACGCTTGCGCACCAGGCGTTGGGCAAGAGTAATGTTGTCTAAGGCCGTCAAATGAGGGAAGAGGTTGAATTGTTGGAAAACCATGCCCACTTCGGCCCGCACCTTGTTGATATCAGTCTCTTTATCCTCCAGGTGTACGCCGTCGATATAGACTGCGCCCGCTGTAGGCACTTCAAGATGATTGATACAACGCAGGACAGTGCTCTTGCCCGAGCCGCTAGGACCGACGATGATCACTACCTCACCAGGCTTGACATTTAGATCGACACCTTTGACCGCCTCAACATTGCCGAAGTATTTGTGCAAATCTTCAATAACGATGATGTCATTTGATGGAATCTTATCGTTCATCAGTCCCTAACCTCCTACCATACCATTGTAACAACAAACTCAAGGCAACAGTCATGCTCAGGTAGAGAAATGTTAAAACCAGGTAAGTCTCACGAAATCGGAAGCTGGTGCCAGCATACAGGCGTGACTGCTGGGTGATCTCGCGGACCGCCAGCACAGATAGCAGGGAAGAATCTTTCAAGATAGCGATGAAGTCATTACCCAACGCCGGTAGAATATTGCGAACTGCCTGGGGTAAGATAACGTGTCGCATTGACTGACCGGCCGTCATGCCCCCGTAAAAGAAAGCTAGGGCGATTATGCCTCGGGTTGTTCCCGGGATGGCTTGATTATCCACGCCTAGTGCATCAGAAATCTCGGGAACGACGACAAAGGCAAAGGTGAATATCAAAACCAATACCGGCAATCCACGGACGAACTCAACATAAGTAATCGCCAAATTTCGGATGAACGTATTTTTACTCAGTCGGCCAAGGCCCGCCAACAATCCCAGGATCACTGATATAATAAAGGAAACAAAGGTAACATATATTGTCACCGATATTCCTTTGCCAATAAAGGCTAGAAATTCGCCATTTAGCAGATCCTCTACGGTTCCGAGCTCGCCTATGATGAATTGAAAAGCTGCGTTGTATTCCTCATTCGTTATTATCAGGTAAGCCATAAGCGCCAGGAAGGCGAGGATGACCAAAAGCCACCAGGGAAATTGTTTAAATACATCGGCACGGTCTTTGCCGCCGAGTTGCTCTTCTAACGTTGACATGGGTCCTCCTTTTTTGTTTGCTGTCTGGCAATTGACCTGGATTGCCAATTTGAAAGTACAAACGTTGACAAGCCTCCTCCCCCTATTGGTGAGTCAATGCATTTTCCCCAGTTTTTCCCCAACAATGAATAATACATTGATTTATAATTTAAGAGAAGCGCCAAAGCAAAATGTTGTTTGGCGCTTCTCTATTATCATTCACCAGTTATTCCATGATGCAAGCTGATCTAATTTAGATCACCCTACTCGAGATCATCGTAAGTAATGGTGAAGGCATCGGTGAAGTACTTGACGGCCAACTCTTCGAGCGTGCCATTAGCCTTCATCTCTGCTATAGCCATATTCACAGGTTCAACCAGGTCACTACCCTTGGGGTAGATGAAACCCAGCGCATCGCTGGACAGCGATTCGCCTACTAGCTTGAGGTCTTCGGCATTTACGCCCACATAGCCTTGTCCGGCCGTCTCATCCATGAATACGACATCCACATCGCCGCTAAGCAACGCCTGAACAGCAAACGGGAATGTCTCGTATCCCCGAATTCGATCAACGTCAAGGTACTGAGTTGCCGTCTCATAATTGGTCGTGCCCGTTTGGGTGCCTGGCACTATGCTCTCGTCATTTTGCACATCCTCAATCGAGTTGACCCGGTCCTCATCTACCCGAACCAAGAGGCGTTGCTCGATGTTGATATAGCCATCAGAGAAATCGACGATCTCGGCTCGTTCATCGGTGATAGTGATGCCGTCGGCCGCCGCATCGTACTGACCGTCGGCCACCGCCTGGATCATGCCTTCCCAGCCGGCTTCAACATAGACCGGTACACAATTCAACAACTCACAGATGGTGTCCCAGGCGTCATAATCCCATCCAGCCGGCTCACCCGTGTTTGGATCGATGTAGTTGAATGGCAGATACTGGTTCTCGACGGCGATCGTCACTTCCCGGCCGCCCAGATCAGGTAATGCACCAGTCTCGGCTTCTTCCTGTGCTTGCTCTACCTCTTCGGCAACTTCGGTCGCCGCGGCCTCGATTGTTGGAGCAACTTCCGTCGCTGCAGCTTGTATCGTCGGCGCGGCTTCCTCGATCGCTTCCTGAACCTGACCACCACAGGCAACCAGGAACATCACCAAAACCAGTAGGGATACCAAAACTACAATTTTTGTCTGTTTCATCTCTTCTAATCTCCTTTGTATTTGAATGGCTGCTCACCTGTTGTTATTCTCAGGTGTGCAAATGGATATAACTGTGTCCCGCACTTTCCCTAGCCAGACGACGAGACGGCAACATCGCCATGCTAGAGTGCGAAACTTATATTGCTGACAGTATATTGAAAACAGATAATTGGTCAATATCATAGGCAATCGAGACCCTAATACCGACCAGTCTTGGCCTTGATAATTTGTTTGTTGGTTCCCCAATCGAGGCTCATATGAATGGAAAAATTGAATTTCACGCAGATGTCCAAAAGGCGCTCATTGAAAAGAAAGCGGTCGTTGCTTTAGAGAGCACGGTCATTTCTCATGGCTTACCGTATCCTGAGAATGTCGAGACAGCCCTCAATATGGAAAAAGCCGTTCGCTATGGCGGAGCGATACCGGCGACAATAGCCATCCTGCGAGGCCGGATACACGTTGGCCTGACGCCAGATCAATTGGAGTACCTGGCTACCCGGCCGATGGCCCAGGTGCGGAAATGTAGCCGCCGTGATCTGCCTTTAGCCCTGGCCCGTCAGGAGGATGGCGCCACGACTGTCGCTGGAACGATGATCGTGGCTCATCTGGCTGGGATTGAGATATTCGCCACCGGGGGTATCGGCGGCGTGCATCGGGGCCATCCTTTTGATGTGAGCGCTGATCTGGCAGAGCTAGGCCGGACACCGGTCACGGTTGTATCAAGTGGCGCCAAGTCGATCCTTGATCTCGCTTCCACGCGCGAAGTGCTGGAAACGAATGGCGTACCTGTTATTGGTTATGGCACCGACGAGATGCCCGCCTTTTACTCCCGTTCCAGTGGCTTATCCGTGGACGTTCGCGTGGATTCGGCCGAGGAGGTGGCGGCGATCATTATCGCCCGCCAGTCGCTCGATCTGCAAGTTGGCCTTCTGGTCACGGTCCCGGTGCCAGAAGCGGACGAATTCGACCCCACCGAAGCAGAGGAGGCTATCACCCAGGCAACTCAGGAAGCCGACGAGGCAGCCATCCATGGACCGGCATCGACTCCATGGTTGCTACGCCGTGTCAGCGAGCTAACTGATGGGCGCAGTCTGAAGGCAAATCTGGCCTTGTTACGAAATAACGGCCGGGTAGCTGGCAAGATCGCGGCCGCTTTGGCCAATGCGTAATCGATTTTGGTTGCTGGCTTTTTTGTGCCTGGCCGGCTACATAGTCCTTAGCCTGTGGTTTCCGCTCCGGCCGTATTTTAATCATAGCCCTTCCCCAGATATCGGCTCTTTGGCACCGTCATTGGGGGAAGCGGCAGCCTATGCCCTGCTAGTATGTATACTCTACGGCTTATATGGTTTGGCCTACCGACTCGTCAGGATTGGCGATGGTAAGCTGTCCATGGTGTTTGTGTTGCTAACGGCCGCCGCTTATTGTGTGCCTCTGATCCTCACCTTTCCCCTCAATGCTACCGATGCTTATCGCTACTTCATCCGCGGCCGGATTAGCAGCGTACACCGGCAGAGTCCATTCGACGTCCCGGTCGCCAAGCTCGTCGACGAACCTTATGCACCCCTGGCCGGAGAATGGATAAACGAAACTTCACCTTATGGCCCATTATGGGAACTGACAGCTGCCTCGGCAACCTCCTTAGTGCCAGATAACCTGTGGGTGGGTCTGTTACTCTTTAAAGGGCTGGCAGCCGTCTCCTTCTTGTTAGTTGGTGTCCTCATCTGGCTGTCTATGCCTAGTGTATCCCTACCCAGAAGAAATGCACTGCTCTTATTATGGGCCTGGAATCCCTCGTTGTTGCTCATTTTTGCCATGGACGGGCATAATGATGCCTTTATGTTAATCTGGTTAGTCGCCGGCTGGTGGTTGATGGTCCGAGACCAGCTCCAACTTGGCATGATCATGATGTTACTGGCGCCACTCGTTAAACCAATTGGTCTTTTGCCGCTGCCTTTTTTCTTCATCGCTTGTTGGAAGATTCTACCGGGCGGACCAGCCCGCTTGCGGTTTCTGTTGGTTACGGCTTTAGCAGGATTAGCCCTCGTCTTGATTTCCTTCATGCCTTACGGTTCCCCCATTCCTCTAATCCAACGCCTCATCAGCGAAGCTGGTTCGGGCGGCGGCTTCTCGCCCCTGGCCTGGATTATCCTCGAGGCTCAGGCGAGAGGGTTGAATCCATCGATCCAGTTGGCGATTCAGTTGGGCACGATGCTATTGGCTCTGCTGGTTCTATGGCTCTTATGGCGGACCTGGCGCGGCCGATCTCCCCTGCGGTCAGCAGCCGATATCTTCGCTGGCTACATCATTCAAGCCTTTCGCTTCCGCATCTGGTATGCCGTTTGGCCTTATCCCTGGTTATTGCTTGATCGCGGTCAAAGAGATGAAGATGAGATCTGTTCAAAAGCTCGTCTGGCAACAGGAATCACCTTTCTTCTAACCAGCCAACTTTCAGTGCTGATTTACGGCCAAATCCGAACTGAGTTGTTGGGCTCTTCCCAGCTCCGCGCCCACCGAGCTGGCATTTTATTTACATTTTTAACCCCGGTGTTGATCGGTCTTGCCGTTGCCGCTTATAGCGCTCGTTCACGTGACCGCCAAATAGAAAGATGATCATACTCACATATGCCCAGGTTAAAAAAGCAATGATGGTCGTCAGCGAACCATAGATGAGGTTAGAAGAAGTGAGAAAGTTGCTGACAAAGAAGAAAAAGATGTGTTTTGCCAGCTCCCACAATAATCCAGCCAGGATGGCGCCAATGTAGACGTCATGCCAACTTAACTTCGCGTGGGGCAACATCCAATAAAGTAACAAGAACAATAAAACACTCAATAACGCCGAAGCCAGGACAGTTAAATAAGGCGAGACCTGAATGATGCGCTCTGGTAACAAGCGATTCAGAACTGGCACCACAAAAGTCCAGGCGATGGACCCAATCAACAGAAGGATGCTAATCGCCAGGGTAATCACAATAGCCCATGCTCGGTGTCGCCATGCTGGACGAATCATGGCCTCTTCCCAAATGTTGTCCATGGCTCGGGTTAACATGTAGAAGATCGAGGATGCCGACCAAATCAGGAGCAAGGCTGACAATCGACTGATGGCACCTCGAGCATCGACGATTTGGTCGAGATTGGCTCCTAACAACTCGTTCACAGCCGGGATGATAAACTCCAACCGCTCAAGTATAGGCTCAACGTCGAGAGATGGCTCAAACCAGAAGCTGGCGATGGCCACAGTTATTAAGATGAGTGGAAAGATAGATAACAAGGTGAAATAAGCTGTCGCTGCAGCGTAAAGGGATGACTGGAATGAAAGCACATCCCTTAGGGACTCAAAAAGGATGAGAAACCAACCTCTGGTCTGGCGATTAAGCCAGGTCAGGCTATCTCGTCCCCAATCTTGAATCTCTGTAATCACGCTGATCGTTCCACCAAACTCGATACGAATACGTCATTCAACCTGCAACGGTCGTAATAATAGCGTGTCATTGTCTCTCAAACCCGGCATCCTTACCAGCAGCCTTTGTCCTGTTTCTGGTAGGTAAAGCCCAATCTCAACTGGATATGAACCAGGAGGTAAATCAGCCGGTAGATCGATAAGATATTCGTCGACGACCACTTCATCGGTTATCCATTGGTTCGTTGGGTAGGTCCCTTGTTGGGGTGCCAGGTCCTGTTGCCAAACACAACACCGGCCGTCCTGGTCGAGCACGTGAACGAAAACTGCATAACTGTCGTTTGGCTCAGCCAAGGCTTGCCAGACCAGGCTCAAGTCGAATTGGCCTGATCCGCGTTTTGCCAAATCGTAACCCAGCAATAAGATCTCCTCTCCAAATGTAGCCGATAATGGGAATTGGCGACTGGGTGGCGTAAACAGGCGACCGGCCTCTTCAACGACTAGCGAGCCCAGGTCGGCCGTCAGGAGCGTCTCTTCGGCTGCATCCAACAATCGTAAGCTCACGATAAACTCTCCAGGTGGGACCGTTGCAGGAACCCTGAGTATCTGGCGGTCGATGACCAATTGTGGTGTTGTCCAGCTATCGAAAGGGTAGGTACCATAGACAGGTTGCGTATTCAGCAGAATACGAGCCACATTATCCGAGCCTACCAATTCCAGGCGAGATGTCATCGGCGGCAAGGGATCGGTTGCTTCCCACCATATATTTAGGTCAAATGGCGCCCCGGACAAAACTTTATCTTGGCCCATGCTATAACCAAGCAAAGTCAGGTTGGCGTTAACCGGCAGGTTTAAAGTGTTGTCCGGCTCAGGCATTTGTTTGGGAAAGGGGCCGACCAATACCTGAACGTTGTTTATCACCTGGGCATTGCCTGCATACCGACCAGCGTTATCTAGACGTGCTAGTTGATCGCCACTATCCGGATCAAAGAAGCCCACACGCAGTTTATATGCAGCCGGTGGCATTCCGATAGGCAGAGGTACTTCCACTCTCTGCACAACAGTATCTCCAACCGACCACTGTTCGGCCGGATATGCAAAGGTCTCCTGTTGGCTCCAGCGATAGCCCCAGGCATCTTCGAGGTGAATAAACGGCGTGTAGTTGGCCGTTGCCGGTTGCTCCACTCGCCAGTACAGGGTAACGGGTAACTGAGCACCGGCCGCTGCCGAGCTCGCTTCGTATCCCAGCAATGTCACCTGATTGCCAAAGTTGGCGTTGACCTGATTGGGTGGTGCCGGCGCGGTTGGTTGGGATTGCCTGTAAAGCAGAAAGGTTGGCTGGCCATTTGGCCCTTTTGGACCTTCAAACCGAGGGTCCGTCGGCATAAATTCAGATGCCCAATCTGGTAGAGGGCTATTGTATGGATACAAATAAGTGGCTGGACCTTCAGCTGGGAAAACCAAAGCTTGGCTATCAGGCAACCATTTAAGCCTTTCATATTGATCACTTAAAAAGGCAACCGTCGGATGGCGGAAATGTTGGGCGGCCAGAAAAACCGTGCCATCGATCATTTGCGATTCTTCAAGATAACGGGCCACCTGAACTAGATCTGCATCAGAATCATAAAATACATCTTCGCGGGTGGCCCACTCCTGGAAATAAGCCCGGGCAGTAGTCAGGCTACCAAGAATTAACAGGAGCAACACGGCCATCACCAGGATCAGTGTGGTCCGAGATGTGAGCTGGTTTAAGGCATAAAGACGCGGATCATTTGTGCCCCACCTCTGAACGAGCCCTCTGGCCCAGCGTAGAAAAGCATCAAGCAAGACGACAAAACCAATTGCTGGTAGGAAAAAAATGAATGGAGCAACGCCTATCGCCCGCAAATTGCTGGGGATAATATCGCCAATTGCCAAGGCGGTCGGCAACAACATAAACAAGGGCATAAGTAAAAGAAGCAAAAATGCTGCCCGCCGGCGGCCATTGTCCTGGTGGCGATAACGCAAGAGCAGGTAGAGCCAGCCAACAACCATCAGCCCGCCCCAAAGCCAATTAAATAAAGGCCGGCCGGGAATATTGAAACGCCAATAAGGATCGCCGGCCATGAAAAACATCCCCAGTGTTTGCCCATAACTCCCTGCCAAGGCTACTAATGACGTGTTTTCTGGCCCTACTTGGCCAATTCGAACCCAGAAGGCATCGGGCTGCCTGATAAAGTAAATAAATAGTGGAGCAAGAACGACCAGGCTTAGGCCAAGGACGAGCAACAGTTGGCGCCAGCGGCGTGGGCGGCGATACCGGCCAACGAGCAACGGTAACATGGCCAGTGCCAGTGGAATAGGGAAGATGCGGGCGGCTAAATAAGTATATCCTGTCAAACCCATTGTGATGCCAGAAAAGATGAGCCAGGGCCATGAATCCTTTCGCAGACCTCGAAATAGCGCAGCCACCGTGATGGCCTGTAGCAACGGTTGGCTAATGGCTCGAAAGCCCAAACGACTGAATAAGACCTGCCAGAAGCTGATCGCTATTAAGGCGGCCGCCACGATAGCGATCCGCCGATCTCCGAGAAGTTCCGTTCCCATCCAAAATGTAACCGCAACCGTGAGCAAACCAAGATACGCTGAGGTTAATCGAAGGGTGAATACCGAGGGGCCGCTGACCCGCATAAGGCCACCGGCAAGGTAGAAAAAAAGCGTTTCCTTGCCAGTGTAGCTGGCGATGAAGATCGGCCGTTCGCCTCCCAAGCCAATTTCCTGGGCTAGTAAGCCATTGGCCGCCTCGTCATAGTGCAGGCCTGGTGGGATTTCGGTCAATTTTGGTAAACGAAGCGCTGCTGCAACAAGCAAGCACAGAACCATTAGTTGCAGAGCCGTTCGGCGACTCATGTGTGTGATTTTATCGCTGGGCATGTAATCGGTCGATAAGCCAATTAGTACCAGAGTAAGAGGTTTTTTGTGAAATTTGTCACATTCGTAGGTTTTGCGTAGGTTATGCGATGGTTGGGCGTAGAGTCTAATCCAGCAGAGTATCATAAACTAGTATCTAAGAGACACAAGTACGGTTAAATCTCTTCTTCTCCTCCTTTTAACGAGAGTCGGGGTTCGGCGTCCCTGGCTCTCACAGAAAGTAAAGCGGGCTGATTCGTGAATCGGCCCGCTTTTTTTGTTATCCGGATCAGGCGTATAATCCTCCTTCATGGCACTGCCCCAACTGGATACAGAGCCCGTCCCAAGCGACCGGTCGCAAATCATTCAAGCGGCCACCATCGTCGGCGTAGCCTTTATCATCAGCAGGCTATTGGGTATCATCCGAGATGCAGTTATTAACTATCTGTTCGGCATAACCAGCCTGGAAGCGAATGCCTATTTCGTCGCCAACCGTTTTCCAGAAACCATCTTCCTGATCATTGCCGGGGGGGCAATCGGCTCTGCCTTTATACCAACCTTCTCGGCTTTCTTTGTGCGCGATGACGCAGCCGGTGGTTGGCGGCTATTTTCAGCCATCATCAACTTGATTACGGTCTTTATGACCATTATTGCAATAGTGGCTGTCTTTCTTGCCCCCCAGATCATTACTCTCTTTTACCCAGATTTGGTGGCCACCGATCCCCGGATGCTGGATATGACAGTGGCTTTGATGCGGGTAATGCTCATCACGCCCATCATATTTGGCGCCAGTGGTGTAATCATGAGCGCTCTGAATGCCAGACAACACTTCTTACTGCCGGCCGTTGCTCCGATCGTCTATAATCTGGGCATCATCGCCGGGGCTATCGCTTTTGCCCCAAACGTGATGGGGCTGGCAATTGGTGCAGTCTTGGGTGCCCTTGGTCATCTGCTCATCCAACTTCCCGGCCTACGGATGAAACATGCCCATTATTCACCCATCCTGACGCTCCGCGATCCTGGCGTTCTCCAGGTCTTGCGTTTGATGGCACCCAGGGTGTTGGGCCTCTCTTTCGGCCAATTGAATCATCTAGTCATCCAATTTTTGGCCCAGTCCATGGTTTTGGGCAGCATACCTGCGCTTGGATATGCGTGGCGGATCATGATCATGCCCCAAGCCATCATCGGCCAGGCCCTGGGTATTGCCGCCTTTCCAACCTTCTCCACCCTGGCGGCGCGCTCTGCATTTGACGAAATGCGCCTTATCGTGGCCGATACCCTACGTCTGATATTCTTCTTGAGCTTACCGGCCGCCTTATTGATGATGATCCTGCGGATCCCCATCGTAACGGTACTCTTCCAACGGGGCCAATTCGACTCCCAGGCAACGGAATTCGTGGCCTGGGCCCTCCTTTTTTACGCTTTAAGCTTGATCGGACTCGCTGCTATAGAGATCATCTCCCGTGCTTTTTATGCCTTGGAAGACACTTTGACACCAGTCCTGATCGGCATGCTTCAACTTATCGTCATGTGGTTGTTAGGTCTGTGGCTTGGTAATCATTTCTTCCCGGCAATTGATGGACTGGCATTCGGCGGGCTGGCCTTGGGCTATACCATCTCCACTTTCCTTGAACTGATTTTATTGTTGTGGTTGTTACGCCGGAAAATGGGCGGTGTCGGCGGCCGGCGGGTGCTGTCGGGGGTTTGGCGCATGGTTTTGGCCAGCCTGTTTATGGCAGCCATTACCTGGTCGGCTCTGCAGCAATTCGATTCAATCTCTGCCTTATGGCAATTATTGGTCGCCGGTTTTGCCGGAACCCTTGCTTATTTGTTGGCGTCTTTACTGCTGGGGGTGACCGAACTAAGACAACTCTGGTCCAACGTACAACGTCGATTATAGAAACAGGGTAAAACGAAAAAGTTGTGGTGGTTCTGTTTAGTTGCTGGCCGAGATGCTGTCCGTGACATTGAAATCAGACAGGGCCATCAGCTCCCCATTTACCCACACTTCCAGACTATACTGCCCCAACTGGAAACCTTCTTCCGGCTTAAAATAGACATAGCCGGGTCCACTATCGCCATAGTTCCAAACCTGGTTGCCGCCATCGACCACCGAACCATTGTGACGCCAAACCCAAGACCAAGTCATCCCATCAGACATTTCACCATACTCGAATGTGGCATAAAGGGTGAAATAACCTTCGCCAAATCGACGACCCGGTTCAACAGCTTGATAATCCTCAGAAATTTCTGTAGAAAAGGCGACGTCCCCAATTTCCGTGGATTCTTTTAAATCGACTGTGGCATCGATCTGATCGTATTGTTCCGGCAAGGAAGGCTTTAATAATGGATCGGTCAATGCTGGAGGCGTGTCGGCGATTCGGTTTGATACTGGATTCGTGTTGATTTCCACAGATGCTGGCGAAGCCTCAGCAACGGCCGCTTGATTGCCAGTGGCAACAGAATTATTCAGCGCCGGTTTCATGTTACTGAGACGGGCTAAATGGGGGATATTTGCTTGGGGAGCTTGCCAGGCATAGGCGGTCGTCACCACGACAAGAAGGATCAGGCTAAGAGTCGCCAAAAGATAGCGTTGCATTCTTTTTGCAGCTTGAACGCGCAAAAAGAAGTATGGGGAGCGTTTGGCATCTCGCCATGACTTGTAGGTGACTGACAGGGTTAACCCTACCAGGAGTAGCCAAATTCCTCTTCCCTAGGTCTTAGCCAAGTGAAAATTATAACAAATCGAACTTTGAATGCAACTGTACCACTGTACCGTCACTAAATTGCCTCCAATTTGCCCTATTTATATACAGGTTGACGTCCACTTCGAGAGGACCTTACAATTGGATTTACCTGAGGTAATTAACAGTTCATTGCGGTTTCTTCGGTTTCGCGTTAATTTTGCGTTAATAAAAGCCGTCTATTCAATACAACTTTTCGATAAAGGGCATTTATCAAATACTCAGGTTGGGAGTGTGATGTGTTTAAGTTTGTGACTATATACCGGCGTGTTGACGATGAAGGTGCACTGGAAACGTTTTTTTCAAACACTCATCTACCACTGGCCGAACAATTACCTGGATTGCTCAAGAGCGAGGTCAGTCGAGTCGCTGGCAAACCTGGTGGGGAGTCAAGATTTCACCTGATGTACGAGCTATATTTTGAAACGCCCAAGGTTTTTTTCCATGCTCTAGGCAGTGACGCTGGCCGAGAACTCATGTCCGCCCTGAAGGATTGGGGAGATGCCCGGTTAATCACTTGGTTTTACGCGGAGTCATTTGAGGAAAATGCAACCCAGTACCCCGATCGCTAGCGGAGCACAAACCTGGAACCACTTAAATTTAGACGCTAACCAGACGAATTTTAAACGTTCTGCCCATTAGAAGACACGAGTTGGCATCTATTGAGTATAATTACCCTGGGTTTGCCAGCGAACTTTGAAATCCCATCAGGAGGAATGAACCATGACCACTTTTCGCCGTACCGTCCGTCTATTTATCCTGATATTGAGTGTATTAGCCGGGATAGTGGCCGTGTTTGCTGCTTACATTGCCCGGATGATGATCAGTCCACCGCGGAAAGGATTATGGGCTACGCCAGCCGATCTGGGTATGCCGTATGAGGAAGTCCAGTTTCCCGCCCGGGATGGCCTGCGTTTGTCTGGCTGGTTTATCCCTGCCAAACAATCGGGCGAAAACAAGGCCAAAGCTACCCTGGTGATGGTACATGGCTGGCCATGGAATCGTCTGGGAACAACCGCCGAAAACATTCTGACCGACCTTCCAGGCAGTTCACCCCTCCAATTGATACATCTAGCCCATGCATTACATCGGTCAGGCTATCAATTGCTCATGTTTGACTTGCGTAACCATGGGGAGAGTGCACCAGCGATGCCCGTCACTTTCGGCTTGCACGAAGCAAACGATTTGTTGGGCGCTCTTGACTATTTGGCCGGCCGCCAGGAAGTTGACAATCAGCGAATTGGCGTCGTCGGCTTTTCGATGGGGGCCAATACAGTACTCTATGCTCTGCCCAGAACCGACCTTATCAAAGCTGCCGTCCTCGTTCAGCCGACCAGTGCTTCGGTCTTTTCTAACCGGTATGCTACCAGCTTATTAGGACCATTTGGCAGGTTGATCGTCTTTTTTGCCGAGCTCATTTACCAGGGTGCCGGAGGCCTCCGTCTTTCTGCGCTTGATCCGGTTTTCACCGTGGCCGGGGCTGGTCCCACGCCAATACTATACGTACAGGGTATAGGAGACCCTTGGGGGAGTGTAGATAACGTCGTCCAGATGGCCGCTGCCACCCCGAATGCTTCAGAACCCGTTTTAGTGGAATCAGTTGGCCGTTTTGGCGGTTACCAGTACGTTATAGATAATCCAGAAGTTGTTGATGCCTTTTTCCAGGAGCAGATAGACTAACGGGCTTATAAACAATTGCAGCCAGATTAGAGCTTCACAAATTATCTTGTCCCCCAATTCGGCATACCGTATCATAACCTTAAACAAGGGATATGGGTACGGTTCGATTTATTAAGCTCAGTAAGCGACGTCTGAAGTTCTGGCTCCTCTTAACGGTCATCCTGCTGCTAGCGGCTAGCGCGTTTGGTTTGGCCGAAGCCCAGGGCAATCAGGTCCTGGTAGCCGAGATCAAAGGACCTGTGACGCCAGCGATGGCAAGCTATTTCGACCGGTTAATCAAAGAGGCCGAGGAGACAAACTCCGAAGCCGCGCTGATTGTGCTTAATACTCCTGGGGGTGGTGTAGACGTCACTTTAGAGATAGTCCAGTCTTTCCGCAATGCAAACGTGCCTGTTATCGTCTACATAAGTCCGTCTGGCGCCCAAGCCGCATCGGCCGGCAGCATCATTGTGGCGGCCGCACATGCCGCCGGTATGGCTCCAGAAACTGTCATCGGCGCAGCTTCCCCCGTAGACGGATCAGGAGCCGATATCGGGGAGGTCCTTTTTCAGAAGATAACTGAAGATTTGAAAGCCACGATGCGCAACCTGACCGAGCGCAGGGGTGAGGAAGCAGTTGCCCTGGCCGAAGCAATGATCGAAGAAGCCAAGGCAGTGACCTCTAAAGAAGCCCTAGAAGCTCAATTTATCGACGTAGTGGCAGACGATGTTGACGATTTGCTCGAACAACTGGACGGTCAAACAGTGGAGATTGATGGCCAGGAAATCACCCTGGAGACGGCCGGCGCCAGCCAGGAGCCTTTTGACCAGAATACGGTCGAACAACTCCTCCACGCCCTATCCAACCCATTACTCATTGGGATTCTGCTGACCATCGGCGTCCAGGCTATCCTGATCGAGATATCCAGCCCGGGGGGCTGGGCTGCTGGCTTTATCGGCGTGTTATGCCTGGGCATGGCTTTATATGGTTTGGGCACTTTACCCGCGAATTGGCTCGGTTTAGGGTTGATAGTAATCGCTTTTATCTTGTTTTTATTGGAGGTCAAGACCGCGACATTCGGTTTATTAGCTGTGGCAGGTGTGATCACCTTTCTAGTCGGCCTGCTGGTGCTATTTAATTCACCGGGCACCCCTGACTTTGCTCGCATATCCATTACCAGCGCCATCGGCATTACGATATTCACGGCCGCCTTCTTCATCTTCCTGGTTACAAAGGCTGTTCAAGCCCAACGCCGGCAGCCTCTCACAGGCACCGAAGGCCTGGTAGGCATGGTCGGACCGGTGCGGACCGACCTGATTGTCACCGGCACCGATCCTAAGTTAACCGAGGGCACGGTTCTGGTCAATGGCGAAATCTGGCGCGCCATATCCGATGAGGAAATCGGCAGCGGCGAGCAAGTGGTAGTCAAAAGCGTTGACGGCTTTACATTGCGGGTAAAAGCTTTACATTGCGGGTAAAAAAGATCAGCCCCTAATGCGGTTCAACGTCCTTCTCAACGAAGTGCTCAAGGAGGTCGAAGTGATCCGCCAGGGGAACAACCTGCGTATCGGTTTTGACGGGCAGTCCTTCAAAGCGCGATTAATTCACACCGATGATGCTCACTTTGTGCTTGAAGTTGAGGAATTTGGGCCCGATGCTTTTATCAGCCGTAAGCGGATAAGGGCCGCTGGTTTTAAGGAAGGTGACAACCGGCAGTTGTGGGCGAACGGCCGTCTGGTCAATTACCGGATCGTGCGCCAGGGAACCGCTGCACCCCCCGACCAACACACCACCTCCTTATCGGCTTCCATCCCGGCCGTGGTCTCTGAAATATTGGTCAAAGTCGGCCAGGAGGTTAAGATCGGCGACAAATTGATTCTTCTGGAATCAATGAAAATGATCCTGCCCATTCTTGCCCCGCGAGCCGGTTTTGTGACTGCCATCAACTGTATTCCCGGACAGGCCGTTCAACCTGGGGTTCAGTTAGTGGAGATCGAGGAATAAAAATGAACCAGCAGCGTCTGCAAAGGCTGAAAAAAGAAATTATGGCACAAGGTCTGGACGGCCTAGCTTTGGTGCCTGGTCCCAACATGTTATTCATGAGCGGTATCCATGCCCATTTAAGTGAACGGCCGATCGTGCTCTTTCTCCTGACGGATGCCGAACCGGCCATCATCATCCCCAATTTAGAAGCTGAAAAAGCAATGAGATCTGGCATACCTGAGGGGAACATTTTCCACTGGAACGACGTTGAAGGATACACAGGCGCTTTCCAACTAGCCTGTTCCCAATTGGCTCTGCCCGATTTGTCGATTGGTGTCGAAAGCTTACATATGCGGGTTCTAGAACTGGAATTACTACAACGCTACGCGCCTGGCATCTCGATCGCCCACGCGGAACCGCTCATGTCAGCTCTGCGCCAGGTCAAGGATGAGACAGAGTTGGCTACCATGCAAAAAGCAGCTCTTGTTGCCGAAACAGCCATGCAGAATTTACTACCACGTGTGCACAGCGGCTTAACCGAAAAACAAATCGCAGCCA
>Ga0111142_1014_pt1 | contig 31101 bp, 21 predicted proteins | sample DeeMarSeWOR28_12_FD_80398 | JGI IMG/M metagenome (GOLD analysis project Ga0111142, IMG submission 80398) | Anaerolineae bacterium SG8_19 | reverse complement strand
CGAGTTGACGAGGTTCTGTCACCGGAAGGTCGCAAATGAAATTTCGACAAACATATGCAGCTGCTTGACCTGATTGGCGAGTCCTACCGCGAAGTAAAGGGATAGAATTATCTTCAGGTCCGGCGGCTACGACCTGATTTGGCCGGTATTGAGAAAATGCAACTTCAATTAGCTGGTGTGTATCCTTTGCTCCTATCTCGCCAGCAATGGCCACATAAATTCGGTCGCACATAACCAATGTCCAAATCCCAGGGGATAGCTACTCATGGCCTGACCCATAGCTGATGTAACCTCCTGGGCAATATCCCAATAGTGGCTTTGACCTGTATATAAACTGAGCTTGAGTAAAACACCTACGGCGGCCGAGTTACCGCTTGGGATTGCATTATCTTGCAAATCCTTTGGCCTGTGTATCAGCACTTCATGATCGTCAGAAGTATCAAAAAAACCACCATTTTCTTCATCCCGAAAATGGTCTAACATCACATCAACCAGTTCTTGCGCCCAAAGGAACCACCGCTCATTGAAGGTGCTTTGATACAGCGAGAGCAAACCCTCAGCCAAAAAGGCATAATCGTCCAGATAGGCGTTATATTTAGCTGGCAAGCCCGGTTTCCAGGTTCGCCACAAGCGACCTTCTTCACTGCGGTGGTGTCTAAATAGATGTTCTGCCAGATTAACCGCTGCTTTCGAAAATTCAGGCCGGTTCAAATCGCGGCCAGCTTCAGCCAGGGAAGCCAGCAAAAGCCCATTCCAGGCAGTTAGTATTTTTTCATCTCTACCGGGCCATATTCGTTTGGATCGTGCCTCATAGAGCCTCAATCGAGCCTGGTTGAGTAATCGGCTAACCTCCTCAGGATCTCTTTCAATCTCTTTGGAAAGGTTTTTAATATCTCTGACTATACGAAGAATATTCTTCCCTTCCCAATTGCCACTTTCTGTCACGTCATACAACAACATGAACGGCTCGGCATCCCCGCCCAAGAGAGTGTGCACCTCGTCGGCACTCCAAACGTAAAACCTGCCTTCCTCTCCTTCGCTATCTGCGTCAAGGCTACTATGAAATCCACCACTTTCATGACACAATTCGACTAAAGCCCAATCCAAAGTCTCTTCGGCAATGCGCCGGAATAAAGGACGTTTAGTAATCTGCCAAGCATGTAGATAAACACGGCTCAAAAGGGCATTGTCGTACAGCATCTTCTCAAAATGAGGAACAAGCCAATCGTCGTCAGTAGAGTACCGGGCGAATCCACCCCCTAATTGATCGTAAATACCGCCATATGCCATTTGTTCCAAGGTAAGCTCGACCATTCTAAGTATCTGTTGCTCTCCTGTACTCAGGTATCTTCGCAATAGAAACTCAATGGTCATCGGCTGGGGGAATTTTGGCGCCCGGCCAAAGCCACCTTTTCGAAAGTCAAATTGACGTTCGATTCCTCGCTGGGCTTGGACCAAGAGCTGTTCGTCCAAATCTCCCATTTTTAAGTTTTGGGCTAAGTCGATCGTACTTCGGATATGGTGAGTCAGGTTGTTCGCCTGCTCCAGAACATCGCCACGCCTTTCTTGCCATGCCTGGGCAGCGCTCATCAACACTTGCTTGAAGCTAGGCATCCCATAACGGGGAACTGGTGGGTAGTATGTTCCTCCAAAGAATGGTTCACCCTCTGGCGTTAAAAATACGGTCATTGGCCATCCCCCCTGGCCTGCCATAGCCACCACAGCCTTCATATAGATGCTATCTACATCTGGTCTTTCCTCGCGATCTACCTTGATATTGACGAAATATTCGTTCATGATGGCCGCCGTTTCCGAATCTTCAAACGATTCGTGCGCCATAACATGACACCAATGACAAGCTGAATAACCCACACTCAATAATATGGGCTTGTCTTGTTTTCTGGCAAGCGTTAATGCCTCTTCACCCCAAGGGTACCAATTAACAGGGTTGTCAGCGTGCTGTAATAAATAAGTGCTCGTTTCGTTGGCCAGTCGATTCCTCATCATTTACTCCATTCAGGGTTCTTGATTGTGATACTAACACACTTACTGTTAAGATTCATCCATGCCACTACAGCAGTATTCCTCGCTATTGATTACAAATCAACGACGGATCACACTTGTCTGCATGATCATCATATTTTTGGTCACAATGTGGCTGTACTTTCCCCCCTACCTCAGTTCGTTTATCGGGGATGATTATGTTCAACAATGGCGAATTAAAGAATTCTTAGACTCACCGATAGAGGCATACCGGATCTTCAATCCATTTTGGACAAATTGGTACTATCGGCCGTTGCAAAACCTGTGGTTTTTGGGTAACCGGCTCTTCTTTGGTCTTAATCCTGCAGGCTACTATTATCTCCAACTAACCTGGCACCTCTTGAGCATCGCTTTGATCTTTCAAATATCGCGCCGTCTTCGTGTTGGAACCTTCGCAGCTCTCGGAGCAGCCGCATTTTTCGCCATTAGCGGGCAACACCAAATGGTCGTGGGCTGGATAAGTAGCATCGGCAATATCGTTAGTGTTACCTGTTCTCTGGCGGCTGTGGCTGTTTATTTATCTTATTTGCAACGGCCAAATCATGCGTTTCCACTGCTGCTCACCTTACTTTTCTTCTTTGGCTCCTTATTGGCCCACGAAGAAGGTTTTCTGCTGCCCTTATTTCTCCTAGCAGTCCGTTTACTTTGGCCAACTCGGCCACCTTTACGAGCTCTGGAATTATTAGCTGGCTTGATAGGCCTGGTATCCATGGTCTTCTATGCTGCTCTCCAGATCATTCGACCCAATGCCAACCTGACTGTGGATGGTCCATTTCCAATGATACTTGCCAACGCCATCACGCCAATTAACAGTAGTCGATTCTTAGTAGAGGTAAGCATACGTTGGCTACCGTTCAGTGAATCTTCCGGGGTGATGGAAGCCATAAGCAAAACCAGTGAAATACAATTGGTAGCTATCCTGGTGACGTTATTCAGTCTGGTCATTTTTCTTAACGGAATCCTCAAAGGCTCTTTAGCCATACGTTTAGGCCTTTTTTGGACGGCCTTACATCTTGGATTTGTTTACATCGTATTGTGGGGACAACGGCCCGAATTATTTGATAGCAGACACATATATAGCGCCTGGGCTGGACTATCCATTGCTATTGGAGGCTTAACAACCTTTCTATACGAAAAATATTCTTTTGACCATATAGTTTTGCGGTTGAACCAAGATGCACCTCGTATCTTTATTAGCGGCGCGATCTTCTTCTCATTATGGTTTCAAGCAGGATTTACGCGCCAGGTTCAAGAAGGCTTGTTAGAACACACTAAATTGGTCGAAGAATCCAAAGACCAGTTAATGGCTGCGCTACCCGAGATAAATGACTCTACAAGGCTCTTCGCTTACCGGTTCGTTCTGACCGCTCCATATTTCACTCCCACGGCTGGGGTATGGTACGACAAACCTGAACTCACCGGCGGAACACTGGAATCTTTAAAGAAGTACGAAGAGGTGTCACCCGACTTCTATCTATTCGATTATGCCGATGGGTCCCTTTATAACCTGCTGCCAAAACTTCAAGAGCATCGGCGGACGATTTTGCTTTGGCGTCAAACCCCTGAGGTCCTAACATATCTATACGAAAATGGGCAGGAAAAGGCACTTGAGTCGGAACATATTGAATTCGACACCGTGATGGGACCTTCAAACGACAGAAGATTAAGTATCAAGGTGGCACCGAAGGCACAGGCTTGGACATCCTTTGTTTATGAGGTAAGTGTGCCACCGGGCGGACGGTTAGCCACGGCAATATTATCCGAAGCAGGCCAAACATATCGAATCCTGGTCATCGATCAAGACCGCAACCAGAGCGTGATTTATCAGCAGACCAGAGGATCAGGATCCGAATTAGATTGGCAAGATATCCTGTTACCTCTTGATAATTTTGCAGGCCAGACCATAAAGCTTTCATTTGATTATCGTGGATCCTCGGAAAACAAAAATCCTGGTTACTGGTCCAACCCAAGAATTGTTGTCGATTAATGAACTGATACGATACCAACGACCAAAAATGGCTCGGTGTACTCCCCACCCTTTGTCAAAATGTCGAGATAGGTCAGATTCTCAACAGGCTGTTTTGCATGTCCCGGACAAAGGCCCGTGCAGCACCGGCTTTGTCATTTGCTGCATCAACAGCATTTATCAAGGCGCTACCCACGATGATGCCATCGGCAAATTTTGCAACTTTGGAAGCTTGCTCAGGTCCGCTGATGCCAAAGCCAACCGCGATATTGACCTCGGTTTGTTTCTTCAGACTTTGGACAAAATTTCTTAAATCAGCATGTAAAGTAGCTCGCGCGCCTGTAACACCGGTAACACTCACCATATAAATAAAACCATTGGCCTGTTCCAGCACTAATCGTTTGCGTCTCTCGTCACTGGTTGGAGCCAAGAAGTATATTAGGGCTATTCCGGCACGGTTTGCCGCTTCAGCGATGACACTAGCCTCTTCAGGTGGCAGATCCGGAATGATTAAACCATCGGCTCCAGCCACGGCTGCATCACGAACATATTGCTCTTCACCATAAGACATTATTGGATTGTAATACCCCATAAGCAAAGCTGGCGTTTCCACGCCTCGATGGCGGAGTTCCCTTAGCATATCCAAACATACCTTTGAGGTTACACCTTGCTCAAGGGCCAGCTGGGTGCTTCGCTGAATCGTTGGCCCATCGGCAATCGGGTCGCTAAATGGAACACCTAACTCGATTAGGTGGCTATGGTGGGATATTGCCTGTACAACCTGAAGCGAAGTCTCTGGGCTAGGATAACCTAAGGTGAAATAGGGCATTAATGCTGCGGTGTGATTGGTGCGAGCCAAATCAAAAGCTTCTGAGATTCGTTGGAGCCCGTTTTTATTAGAGTTTATCATCGACGATTGAGATCATGACTAAGATAATAGAAAAGGGATTAATGGGTGAAATACAAGCTTTGAAGCAAGGATTATAAACGTAGGCTGGGGAGGACGTCGAAATCGAGCCCGTCACTTTGCCCATTAATAAAATGCCAATGAGCAGCGGCCGCTATCATCGCAGCATTATCGGTACATAAGTTCGGTGGTGGGTAGCGTACGGGTATAGGTACATATTCCATCATTTGGCTTCTTAAGGCTCGATTAGCAGATACACCACCAGCGATATGGACCGCAGTTGCCTCATAATCTTCAGCGGCTTTCGCCGTTTTATCGACTAAGACATCAACAACGGCTGCTTGAAAACTAGCTGCCATATTGGCAACTGGAAATCGTCCTTCGTCATACCGCTTTGTTTCTCTTAGAACGGCCGTTTTCAAGCCACTAAAGCTAAAATTGTAATTATCGCCCATCAAGGCTCGGGGAAAGCGAAACGCATCTGGTTGCCCCTCCTCGGAGATTTCATCGATGGAAGGGCCTCCTGGATAAGGCAAACCTAATAGGCGACCCACCTTATCAAAGGCTTCACCTGCGGCATCGTCCAACGTTCCACCCAAACGCTCGTATAATAAATGATCGCGTACCAAATACAATTCCGTATGCCCACCACTCACAACGAGTGTTAATACGGGAAATTCGATTTCATCAACCATATCAGTCAGCCACAAGGAGTAGATGTGCCCTTCAATATGATTTATGCCCAATATCGGCTTCTCTCGGGCAAGTGCGAGACCTTTTGCCACATTAACCCCGACTAGAAGCGAGCCAACTAAACCAGGACCCTGGGTAACGGCCACGCAATCTAAGTCTTCAATACTTAGATGAGCGTCTCGTAATGCCTTGTCGACGACGGCATAAATAACTTCGATATGCTTACGGGAGGCCAACTCCGGAAAGACACCGCCATATTGAGAATGGAGATCGGTTTGGCTGGCAATGACATCACTGATAATCGTCTTACCATTCTCCACAATTGCCGCAGCGGTCTCATCACAAGATGTTTCTATTCCAAGGATTCGGGTGTAATGTTCGGGTTGCTCGGCCATTATTCAACACTTTTCCTGTCTTCAGCTAAATGCAATGATGGCCCCAATCAAGGCCTGTTCTTGCCCAGGCAGCACCGTCCTTGGGTCAAACACTAACTGATCTTCCGAGATGCGGGCTATAATCGGCGGGTCCTGATAGCGGAGATCATTGGCCAGTTTGACCGGTTTCGGATGGTTAAGGGCTAGTAACTTGGTAGGTAAGGTCGCTCCAGGCAAACTACCACCACCAATCGTCGATTGACCATCAATAACTTCGACTGAAAGGCCCTTGATCGTCAACAGTTCAGCCCATTCATGGGCCAGTTTCTCAATCTCTTCCAGAGGTCGGGCGATCATTTGCCAAACCGGTATTTCATTCAATGCTTGGCCGGTTAAATACCTGGTGAGTGTTGCAGACAAGGCGGCTAGTGCCATTTTGTCCGCACGAACTGCTCTAGCCAACGGATGGCGCTTCATCTGTGATATTAACGTTTCTCGGCCGCAAAGAATTCCGGCCTGCGGACCTCCCAGTAGCTTATCGCCGCTAAACGTCACGACGTCAACTCCTGATTGTAATGCCGTCTGAACGAGCGGTTCCGGATCTAAACCAAATTTTGACGTATCAAGCAAGGCCCCACTCCCCTGATCGTAAAGCATAAGTAGATCTTGTTGGTGGGCAAGTTCGGCAATTTCTCCAAGCGCCGGTTCGCTCGTGAAGCCGACGACCTTAAAATTTGAGTGGTGGGCGACTAGTATGGCCGAGGTATATTCCGAAATTGCCTGGTCGTAATCAGTCAGATGGGTTCGATTGGTTGTACCGACCTCAACCAATTTTGCGCCGGATTGAGCCATCACGTCGGGAATGCGAAAGCCACCACCTATCTCGACGAGTTGACCACGGCTAATGATAATCTCCCTACCCTGGCACAAAGCCGTTAGCATAAGCAGAAGCGCGGCTGCATTGTTATTAACAACCAGGGCAGCTTCAGCACCAGTTATTCGAGTTATAAGCTTTTCGGCGTGAATTGTCCTTGATCCCCGTTGGCCACTTTCTAAATCGTACTCAAGGGTCGAATAACCCTTGGCTGTTGCCATAATGGCCGCAATCGCCGCAGAACTGGTCGGGGCACGTCCCAGGTTCGTATGGATAATGACCCCAGTAGCATTCACGACAGGTCGTAGGGTAGGTGCAATCAATTCCTTGAGCCAACTATCTGCACTAGCTATCAGATCAACGATCTCTATCTGTTGTTGCCTTCCTTCGGCGATCGCATATCTTGATAAATCGAGCGCTCGACGTAATGCTTCAAGAGTCAATTCTCTACCGAATCTTACAATGAGCTCCTCTCCACCCGCACTATTAAGCAGAGAATCAACGCTGGGCAATTGTCTAAGCCGGAATGAAATGTCTGAACTAGATATTTGAGAATCAGGTTCCGTGTTCATCAAGCCTCATTCCCTGCTATTTCTGCTGCCTTCGTCCTTATCTGTAACAAGACTTCAATCGTAACCAGTACACCTGCCACTAATAAAGCGATACCAATACCCAAGGATCGATTCATTTGTAGCCAAACACAAAATGCTACCCAAATTCCAACCCACATCGCTTGGCGTAAAACAACCAGGAATCGCTGTGAACCTGAACGGCCGAATCGTTTATTTAAGTAATACGCAAGAGGAAGGGAAAGTCCTGTCACAGCTACTAAGACCGAAGCCAGGAAAGCCACAATGAACTCATTGTTAACTGCACCTAAAAGCTGTGCCGGTTCTGCTTGATCTTGAGCAATCGACCGTATGAGATCTAGTCGAGTTACATCAATAGGCCATAAATTGTTCATAATATGATTGATGGCCGCGACTCCTAATAACAGGAGCGAAACCCCAATCAACAAATATGGCATCACAGCAAATCTGGATGTTAACTTCTCCATGACTTAATTATACCGGACGTATATCAAGCGTAAAAACCGCGTGTAGTTTACGTAAAAATGCAATGTGCTTATCGTTTCCTTGTTTAATCCAATATATCATTTTACCAGTGGGCGGGTTATGGTAAGTAATGGTTCGAGTGGAAACGCATCTGTACTTACACCTTTATTGGCAAAAACCGAAATTAATAATTAACTGGCACTGGGATTAACCTACTTTTCATTATATTAGCGTGAAGCAAACTCAATAATAAACCTATTTGAGGAGGAATGACGATGTCATTAAATCGATTGCAGTTTAAGAAATCAGTATCATCAGGTAAGGAAATGGTCAAAACCGCTGGCAGAATGAGACGTTTTGTACCTTTCGCGTTGCTGGCATTGGCCTTCCTAATATTACCAGCAGGATCAACTCTTATTGGAGAGGCAAGCTCATCGAGTGCTGTTCCAATGATTGAGATCCTCAGTGTCGTTCGGGACAGTTCTGTCACGATAAGAACGGCCAATTTCCCGGCAAATACCACGTTCACGGTGACGATGGGACCGATGGGCACTCGTGGTGTAAACGGTACAGTTGTCGGCACAGTTAATTCGGGAACAGGAGGCAGCTTTGATGCTACTTTCTCGATTCCGACCGGACTGAAGGGCTCCTACCAAATTTCAATTCGACTGCAGTCCTCTAGTCCTTTCCCTTACTACAGTTACAACTGGTTCTATAACAATTCCACGGGCGCCATGGTTCCACCTACACAGCCAGAGGCGCCTTCTCAACCAGAGACTCTTTCAGCACCGGATTACTCCGGGATACCATCCTTTAATATCACAGCAGTAAAACGGGACACATCGGCCACTATCGAAACGAACAACTTTCCGCCTAACCAAACATTTACTGTAACGATGGGTCCAATGGGTACTCGAGGCGTTAATGGCACGGTCGTAGGGACATTAGAATCTGGCTCTGGAGGAAAGTTGACAGGGACCTATCAAATTCCCAATAATTTGAAAGGGCACGCCCAGATTTCAATTAGAGCACAAACTTCTCATGCAAATCCATACATTGCCTATAATTGGTTTTGGAACTACGATGCAAACACGGCCATGGCAACACAATGACTCTACAATAACAGGACCTCCTGGAAGATAGAGTTACTTCGCCTGTAGGGTTAGTTTTTGCTTCAAGCAAACAGGTCTGCTCGATTACCCAAAGAGCAGACCTGTTTTTTCATTTCGATCAATTCAAATTAATCTTGTCGAGTCCGTTTAACCATAAGGGTGAGACAAAAAAGCAAAACAAGGGCAAGGGCGAGAAACCATAAGCCAGACACATTATATATAGATAGTTGTTTTCCGTCTTTTGACGGGTTTGTTTGGCTGAAATTTTGCTCTTCCTCAACAATGACAGGTGTTTCAGGTGTGACGAACGCCAAAGTTGTTTGATCGAGAACCGGCGTTCCAGTTCCCTTTACCTGTGGGGTAGGACTATGAAGGACCTTGGTGGATTCGGCCGTTGGAATAACAGTTGGGGTGGGAGTATCTAAAATCTGATAGTCGTTTACATTTTGTGACTTGGTTCGATTTGTTACGCCTTCAAGAATTTTCGCGTCGAATCTTTCAAATTGCCTCTCAAGCACATCTACCATATTTACTATGACAGGTGGTCCACCAATGATACATTCCCCATAGCAGCGTGCCCCATCTAGTGATATCGTAAAAGCTCCATCCACGGCAAAAATCTCGCTCTCCCGCCCATCAGGGGAAATAACCGCTGCCCTGGTGTTGATCGATGGTAGAGTGACGATCGTATCTGTTATCGTGCGTGACCAAAGAACGTAGGTCGTTGTTCCTGGCTTATCAAAGGAGATTTGATAATGATTTGGCCAGGTTTCAAGATTAACATCAGTGAAACCTTTTAGATATCTGGTAGCCTGGGCGTAAGCATCAAAGGCCGGACGCCTGCTGAAGTCTGGTCGCATCAGGCCGTAAGACTCGCCACCTTCGGGAAGATGAATGTCGATAAGCTTGTAGACGCTGATCCTTTCCGCCCCTGTGGCAAATCCCAGAAATTCCTCCGGTTGACCGGCCACAACGGATCACGGTTTGGTGGGGCGTTGGTTTCGTTAATCCATACCGGCTTGTCGAGGCCAAATTCCTGCTGGGTTGCATTAACAGCATTCATTACGGTTTGGATGGTCTCTGTGCGGAAATATATATGCAGTGATATGACATCGAAGAAGTACCCGCGGCGGCTTCGCTCAGAAGTCGTTTGAGAAAGGTCTGATCATGCCACCATGTTAGGCCAGCCAGATGGATCACTGCATCCGGATCGGTTTCCTTCATCACCTTGTAGGCAACCTTCAAAAGTTGATAATAATCAGCCACTGATCCGGCAAACTCGTAACCGTATACGCCTGACCTAATTTCAGGCTCGTTCCAAATGATCCAATGATGAACGTTGCGAACACTATAATATTCGGCAATACGACGAACGAAATTTGCCCAAAGATTATCGGGATCGTCAACAGACAAATAAAGTCCTTTAGGCATGCCGGCTTCTGTACCATCTTCCGAGGCCCAGGGAGCCGTATTTTTTAACAAGCCTACCACCGTTCTTCCTTGGTTGTCTGCCTCAACTAACCACTCTTCCAGAACATGGAGCGTGTTCCAATCTTCCGGGCCAGTAGGCTGGATCTCACGCCAGTAAAATAGAATCCTTTCCCACCCGACACCGAGTTCAACAGCTTCTTCAGTCTGCCAGAATGCCTCGGTTATCCCAAATCTCGGATCAGGTCTAGCCTGGTCGTCGCCCGGTTGAAATCTGAAGAACGGGGTTATTATCCCCAAATATCCGACGACAAATACGGTCAATACTCTTGTCACGGCGCTAATAATACCATTTCTCCCGGCTGAGCATAGAGTGCCGTTTTTCTGGTATACTCTCTTCGATGAAGCTTAGAGCAGCCCAGGAAGAAATTCTTAAGTACCGGGGGGGGTTAATGGGCATCAGCGCCGTACCTGGTAGCGGTAAAACGTTTACCCTTTCCCTTCTTGCTGCTGAACTTCTGGCAGGCGGGAATTTAGCAGTTGAACTAGGACAGGAAGTCTTAATCGTTACTTACCTTAACAGCAGCGTCGATACCTTTCGTTCCCGCATTCGAGGACGGTTGGCTGAAATCGGCATCCAAGAAGTCGGTTACGATGTGCGAACGCTCCACAGTTTGGCGCTTGAAATCGTTCACTTGGCTGACGGTGGTTATGAGTTTCAAGATGATCTTCCAGCCGTGGCGAATGACGCCCAAGTGGCTGAGTTTCTTGTGCGAGCTGTTGACGGTTGGATCGAATCAAACAGTGAGATTTGGCAGAGTTTTCTTGAACAAGACTCACCTACAAATCGCGTTCGTTGGCGAACAATAACGGAAAATACTGCCCAATCATTCATCCGTATGGCGAAAAACCAACGTTATTCACCGGAACAAATAATTGCCCGCTTGTCAAAATTGGACGATTCCTTCGATATAATACCCTGTCCAATCTCGCCTGAAATTGAATCTCATATTATCACTCCAACTCCTTTGATGTATATGATGGCGGGTATTTATCAACATTACCAATCCAGCTTAATCAACTTGGGAGCTCTTGATTATGATGACCTGATTTGGCGAGCGGCAGATCTACTAGAACAAAGACCAGATATGGTCGTTGAACTGAGGCAACGTTGGCCATATGTGCTCGAAGACGAGGCGCAAGACAGCGTTCCACTACAGGAGTTTCTTCTTAATTCTTTGGTTGGCTCAGACGGTAACTGGGTGCGAGTCGGTGATCCGAATCAGGCAATCACAAGCACTTTTACTGCGGCCGATCCGCGATTCTTTAACAGTTTTATTGAAAGACCTGATGTTCAATCATTGCCTTTACCAAATTCAGGCCGTTGTGCTCCGAAGATATTCTTAGCTGCCAATCGGATCGTTCATTGGGTCTGCGATCAACATCCAGTACCCGAAGTTCGTCACTTCACATTTCGCCGCCAGGATATCTTGCCCACACCTCCAGGGGATGCCCAACCCAATCCGCCAGATTCTGAGGCGAGTGTCACCATCAAAGTGTACCTGCATCGGGAGGAAGAAGAGTTGCCAACGATTTCCCGATTAGCATTACAATTCGCCCAAAATCATCCCCAAGACACCCTGGCCATTTTAGTGCCTACAAATGAAATGGGGCACCATGTATCCGTACACCTAGATGAGCTTGGTGCTAGTTATGATAATTTGTTACGGGGAAGTAAACGGGAACGCGAGATAGCGGCCGTTTTGCAAGCCATATTAAATCTCCTGGCCCAACCCTTGGACAGGAGTGCGTATACCAGAATTCTCGTCCCATTAGGAGAAATTGACCATCCTGCAGGGAATCTTGGCAAGCTTGATCCTAATAAAATCATGACCCTTTTGCGTAGCATTTACAACCCTGAAAATTTCCTGTTTCCAGAAGATTCCGTGGCATTTGCTAGCACCCTCCCATCTGGTGTAGCAACAGAATCAGAATTGCAGTTCCTTGAAGATTTTCACTCCTTTTTAGTGCGTGCATTTGAGTTACGTTCATTACCAGTTGACGACTTGATTTTAACTTTGAGTGATGAGCTATTTGATTCACTTCCAGATAATCAACCTGGTAGTCAAGCATCAGATCTGGCTATTGCTTACCACATTGCCAGTGCCGTCCGCCAATGGAGAGATCTTCAGCCTGACTGGCGCCTACCAGAATTGGCTATCCAACTAGCGGATATTGCCGAAGGACGGCGACAATTAAGGTCTTCTCGTTCATCTGAATATGGCTATCAGCCCATGCCTGGTTGCATCACATTGGCAACTCAGCATGGGGCCAAAGGCATGGAATGGGATTGTGTGTTTCTGCTTGGCATTGACGGTCGATGGTTGCCGGGATCATTGGAAAGTTCATTCCAAGGGGTTCACGAATTTCTGGGTGGCGATCCATCGGCTGAGGTCTTGGCTCAATTACGTCATTTGATGGAGGGGGATGCCGGAATATATCCAGGCCGAACCGCAACCGAGTCGGCCCATATCGACATCATCTGTGAACGACTACGCCTTTTGTATGTTGGGATAACCCGTGCTCGAAAGATTCTTCATATCAGTCGCAGCAGGCAAACCCGACGTTTCAACAAAGAATTCGAATCTGAACCAGCGACGGTAATGGGTATCTTATATAAATTCTTGAATGATTACCCGAGTTAGTATATTGTCCCATTGGTAACTTAGCGATTAGAATAAGACTATGAGTATGGATAATCCCTTCTTCCATCGTGGGGCAATTCGTCGTGCTGAAGAGTTCCATGGCCGCGAAGCTGAAATCAGCCAGATCCTCGCCCTGTGTCGCAATGGACAGAGTGTCTCGATAATTGGGCCGCGTCGTATAGGTAAGAGCTCCTTGTTGCTTCATCTTTGCCGGCCATCGGTTCAATCCCAATTTGGCGTAACTCCTGGTGAAACGATTTATGCACTGGTCGACTGTCAGGAACTTGGCGGATCTCCTCCGGAAGAGGTTTATGAGGCTGTTCTTACCAGTATCATGGATGCGGCCATTTTAGTGGGGGTGGAATTGGATAACGTTCAGCGTCCTGGCTCTTACAGAGCTTTGGACCGAGCCCTCAACTCGATCGTGAATGGGGGCATTTCAGTTATCGTCCTGCTCGATGAATTCGAGCTTCTGGCAGCCAATGAACATTTGACACCATATTTCTTTGCCCGCCTTCGAGGTCTCACAACTAAGTATGGATTGGCTTATTTAACTGCCAGCCAGCGTCCGCTTTTTGCCATTACTGCCGACGAGCAAATCCTTAGCTCTCCGTTCTTTAACATTTTCGTCTCCTTTCCTTTGGGATTATTTACGAGGGTGGAAGCACAGGATTTATTAACCTGCCGTCTTAAAGGAACTGGTGTCAAATTTGACCAGCAATTATCTGATTATGTCCTTTATTTAGTTGGTTATCATCCCTTTTTCCTTCATATTGCCGGTTATCATGCATTTCAATCTTTAGTACAAAACCTGGTAACCGAAAGTTTGGCCGGATTTAACTGGCTTGACGAACCGGTTGAAATCGAAACAGTCTCCCATCTTGAATACCTGTGGGGGAATCTATCCGATGATGAAAAATACTGTTTGGCTACCACAGAAGGCCCAATCGATACCGTGAGACAGCTTGAGCAGCTATGTCTTCTTCAACCTACCGTTGATAGCTACACATTTACCAGCGAGATTTTACGCCGATTTGTACGTCGTCAGCAGGTGAGAGGGCTTATCCAGGCCGGCCCTTTTGTTATTGATAAACAACGTCATATGGTACACGCTGAAGGGCAAGAGCTTGGACTCACTACGTCTCAATTTAATTTACTTGTTAGATTGGGTAAACAACCAGGTCAGGTTGTTCGTGGAGAGGAATTGGAAGTTGCCGTATGGGGTGACGCCTTACTGGATGATCCGGATCGCTTAAAGACGTTGATCAAACGCTTGAGACGAGCCATCGAACCTTACAGCAACTGGATAGTCAGCGAGCGAGGCGTCGGGTATTCACTTCGTGAGCCAGAGTAGTAAGTTATTTATCACCATCAAAACGTTCAGTTCGCATGATCTGATAGGCGTTATCCTGCTATTCATATGTTTGTCCTGCCTCTTTTTCAATCGACAAGTGATCCATGCTCAGGACTCTTCTCCTGCTTATTGGCGATATGACGCCCCTGGTCGTTTGAGTCTAATCGAGGTCGCCGATGTCAATCATGATGGTATAGATGATTTCATCGTGGTTGCCGATGACACAAACATCGTTCTTGTTGGTGCAGATGGTAGAGCTCAATGGCCCGAGCCGTTTGTGACAAACGAACCGATTCAATACGTCCAGGCTTTGGATGCGGCTGGACCAGAACTGGGGACAGATGAGATCGTTATTGCTACTGATGCACATTTGATCCTTATTAGCGGCGATGGTCAGGAGCTCTGGCAACGTCCCTTAGCTAACTTCCCGGCCGCTTTGTCCCGGTTCAGTCCGAATCCGGCCGAGCCAGCTGATATCTTGATAGCCCTCGAAAATGGCCGTCTAATTCGTTTCAATTTTCTAGGACAGATTGTAAGGGAATACGAGTTCGAGGATTCGCCGGCTGAATTTGCGACTCCTATACTCGCGGTAACCGACCTCAACCGTGATGGTGCAAATGAGATCATCTATAGCTATCTTAGCGAAGAGGGTTTCAGCAAGCTACTCATATTAGATAATGAGGGAAACAAACGGTGGGAGCGTTCTAATAGCGGTGCTGTTACTGCCTTTTCGTTGGTTGAATTTGATCCTGAAGAACCTTTAGAAATCGCCATTGCCACAACACTTAACCGGGTATATTTATACACTACAGATGGCCAGCGAAGATGGCCATACCGATCTCCAAACATCCCGGTCACTTCTCTGGCGATGGCCTACCTAGAGGAAGGTCCCTCACTATTAGTGGGGACAGAAGCCGGCACGCTTATTGCTTATGATCAGCAAGGTCGACGGCTTTGGAGCAACGTTTATGGAAATTTTCCAGAACAGCCGGTTTTAGACATCACAACCTCACCTTCATCAAATGATAGCTTGCACCCTGTTGCCATCGCCGTTCTTTTAGGTCGATCTACAGATAACTCTGAGCCTGTTGATGTTTTACTATTAGACGACAATGGGCAACGCTTGGAGCCAGCTTACTCGCCAGCCGATTCATTGGGCCTTAGCCGACTGGTAGACATCAATCATGATGGGACGAGTGAGATACTCGTGGCTGCTTTTGCCACCTTAGAACTGGTAGATCCAGGTATAGGCGCCCGTCAATACTTCGAAGAATGGGACTATCGACTTGGAGCGGAGCCTGAATCAGTGCTTGTCGAAGATATTGATTTGGATGGAGAACAGGAAGTTCTCATCGGCACAGATGACGGAAAACTGCATGCACTAGACAAAGATGGTAACGTTTTAGGGGTAACCGATCTTGATGGTCTCGTTAGCCATCTGGCTATTGCTAGATCCACTTCCGATTCATTACCAAATATCGTCGCCGTTCTGAATAGTATTACTTCAGGGGAAACGGGGGGTGAAGATGCCGAGGGTCGAGTGGACTTATTGTGGCCAGATGGTCGTCAAATCTGGACTCGATCATTTCCCTCCACGATCTCCAGCATGATTGTTGGCGACATTAATTTTAGCAGTCCTTCCGAAATTCTTATTGGGACAACCGAAGGCCAAGTAATCGCCCTCTCCCTGACTGGTGACAAATTATGGACAACTCAAGCCAATGCTAGTATAGACCACTTAACACTGGTGAATGACACTAATGATAGCGAGATTATCATTGGCACAGGAGCCAATATCATTAGTCGATTGAGTAACAATGGTTCTACATCAAATCGATTAGCCAGCTACTTGGAAGACATAGCCACTTTAGAGCAGGTAATCCGCGAAGATACCTTTGTTCCTACTTTGATAGTTGGACTGGAGGATGGCACTCTCCGCAGCTTAAGTACCAGAGGAAATCAAAATTGGCAAACATCGTTGGAAAGCTTGCCGACAAGCATGATTCCGGCCAACGACTCGCTTTATGTAAGTACTGACGAGGGAGAGCTATTAAGGATCAATTTAGATGGCGATATTCTGTGGCGGTTGCCAGATGTGGGCCGGATTACGACCATGTACTGGGCTGATCTTGACGGCAACATAAGACCCGATCTTGCCGTAGGCAATCGAGCTGGAGAGGTTCAACTGATTACAGCTGATGGCACAGATACCTGGGATCTGCTAAATTTAGGAAGCGAGCTCTTCCAAGTTTCAGCCATTAGACGATTGCCAAATTCACAAGCCGAATTAGTTGCAGTTACAGACAACGGCATTGTGCAATTATTCCGATCACAATCCAATCGTCCTCCATTATTAGTTGATCCAAAAGTAGACGTTGATCAAGGAAAATATAGCATTGCCGTTTCGGTGATCGACGTTGAAAATGATCCAGTCACTGTTTCCTTAGAGATTGCCGATCCGGAATCGGGTGAATGGGTAAACAATGGACAAAAACAAGCACAAAGTGGAAATGATATGTTATTCTGGCCTGTGAGTCCGCCAAGCGGCGCAAATGAAGTCCGCTATCGGTTCAATTTTGACGATGGTACTCACCAGGGTCAGGTCGAACCGACTGCTGGACCCCCACCAATATCAGGAGGTCCAGCTATATCAAGTATCATTATTGGCCTTTTTGTAGCCATTATTGGCGCCGGAAGCGCAATTGCATACCTCCGCCAATCAAACTCACCAACCGCTAGAGCCAATCGGTTCCTCCTAAAAATAAAGCAGCAACCAGATTTGTTGCTTGAGTTATTAGAGATGGAATACCTACAATCGACTGGATCGCCGGATTTTCTTTTACACCTAGCAAACAAAGCTCGCCAAGAAAAGGATAAAGCCGTCGCCAGCCTCGCCGATGGACTATTTCTATTAGCTTCACAACCCGAGTCGGCCCTACCCATCATTTCCTCTGCCCTCGACAATGCAACCGAACTTGAAACCAAATGGCGTCACCTGGACTATTGGCGCTTAACGTATAATATAGGTCAAGCATTGTTGACTGCACCGTCGATTACTGAAATCAGCCTCCTCCAACCACAATTAGATCAACTTGTCAAAGTCCGTAAGCAAGCCAATCAATCTTCGGAAGCAGTTGACAGTTTGTTGCCGGTCTCCATCAGTTTGCGAGATAGCGAACGTGTTGATTTGGCCGAAGATAGGCTCGTATATTTAAACGAAGCTATAGGCTTGTTAAAACAACTTCAATATCATTCCAATTACTGGCTTCCGCAAATCGAGAATTCTCTCGTATTGGCAATAGCTGATCGTTGGATGGGACTTGTGCGAGCAGAGATTGAGGAGTTACTCGGTAGGGCTCAGCTTGTCATCAACTTAATCACCAAGCATCTTGTTCCGGAAATTGAACCAGTCATTGCTATAAACGTTCGGAATGTAGGCCGTTCATCCGCCGAACAAATCTTCATCAAGCTTAAAGCAAGTCCAACTTATACTGTGCTCACTTCAGAACAGCACATACCGATCCTATCCCCAGGACGCGAACGCCAGGTCCAATTTAGAATTGAGCCGAATGCCGAAGAGCGTTTCAGGATCGTCTTCGAGCTAACTTATAATGATCGACATGGAATGAATAAAAAGTTGGCTTTTGCTGATATGGTCCATTTTCTTCCCCCTGTTCGAGAATTTGTGCGAATCAGAAACCCATACTCGCCTGGTATGCCGCTGCGAGGGAACAGTTCTGTATTCTTTGGGCGAGAGGATTTGTTCGAATTTATAAATCAAAATGCCTTTACAGAATCGTCGCAAACCGTATTGATATTAGTTGGTCAGCGACGAACTGGGAAAACCAGCGCGCTACTACGGCTTGACCTACATTTACCCGAAAGATTTCTGCCCGTTTATATAGATTGTCAATCCCTCGGGGTAACGCCTGGAATGCCCACATTATTCCAAGATTTAGCTTGGGGGATCTCTGATGCATTTGCTAGTCGGGGCTACGATCTTGACGTGCCGGATCCGTCATATTGGAAGGTAGATCCTGCCGGCCGTTTTCAACGCGATTTTCTTGAGATAGCTCGACAACAATTACCAAATGATTCCGTCATCCTTCTCATTTTTGACGAGTTTGAAACTTTTGAAAATCTAGTCAGCGATGGTATTTTGCCCAAAACAATTTTCACTTATCTCCGTCATTTAATGCAACATGGTAAAGGGCTAAGCTTCATATTTGCTGGAACACATCGACTTGAAGAAATTGGTACGGAATATTGGTCCGTGCTGTTTAATTCAGCCTTATATCGCCGGATAAGTTTTTTAAGTAGAGATGCTGCCATGCGCTTGGTTCGGGATCCTGTCACACCTAATATTGTTTATGACGATCTTGCGCTTGATAAAATACTTCGTGTAACTGCTGGTCACCCCTACTTTTTACAATTAGTTTGTTACACACTGGTTCGTCGAGCAAATGAAGAGCGTGATGGGTATATCACAATATCGGATGTCAATGCTGCATTGGATGAGATGTTAAGGTTAGGTGAGGTTCATTTCGCCTATCTTTGGCAAAGATCTAGCTATGTTGAGAAAGCCTTACTTGCAGCAGTATCTCGATTAATGGATTATGAAACTCCGTTTCGACCGACCGATCTTGTCCAATTCCTGGAACAATACAGCATTCACCTTGACCCATCCGAGGTAACTACCGGTTTAAACCGGCTTGTTGAGCGAGAAATCATGTGGGAGATTACAGCCGAGGGAACTATACTATACGAATTACGTATTGGCCTTGTAGGTCTGTGGGTGGCTAAGAACAAGAGTTTGAGTCACTTGTATGAAATGAATGGTAATCCTGAAATATCTAGATTGGTACAAGGCAATGCTGCTCTATAATCAACCGGCAATTGACTTTGGTGTCCAAAGGTTTACCAAGCTTCCACGTGTCATATCGTTTAATTCTTCCCATGAATTCACTGGGAGATTTACAATGGCAATGGCTGCCGTTGGCAATCGCTGCCAAACTCCTGTTAGCTCCTCAAGTAGCTCTTCCAAACCAGGATTATGTCCTACTACCATCACTACTACCGACGATTGATCGGTGATACCCTGTAACTCATCAATAAAAGTATCTGGATCGGCATGATATAAGTTTCTAGTAACCACGATATTGCCTGCGTAATCACAGGCATCTGCTGCCGCTTCGGCGGTAGCCACAGCACGTTTGGCTGACGAACTAATGATTAAGTCAGGGGTAAGATCTTCATCTAATAATAACTCACCCATTCGCGGTGCATCCCTTTCGCCCCGTTTCTTTAGCGGCCGATCGTGATCGGCAAGGTTAGTCTGATCCCAACTGGATTTAGCGTGACGCATGATGATTAGAGTCTTCATAGATTCATCCTTTTATGTTCAATGTCAATGGATATTAGCATAGACTTTGATGTTTTGAACCATTTCAAATCAATTTAAACAAGGAGAAGTGGATGGTAAAAAAACCGGACTTCTACGAACCTGATCGGATTGGCACCCTATTCTACCCAGATATTAACAGGATTGCTTCTGAGGCATTTGATTGTGGTTTATCTCCATCAGCTGGCGACAAACGAGTGGTTCTTCTATTGATTATTGATATGCAGATCGACTTCTGTCACAAACAGGGCTCTTTGTATGTGCCGGGAGCCGAAGACGATATACGGCGTCTGATAGAATTTCTCTATGCCAATGCAGAGATCATTACCAAAATTTTCTGTTCTTTGGATACACACCTGCCCTATCAGATTTTTCACCCAAGTTGGTGGAGCAATGAACATGGCAATCACCCTCCACCTTTTACTATTGTCATGGATTCTGATATCACCAATAGCAAGTGGCAGCCACTCATAGCTTCGGAATGGTCGGCCTCCTATACCGAGAAACTCAATCAACAGGCGAAAAAGGAGCTCGTGATATGGCCTTATCATGTTCTTACCGGCGGGATAGGCAATTCATTAGATCCAGAATTATGGTCGGCCGTCTTCTGGCACTCGATAGCTCGAAATAGTCAACCAACATTTTTAAGAAAGGGAAAGTTGCCTTTGACTGAGCATTATTCCATCTTTCGGCCAGAAATACTTCCACGTGATCATGCTGGGTTCAGCAAAAAACATTCTGTTCTGGACTCAATTGAACAAGGAGATACGATAATTATCGCTGGAGAGGCGGAGAGTCACTGCGTATTAGAAACTATTGAGGATATCGTTGAAGAGTACGAAGATAGACCAGAGTTGTTAAGTCAAATCTATGTCCTAAAAGATTGTATGTCGCCGGTTGAGCATCCTGACGTCGATTTCCATAGCCTTGCAATAGAACAGTTTAATAAATTCGCAGAAAAAGGTGTCAAATTTATCGTTAGCACGGATCCTTTGCCGTTTTGAGCTTCAGCTTTGGTTAAATTTTACAGCCCACAATGAAAGCACTTATGCTTTCATTGTGGGCTGATTATACCCCTAGCTTCTAATCACTTATCGATTTAAGTTGGTAAAGGCGGCAAAACCAGGGTAGATTGCCGAATCCCCTAATTCATCCTCTATTCGTAGCAACTGATTGTACTTAGCTACCCGATCGGTCCTTGCCGGGGCTCCAGTTTTAATCTGACCGGCATTCAGAGCAACCACCAGATCTGAAATGGTAGTATCTTCTGTTTCACCGCTGCGATGTGAAACGACGGCCGTCCACCCATGGCGCTGGACCAATTCTACCGCAGCAATTGCTTCGGTTAATGTGCCTATCTGATTAACCTTACACAACAAGCTGTTGGCTGCCCTATGCTCAAAAGCTGTACCTATTCGACCCACATTTGTAACCAGTAAATCATCACCAACAATTTGAATCCGATCCCCCATCTCTTCCATCATCAGGCTCCAACTTGCCCAATCGTCTTCTTGTAGACCATCTTCAATTGAGATAATCGGGTATTGATCTACCAATTCGGCATAGAAATTCACCATTTCTGCACCCGTCAATACTTTGCCTTCGGTTTTCAAATGATACTTTCCATCCGCAAAGAATTCACTGGCAGCCGGATCCATGGCCAACAAAATCTGTTCACCAGGTGAAAAACCAGCCTTCTCTGTCGCTTCTACTATCAGGTCGAGCGCCTCTTTGTTTGCCGACAGGCGTGGAGCAAATCCACCCTCATCTCCAACCGTTGTGCTGTAGCCTTTGCTACCCAAAACCTTCTTGAGGGCATGGTAAATCTCAACACTCCATCGAACTCCTTCAGAGAAAGAAGGGGCACCTACTGGCATAATCATAAATTCTTGCAGATCTGTAGAACCTGCTGCATGCTTGCCACCGTTCATAATATTCATCATGGGCACTGGTAGCGTCCTAGCCGATACACCGCCTAAGTACCGGTAGAGCGGCAATCCCACACTATCGGCCGCTGCCCGGGCGACAGCCAGCGAAACCCCCAAAATTGCATTTGCTCCGAGACGGCCTTTATTTTCGGTGCCGTCTAACTCGATCATGACTTCATCTATTCCAACCTGATCTGTTGCATCCCAGCCGACCAAAGTACCCGCGATCTCCTCATTTACAGCCGAGATAGCCTCCAGCACACCCTTGCCAGAATAGCGACTGGAATCGCCATCACGTTTCTCCAATGCCTCGTGCACGCCAGTAGATGCACCGGATGGGACAATTGCTCGACCGACAGCACCATCAAGCAGTGAAACTTGAACCTCAACCGTCGGATTCCCGCGAGAATCAAGTACTTCGCGTCCATAAATTGATTCAATGTAGGTCATGTTTTCTCCTTACTATTGCTCCCTTATTTTGGCCAGCATCCAAGTTGATCGCAGTGAGATCTCTTAACTGGCTTGAGACGAGATTACACTCGCCAATCACCAATCAAAATTACTATAAACTTACTTTTTCCAAACTCAGAATAATAACAGATGCAAGCAAAGCAGGGCAACCAATGTACTATGATCATAGCTTGCCAACTGGCCGGTCCAAGGCTATAAATGCCAAGCAATGTTAACACAACAAAATTTGAATGACCGGACCGGTGAGCTTGTTTTACTTGAAAGGTTAATCGATGTTTTAAATGCAGTGTTTGACGCGCATGGCGTGTGCGCGGCTACTGCCCAACTGATTGCCACCCACACCGGAACCTCAACCATCGTCTCCATCAGTGACCCAGTTGGAAAACACAACGACGTTTGGATTTGTGATGGTGAAGGCCGGATGAAACAAGACCGGTGGGGGGCTAATGAGGTCTTTCTTGAGCAAATTTACCAATCCGAATCGGTTGGGTTTTATGAAAAAGACCAAGCACCTACAAGAGAATTATTACGGAGCGAACTTTGGCAGATAGCCCAAGAATCAATCATGGTCGTTCCATTACCCTTTCCAGTAAACGCAGGTCAGATTACCTTGCCTGGGATGTTGTGCCTAGTTGATCCGGGTATCGATTGCCAGGTACAGCCAGATAATTTGTCATTGCTAGCCTCCCAGTTGACAGTTTTTCTCGACCGGGCTCTGCTCCGTCAACGATCAGCACAGCAAGAGGTAGAGTTTGGGATAATCTCTGATATCAGTCATTCCTTGACTTCTACATTAAATCTCGAGGAAATCATATCGCAAGTTACTGATGCTGTCCGCCGGGTACTCGGTGCTGAATCTCTCACCATTGGTTTAACCGATCCATCAGGGACAGAGATTGTTTTTGTTGAGGCCCTAATGGGTCCGGCCTTTCGCCACATGCCTCCGGTTAGCTTTAAGATAGGTCAGGGAATCGCGGGTTGGGTTGCACTACATGGAGAACCAGCCATTGTTAATAATGCTTACGAAGACCTTCGATTTTCCACAAAAGTCGACCGGGATACTGGGTTTTTGACCAATTCTGTCTTGTGCGTTCCTTTGAAGATCGAACAACGGGTCATCGGCGTCATGGAAGCCATTAATAAAGCGAATGGTAATTTTGACGAAAATGACTCTAGAGTTTTACAAGCGATAAGCGGACCATTGGCAGTAGCCATTGAAAATGCATTATTACATGCCCAAGCACTAGCAGAAAAACGACGAGTCGAGACGATCTTTTCCAGCATGTCAGAGGGTCTGTTAACTTGCCACCGGGATGGAAGCATCTCAACTGCAAATGGTGCCTTATTAGCTTTACTTGGAATTGACGGAGGCGACATTGGAGACCAGAAAGCCTCGGAAATAATTCAAACCCATCCAACTGGTTTTGCCGAATTTTTCGAGCAGGTCTTGGAAGGTGAACAAGACTTCCCACAATTTGCATGTGATGTTCGACAAGGAAATAACGATAGCGTTCCGGTTTTAATAAGCGGGGCAACAATCGACCAGGGTAAAGGTGAAGTAGACGAGTTGATATTCGTTTTCAGCGATTTGCGCCAAGTGCGGGAAGTGGAACGAATGCGAGATGATTTCTTCCACAACATCGTCCATGAATTACGAACTCCCTTGGCCACCATACTTATGTATGCTCGATTATTACGTGAAGGCAAGGCAATAAATGACCCACCCAAAGCAAATCGGTTCCTTGGCGTCATTGAACGAGAAAGTGACCGGCTGCAAAAAATGGTCCGGCAAATGCTTCAATTAGCAAAATTGGAGGCCGGAATAATTGAGGGCAAAGATGAATTAGCATCGCTAAATTCTGTGTTCGAACAGGTTTTACCACCTTTGGCTGATCGGGCATCTCAAAAAGGAATAGCATTCGAATATAATATCCAGCCTGATTTGCCACCTGTTTCGGGAAGTGTGGAAAACATCTATATGATCATCAAAAACCTGATCGAGAACGCGGTGATTTTTACACCCTCCGGTTCAGTTACTGTCGATGCCCAGCTTGATCAGGATGTAGTCAAAATCAATGTCACCGACGAGGGTATTGGAATTCCCAAGGAAGCAATTCCCAATTTGTTTCGACGATTCTATAGAGCACAAACGGCTGTTGAAAGAGGGATTGCTGGTACAGGTTTGGGGTTATATATGGTCAAAGAAGGCCTCGAATCCTATGGCGGTTCAATCGAGGTTGAAAGTCAAGAAGGCAAAGGTACAAAGTTTACAGTACTCCTACCAATCGCCAGCACTCAATTGTTACAAGAACATACGGATTAACCTCGGCGCATTACTTCCTTTCAATTAAATTCTTGCTAGCTCCTTGCGTTACCCATCTTGGAGTGAATATGCTCAAACAATCAAATCCTTTGCAGATCTATTTAGATCATGGCGCCACGACGCCTGTCCGAACAGAGGTCATCGAGGCGATGCTACCTTATTGGACAGATGTCTATGGCAATCCATCATCGGTTCACCGCTTTGGCCAACTGGCTAGAAAAGGTCTTCAATATGCCAGGACGACTATCGCAGAATTAATCAATTGCCGAACTAACGAGATAATTTTCGTCGGTTGTGGCTCAGAAAGTGATAATTTGGCTCTTCGGGGTGTCATGTGGTCTGCTAGGAAATTTGGGATTGGAAATCACCTGATTACTAGTGCCATCGAACACAAGGCTGTGTTAGATACAGCTTCACAGTTACGGGATTTGGCTGGATTCGACATTACGATTCTCCCGGTTGACGAATTTGGCCAAATTAGCCTGGACGATTTAACCTCATCCATTAGGCCGGATACTGTTTTGATCAGCCTCATGGCCGCAAATAATGAAATCGGAACGATCCAACCGATCGAAGAAATCGGAGCCATCGCGCAGGAGAGAGGCGTCTTGTTTCATACAGATGCAATACAAGCAGCAGCCATGCGCGATTGGGACTTGAACCGTATGCCCTTTGATTTGGTGAGTATGGCACCCCACAAATTTTACGGACCGAAGGGCATCGGCATACTCTATGCTCGGCAAAATATTGAGCTTGTTTCCACCTTGACTGGTGGGGGGCAAGAAAACGGCCGCCGCGCAGGAACCGAGAACGTTGCCTTTGCTGTTGGTACAGCAGAAGCACTCAGATTGGCTCTAGAAGAGCGCCAGGAGAACACAATCCATTACCAGGCTCTAAGAAACCAGCTCATCGATGGCATCATTGAATCCTTTTCAGACGACTGCAAATTGACGGGGCATCCGACGAACAGATTACCCAACAATGCCAGCTTCACCTTCAGAAACATCAGCGGCAATGATTTGATTTTCCATTTAGATGTAGCAGGAATAAGCGCCAGCAGTGGTTCTGCCTGTTTGACCGGCGATCCAGAGCCCTCCAGGGTTCTAAAAGCAATTGGGTTAAGTGACGAATGGACAAAAGGTGGCTTGCGACTCACGGTTGGTAAACAAAACAATGAAGATCAAATAGAATACGTGCTTAAAGTATTACCTGATATCGTGAACAGGCTCCGACAAATAAAAGTGCAGGTTGCATGAGACAACCACACCAAAACCCAAGAGCAATTGCGGCAAACGAAGAAAACTCGACCAGGCGCGTTGTTGTTGCCATGAGTGGTGGAGTTGATAGTTCTGTTGCGGCCGGTTTGCTTGTCGCCCGAGGTTTTGATGTGATTGGCGTGATGATGCGCCTGTATAGCGAACCATCTCAAGGCTCAGAAACCAAGCATAATCGATGCTGTACGCCAGACCAGATGGCTGATGCCCGACGGGTAGCCAACCAACTGAATATCCCATTCTACGTTTTGGACACTCAAGAATTTTTCTTCAATACTGTAGTCCAACCCTTTATTGACGGACATGTCTCAGGACAAACACCGAATCCTTGTATAGCCTGCAACCGCTCAGTCCGGTTTGATTTTCTACTGAAGCATGCCCTTGCACTAGGTGCCGACTACCTGGCTACAGGGCATTATGCCCGAGTCAGTGACACAGCAGAAGGCTACCAGCTTAAGAAAGCAATCGACGGCGATAAAGATCAATCCTATGTGTTACATGTACTTGGACAATATGAATTAGCACGAGTCATTTTTCCAGTTGGCGATTACACCAAAATGGAAGTACGCGAGCTAGCCAGCCAATTAGAATTACCAGTTGCCTCGAAAAGTGAAAGCATGGATTTGTGTTTTTTGGCAGATGGCAATTACCGTCGCTTTCTTGTTGAAAATGCGGCCAGTAGCCTTCACCCTGGACCTATCATGACACTTACCGGAAGCGAAATTGGCCAGCATCTGGGATTAGGACACTACACGATTGGACAACGTAAAGGACTGGGAGTATCTGTGGGTCAGCCCATGTTCGTCGTCAAAAAAGATCCGGCCAACAACATATTAATATTGGGAACAAGAGAAGAAGCATCAAAAAAGCGACTCATCGCCCAACAGGTTAATTGGATTGCTGGTAATGGACCGGCCGCACCAATAATGGCAGAGGTAAAGATACGCTACCGGGCTAATTTAGTTCCTGCTATCATAACGGCGTTGGACAACAATAAAGCGCGCGTGGTATTTGAAAAACCTGTGTTTGGCATAACAGCCGGCCAAGGAGCCGTATTCTATCAAGGAGAAATTTGTATTGGTGGTGGCATTATTGTTGATGAGGTAATCTATTGAGTAGCACTGCATCGGGACTCGTGTTAGGTTTCTTGTTAGCCACAGCTTATGGAGCGGCATTTCATCTTATCGTTGGAGGGCGCCCGCGTAAGATCCTGTTATATATTCTGGCTGCCTGGGTCGGTTTCACTTTAGGTCACTTCATCGGTGATCTAATTGGTATTGAGGCCTTTCAGCTTGGGGCTGTCCACCTTCTTGCTGCCAGCCTGGGAGCCTGGATAGCGCTTGTCTTCAGTTGGTTCCTCAGCGCGCGAGAAGCTTGATTGTAGCCAGATTCTATTAATGATATACTTAAAAATCAGCCTATTTGGTGTGACATGATAACAGAAACCCCGACACCTGTAGAAAACAGAACTGAAGCCATTCCAATCATTTACGTGGTCATAGGCGTTGTGGTTCTCATCATTTTAGGGATTGCGCTGGCGGCAGGGATTTTGTTCTTAGCCAGCAATTATTCTGCTGAACTTGAGGCTGTTCGAGATGTATTCATCATTGCCTTGGCCTTGGAGTCATGCGTATTCGGCGTGGTATTAATGCTGATGTTAATCATGTTAATTCGATTGGTTAATACTGTCGAATTCGAAATCAAACCGATACTCGAACAAACAAATGAGACGATTGGAACCGTACGGGGTACGACGAATTTTGTAAGCAAAAACGTGATCGATCCGGTGGTGAAAACGAAGAGCTATGTCGTCGGCGTACGGCAGGGGTTAAGGGCGCTATTCGGTGATCCACGGAAAAATTTACCGGATTGACTCAGTGGCTCGATGGAAATCCGGTGGGAAGGAGAATTGTGATGAGTGACAATGGAGATGATTTTGGAGCGTTTATGGCTGGTTTTGTCATCGGTGGTTTAGTTGGTGCAGCGACAGCGCTAATTCTGGCGCCACAATCTGGGGCTGAGACCCGGGCCCAGATTGCATCAAAAGGTGATGAACTTTGGCATACAGGTGAACAACAATTCCTAGAATATCGGGACAAGGCCGAAACGACCGTGAGTCAAACCCAAGCGAAAGTACAGGAAACCTCGGGTCAGGTTCAAGAGCGTGCCCGCATTGTATTAGATGAAGGCAAAAGCATGCTTAAAAAGGAAACTAAGACCGAAGCTGAAATCGATGTCGAAGAAGAGCAGATCATGGCAGGCGATCAGGAGGAAGCAACGGAGGAAGTGGAAACATAAACGCCATTCTTATCCAACCCAGACCATAAAAAAGCAGGCGTCCTGTCAACAATCAGGAACGCCTGTTTTTTCGTCTCACTTTGGCCCTTTCGTGAAGAATTAAAGTTCGATATTATTCAGAGAAATGACAAAAGTTCAATCGATCACTTTATCCCAATTGATTGATGAATTATCGCCGGGATCGTCAAACGATGATATTCGTCTTATTCAAAAGGCTTACGGGTTTTCTTGCAACTCGCACAAAAACCATCGACGAGAATCCGGTGAACTATACATCGAACACGACCTGGCAGTAGCTCACATTACTTGTACATTGGGTATGGGCGTGAATACGATCACTGCCAGCCTTCTTCATGATGTCTTGCTAGAACACACAGAACAGGATGCACTCGCCATTCAAAGGAATTTTGGTTCTGAAATCGCTAATTTGGTCACTGCGTTGGATAAGCTGACACCATATACAGATAAGCACGCCGAAGATAGGGATGATAAGACATTAGAGGCTATCCGGCGGGCGATTTTAACCATTATTGAAGGTGATACACGAGTTATTTTGATTCACCTAGCTGATCGACTGCAAGATTTAAGAAAAGCAAATGAACTGCCTACTGAAAAACGGCAACAAATAGCATTAGAGGCAAAAGACATTCATGCCCCGTTAGCTAATCGTCTAGGGATTTGGCAAGTTAAGTGGGAGTTGGAAGATCTGGCATTTCGATATTTAGAACCGGAACAATACCGGGCCATCGCCCGTCAAATTGCCGAGAGAAGGATTGAACGGGACCAGAGAATAAGGGATGCCGCCGACATCCTGGTTGAAAAGCTACAAATGGCCAATATTGATGCTGAGGTTACAGGCCGGCCAAAACACATCTATTCGATTTATCGGAAGATGCGAGAGAAAGGACTCAACTTTGAGAATATTTATGATATCCGTGCCTTAAGGGTGATTGTCAAAGAAGACTCACCGAATCTCTGCTACCAAGTTTTGGGGATTGTACATAATCTCTGGAAACCTATTCCCCAAGAGTTTGACGATTATGTCGCTCGACCTAAACCAAATGGTTATCAATCCCTCCATACGGCCGTTGTAGATGAGCGAGGACAGGCGCTCGAGGTTCAAATAAGAACCTTGAAGATGCATGAAGAGGCAGAGAGGGGAATCGCCGCTCATTGGACCTACAAAGAGGGTGGGCGTGGGGGATCATCAATTAGCCAGCAGGTTAATTTACTCCGGCAGTTGATGAGTGGGTTACGCGAGGCTGATGGCTCTTCAACAGACGAGGAAGCCTTCAAAGCAGAGTTTCTCGGCGAGCGGATCTATGTCTTCACGCCGCGAGGGGATGTAATCGATCTACCGGAAGGTTCAACTCCAATTGATTTCGCTTATGCCATTCACACGGAAGTGGGACATCGCTGCCGTGGAGCGCGCGTCAATGGCAAAATGGTTAGTCTTGACTACAAACTGATTTCCGGTGAACAAATTGATATCATCACTGCCAATAAGGGCGGACCAAATAGAGATTGGATGAATGAGAATCTCGGATTCACAGGTAGCGCTCGTACTCGAAGCAAGATTAGAGCCTGGTTCCGGCAGCAAGAGCGAGAAAAGAATATCACCCAGGGACGGGAGATCGTCAACCGTGAGCTCAAACGATTGGGCGTTTCTGACGTCTACACACTAAAAGATATCGCCGATGCCCTCAAGTTCAACGACATTGACAAGTTCCTGGCCAAGGTTGGATTTGGTGATATTCAGAGTACTCAAATTGGTGGCGCAATCTCAATGTTGCAACAGAAATTGCAACCGGATGATGAACTTCGTCCCTTACTCAAGAGACAAAAACCGAAGAGTAAACGATTGACAGTTCGCGGCATTGCCGGATTGCACACCCGAATGGCGGGTTGTTGCAATCCAATTCCACCTGAGCCGATCGTCGGTTATATCACCAGGGGGCGAGGAGTTACCATTCACAGCCAAAGCTGTAAACAGGCAATGTCCACCAAAGAGCCTGAGCGCTGGATAGATGTTCAATGGGGGATTGAAGAAGATGCTTATCCTATTCCAATTGTCATCAAAGCCTACAGGCGTCCAGGTTTAATGGATGATATTGCTAATATTCTCAAGGGACATCACGTTAACCTAGTAAAAACGAAGACAACCACGGCAAATAGTGTGACAACAATATTTATGGTTGCAGAAGTCTCAAGTCTCGATCAATTGAACTGGGTTCTGGGGAAATTTGAACGGCTCCATAATGTGATCGAAGCCCGACGCGAACGCTGGACTGATTAATGCATGCAGATTGAAATGTGCCCAGCCAAAGATCGGACCGAGATCATGATAATCTTGCCAATATTAACTATTTGATGAGGAGCCCTTTTGCCCACCAAGTTGGCTAATGTGGCGAATGGAATAAACCGCCCCGCTAGATTTAAGGACACTTTCATACAATTTTAGCGAATCTACGGTAAACGTCACGGGCTTTACCTGGCTTCCCCATGGTAATCCGGAGCCTTCCACCTGCAGGGAATTCTTAACTCGGCCTAACGTCAAATGGGGATGGAATTTTCTTTTATCCAATTCCCAGCCTATCGAATCAAGATCCCCGTTAACGTCAACCCAGACGATTCGAGGCCGGCGCGGATTTGGAAAGCACCCAAGTTTATTCAAATTCAAATCAATTTGAGGGTTATCACCACCCACTCTATCCAATCCGCCACTAATTTGGTTCAGTCTTTCTACTGTAGTATCGCCAAGAAACTTAAGGGTTAGATGGATGTTTTCAGGTCGGACCCACCGAATGGATTTATTGGGAACTTTCAGGTTAAGATCGTAACTGATTGAGGCTAGTTCCTGCCTTACAACCTCTGGTAAATCAATGGCAATGAAAG
>Ga0111142_1018_pt1 | contig 35392 bp, 34 predicted proteins | sample DeeMarSeWOR28_12_FD_80398 | JGI IMG/M metagenome (GOLD analysis project Ga0111142, IMG submission 80398) | Anaerolineae bacterium SG8_19 | reverse complement strand
GGGTGAAACGACCCCAATTTGCCCAAAGGGCGGGATGAGCGCTGAAGAGACCAGCGATAGCTAACCCTACTAATGCCCCCATGCGACCAGCATGACGGTCGAGAACCAAATAGATGCCGACTCCGCAAAGTCCGTTAAGGAACTGGGCTGTCCAGAGAAGGGCAGTATGGGCTGGCACTCGACTCAAACTTTGCACTGTGCCCGTGAGCGCATAAAGTCCTAGATGATACATATCTAGAACATTTGGAAAGTATGGGTCCAGGCTTCGTGGTAATCGACCAAGATCAGCGGTTAGATCAGTTAGTAATGTGTGGTGTAGAGAGTCGGACCAGGCCGGAAATGGGTGAGAATGGGCAAACCACATACGTGACACGAGTGTAAGCCCTAGAATCATCAAAGCTGCCCATTCCAGCCGGTCGGGCAGAAAGAGGAAAACCCGATGTCGCCAAGTTCCCCAAATTGAAATCACAAGAGCAAGCATCAATAGTGCTATCAGCACCAAGCTGTCCAACTTAAACTGAGGAAGGAAGCGTCGAGTTGAATAAAATAGGATGGGATAAAACGCGATACTTAGACCGACAGCCAAAAAGACACGCTGTAAGCCTTGCCATCGTCGCCAATGACCGCTTATCACCAAAATGGCACTTCCGGGCAAAAACATTACCGCGGATAGGATTATTAGCAGACGAAGCTCTGTCGCAACAGTCACCGTCATAAGTGGATTATAACAATCAAAGAAATCATCTAATAATTCCTGCTTGGCAGAATTGGGTTAATCAAACCAAAACTACTTATATACGTTTCACCTTCCGACAGCCTATCCCTACTCCCTCTGGTAGAGCAACTGCGTTATAATCTCAAGCAATATGGCAGCTACAGAGAAACGCGATAGGCAACTAACAGTGGTTGATTCCAGCGTCCGATGGATCAACTGGTGGAGCAATCTTCGGGAAACTTTACGTTATCGTTCGTTGTTGCACAACCTGGTAAAACGAGACATTAAAGTCCGCTATCGGAACTCCATTTTGGGTGTTCTTTGGAGCCTGCTCAACCCTTTGTTGATGATGTTGGTCTTTAGCCTCATCTTCGGCAAATTGATGCCCCGTGAGGATATCCGACAATACGCAGTTTTCTTTTTGGTGGGTTTATTGCCCTGGCAATTTTTCTCCAACTCGTTGATCAGTGGCACGGTTTCTACGACCGATGGGTCAAATATGATCAAGAAGATATATTTTCCACGAGAACTGTTGCCGACTTCATCTGTGATATCGAATCTAGTCCATTTCATGTTGGCTTTTCTGGTCTTGCTGGTGTTTTTATATGCCTCTGGCCTTTTCTTAACTATCCATGCTTTATGGTTGCCACCATTGTTACTGACCCAGATTATTTTCACGCTTGGCCTAGCCATGATTTTGAGTACATTAAATGTCTTCTACCGCGATGTTCTCATGATCATCGACGTTATTTTATTGGCCTGGTTTTTTCTGACACCAGTCATCTATCCGTTGGAATGGATGGGTCAAGCCCAGACAATCTTGGGCATTACCTTCGAACCAGCCCAGGTTATGCGTTGGATAAACCCCATGGCCTCGATCATCGACGGTTACCGCACGGTGTTATGGGGCACCCTGGCAAGTGATGGTCCGGTGGGGATGGATCCTTTATACCTGACCCGAACATTCGTTACAGCCATTATTATTTTCATCCTTGGTTATCTATTCTTTACCCGGTTTAAACATTTGTTTGCCGAGAAGCTGTAACCAGGTATCTATATGGTATAATTCCCAGCTTACGTGTAAAGTTCTGTGCTATTGTTAGATAGTTCATGAAAGAAACTGGCGGCATTAAAGTACAACGTGAAAACAGAATCGTCATCTTCGTCTATTCGCGTCGTCCTGGTAGGCATCGCCTTGATCCTTGGCGCCCTGGTTGCCATTCTCGGCCTGCGTAATTACGTAAACGGAGGGAATAAACCCACGCCGACCCTGATGGCCTCGGCCGTGGCTATCATCGTTTCACCCCCTGCTACGTCTACAGCAACAACTACGGAAGCCGATCTTCCGCTGACAAACACACCTAAATTCAGCGCCAACAAGACATCGGTCCCAGACAACGCAGCCACCAAAAAACCCTCCACCAATCCGCCGAACCCCACCCGGACTGCCAAAGCAAAGCCATCGCCTACGTTAACACCATCGCCTACCAGCAAACCACAAATTGAACCGACATTTGCTGTCCTTTCCGGTACTCAGTACATCATTGGTGGAGACCAACCAACGCCGGTGCCTACATTTGAGGTGGCGTCTAGAACGACTAATGTATTGTTGTTGGGTAGCGATGTTGAGCTGGAGGAAGGGGTCGGTCGAACTGATTCGATCATCATCGTCTCCATCAATCACGATGGACCCACCGCTTCAATGGTTTCACTGCCACGCGACATGTGGGTTTACATTCCCGGTTGGACGATGAACCGCATCAACACGGCTCTATCAAGGGGGGCGAGGGCCAACTATCCAGGTGGCGCTGTTGCCCAATTGGAAGATACCATCCTATACAATTTTGGCGTCCCGATCCATTATTATGCCCAGGTGGACTTTGAGGGTTTCAAGGATGGCGTGGACGCCATTGGCGGCATTGATGTCGCCGTGAGTTGCCGGTTGCGCGATTGGCGCCTTAAGTCACCGGAGTTGGATCCCGAGCTGGAAGAGAATTGGGAGATCTTCACCCTGGAACCCGGCATCCATTACATGGATGGGGACATGGCCCTCTGGTATGCGCGATCAAGACGAACCACCAGCGACTTCGATCGCGGCCGGCGACAGCAGCAAGTGCTCCGGGCAATGTTAAACAAAGGAGTTGACCTGAACCTGCTCCCCCAGGTGCCTGAGTTGTGGAATACCTATCGCGATTCTTTTAAGACTGATATGGACATCGGACGCATGCTGCAATTGGCCGCTCTCGCGCCTGAAGTGCGAAAAAATGGCGTCCAACACCTCTATATTGTCGGCGACCAACTACAACCTTATCAAGTGCCCGAGTCTGGAGCCCGCGTTCAGCTTCCTGTTTGGGAAAAAGCTCAGGATACCTTCCAGCGCTTATTTCTACCTCCGGCCTTAAATCAGGCCAGCCGCCCACCCATCACCGTCGAAATCGTCAATAGCACAGACAATCCAGACCTGGCCCTGCTGGCGGCCGAAAATCTAGCCTGGTACGGTTTTGAACCGACCATCAGTGATGAACAGGTAGAAATACAGGAACAAACTACCATCGAATATTATGCCCAAAATCTCAAGGGATCATTCGATTGGCTCTTAAGCTGGATCATCGATAAACCCGCCTATAGCATAGAACTGGTTACCGATTCGACCTACGATTACAATTACCAGATCGTTTTGGGAACTGAATACAGTGCCTGCCGACCGCAATTATTTGCTCCTCAGATATTTTTAGAGCAAGAATAATGGCGGGGATTGGCTGGCTTCGACGCATATTCCACCTGCCCATGCACAGTAATTAATTTTAGCCTGGTAATAGTTCAACCATTTATTCCGACTAGTGATACCCGATAGACATTTACTGATATTCTTTTTAGATGGCGTTGGTCTGGGTGGTCCTGATCCAGAGACTAATCCATTCTTGCACGCTAGCCTACCGAACCTTGGGGACCTTTTAGGGGACTCCTGGTACCTACGGCCCGAAATCCCAGGGCAAGAGGGACGTATCGTCACCAGACGGGCCAGCCTGGTGCCAACCGACGCGATTATGAATATACCTGGTCGGCCTCAGAGTGCTACCGGCCAGGCGACCATCCTCACTGGCAAGAACGTCCCCCTTTTAGTGGGCGAACATTATGGACCGAAGCCAAACCAAGCTGTTGCTAAAGTCATCCAGGATGGCAACCTGTTTCAGGAAGTCATCGCCGCCGGGGGATCGGCTGCTCTCATCACTCCCTATCCTCAAGGATACTTCAACGCCATTAATAGCGGAAAACGTTTGCTTTCTTCGGTGCCCTTGGCGGCTACCAGCGCCGGATTGCCCCTTATGACGGCCGACGATTTGCGTGCCGGCCGGGCTGTGAGTCCTGGTTTCACCGGTCAAGGCTGGCACGAATATCTGGGATATACTGATATCCCCATCCTATCACTGGTAGAGGCCGGTCAGCAAATCGCCAATGTTGCCCGGTACTATGAATTCAGCTTTTTCGAACACTGGCCCAGCGATCGCAGTGGGCATCGCGGGTCGCTGGAACAGGCGATCCAACATCTGGAGATGATAGACCAGGTTTTAGGAGGCCTTTTTGACGCCTGGGATGAGGCTAATGACTTGCTGATCATCACCAGTGACCATGGAAATATCGAAGAAAAGAATCACCGCCAGCATAGCCGAAATCCCGTGCCAACTATACTCTTTGGACGCGATCACGCCCGATTAATCGATGAAATCCATGATCTGAGCGATATCGGCACCGTAGTACGAAGCTTTCTTGGGTTAATGGATCCATCGTAACAACCATTAAGTTACAAATTCCTGGCCATGATAGGCCAGATATCAGCGAGGTAAATATGCCGGTTTCATCACAAGCCTTTCGCGATAGTCTGCGACATTTTCCATCGGGGGTGACTATTGTGACCATCAAGAGTAGGGAGACCATCCACGGCCTGACAGTTTCGGCCTTTGCTTCTGTATCTCCAAAGCCACCGTTGATTATGATCGCCATTGACCAGCGCCACCACGCATATAATTATCTGGAGCAAGAGGGAGCCACCTTTGCAGTCAACATCCTCCACCTGGATCAAGCCGAACTTTCAAATCGTTTTGCCTGGATCAAGGATGAAGACCGGTTCGCAGAAGGAGAATGGGGTACAGCAGCGACGGGGGCCCCGATATTACTAGATTCTTTAGCTTGGTTGGACTGCACGGTTTTTGGTCGTTTTCCGGCCGGTACTCATACCATATATCTTGGCGAGGTCCAGGCCAGCAACGTTCCCAGGCCAGATGGTCCACCCCTTATTTATTGGAATCGGGGTTATCGACACCTGGAATTGAAAGTACCAGATTGAGCGTCTGGTACCCGTTTGCTCGATTCTAACGAGATTCGACTTTTGATAAAAATGGCTCAATCTTTCGGCCGCCAACGCTCATAATGGGCAGGCGAATCCAGGTCTCGGAGGATCGACTGGTCGGGCAGGTTGACTAATCGAATGGCTGCCGAATGGCGTTTCAACAAGTCGCGAGGGGCGGAACCGGCCGGAAGCGCTAATAACTCCTCAAAAAAAGGCCGGCCGATCAATACTGGATTGCCTCGTTGGCCCTGATACGCAGGAGCGACGATTTCTCCCCCACCCTGCCAATAGGCGAACAGGATCTGGTTGATGGTCTCGGATTCAACCATGGGCTGATCGGCCAGGACTACCAGCACGGCCGCCCGATTATCCGGCAGTGCCTGGATAGCCACCTGGAGTGAAGAGAGCAACTCACCACTGGCATAGTTGGGGTTATGAATAGTGGGCACCTTAAATTCAATCGCGATAGATTCGACAGCATCGGCATCGTGCCCGGTAACGACCAGGATCTCGTTGGCGGCTGATGCCTTTAGATTGGCCAAAGTCTGGCCTAATACCGTGGTATGCCCCCAGGGAAGTAATTGTTTCGTTTGACCCATACGCTCGGATTCGCCGGCAGCCAAGACGACAGCCGTGACCCGGCGGTGAACCTCAACTACCGGTAGCGGATCTTTCATGGCACCGATGACGACCTGATCCACTCGCTCTTCCTGGAGGATCCGGCCGGCGATAAGACGGGCAGCAGCCAGTTTTTCCTCTGATTCGACCTTGTTGATCAAGGGGATCATTCGTGCTTTCGAAGGCAAGCTCTTTTTCCCGCCAGCCGGATGGGTAGCCAATGTTGCCAGGGCTTCGACCGTCAACACTTCTTTCAATCCCAGACCGGTGAGGGCCCCGACGAGTTCTGGCCGGTGCGCTGCATCGACCACCGGCAGCCCCAGGGCGTCGATGCCGACCACCGGTATCAAGAGTGTGGTCCCTTCTGGGATCACCGGCTCGTGTGCGGCCGGTGCTTTGCATGGTCTCATGCGTGAACCATCGGCCTCGACCAACACGGTATCCACATCCTGACGAGCCAAAAGTTGAGCCGGGATCGCCGGGAGCACGCCAGAAGCCTTTTCGCCTTTAACCCGGCCGACGACCAGACAATGGCCATGAACGGCCAACTGGGATCCTAGCTCGGCCAGTGGCGCCAACCTTCCACCTTCGTCTCCAAAACTCCCACGCTCTTCTCCGGCGAAACAAACGGCCGGAGCCAGTTTCATTTGAGCCGAAAAAATGCGGGTTGTTGAGGTAGTTACCACGTTACCTGTGAGCGCCCTAGCCAGGGCAAACATCAAGCTGGTTTTACCACCGCCGCCAATAATGGCTACAAGTTCGCCAGAAGACTTGAGTGCAAAAGCTTCGGGGAGTGACCAGCCTGCCCCTTCATCCTCAGGACGGCTGTATTTCGAAAAAAAGGGAAATTCGGGCTTCTCCCTCAACCTGTTACCCTTATTGTTTCGCCGCGCCCGTTTAGCCAACTCAGGATAGCCTCCAGTACTCCACCGCCGATGGCTAAGGATTTATCAGAGATGGAGAAGCAGGCTGACACATCAGCCCGGGCATCGATGTCGCCAATTTTGAGTCCAGCCGGAACGTCCATGCCTGGAGCAATTAATCCACGAATTACCCCGTCAAATGGTGCCATTAGGGGTTGTCCTGCCACCGAGCCCAGGTACTGGCCTTCTCTCACTCGATCACCAATTTCCTGGCACCATTCCACCGTGCCCTTGGCTGGTGCCCTCAGCACCCGTTGCGCTCCCTTACCGGCGATGGTCTCTGGAGTTCCGGTATTGGGCATCGCGCTGCCATTCCACAACACCCGCCCGAGGCGATGACCGCGCATGGTTTCAACCACCGCGTGACAGTCAAAGCCAGCCGAGAACCCCGGACCTAAGGCGACGACCAAGTCGGCCTGGTCTTTCCGGGTATCGATGTTGCGTTTGGCCATGCGGCAATCGATAAGGATCAGGGGTCGGGGATCGGGGGTCGGGGATTGGGTGCTGGGGATCAGGGATAGGAGGTTGGCAGACAGGTCGGGGGAGACAAGGATGGGGATAATACCGGTTTGGGCTAGATCAAGGGCTTCGGCAAAGGTGTCGCAACGGCGGCCGGTTAATCCCTCGACAGTAACCGCGCCTTCTAGAACGGCCGTGGCTAGAGAGACCCGGCGACGCACGACCAAAGGTTGGGCAAGCTCCAGGGCGATCAGTGGAAATCCAGCCTGGTTCAGTCGGTAGGCAACACCGGTAGCCAAATCACCTGCCCCGCGCATGATCACTAGGTAACGGTCAAATAACATTGGTTTCAGATTTTGATAATTATCCTCGACCGACTACTCCTTAAGGAGGGATGATAGCGGCCGACCGGCTTGTGAATATGGTAGTGTTAGGCGAGAGTAAAAGCAAGATCCTTATTGGATAAATGAACTTGTGAAATCTGTAACAATCTGCTAGAATTATAAGTAAGAGGGCAGATAATACGCCATAATGTATAGGCTTAACTTATTAATGTCGGTAACCTCAACATACAAGAATTTATTATGACTATGGCGGATTCTTAAGGAGGGGAACGTGTTAGATGCTCACCAATTGAACGTATTCCTAACCGCGTCCGAAACGCTGAATTTCACGGCCGCAGCTCGCCAACTACATATGACTCAGCCCAGCGTAAGCCAGCATATCCAGGCCCTGGAGCAGCACTTTCAAACCGAACTATTCGTTCGCAAGGGACGGCAGATGGTGTTGACCGATGCCGGCGAAGCTTTGGTGCCCCTGGCCCGACGGCTTGTCGATTGGTCGGTACGCATTGATGAGACAATGGAATCGCTTCGGGGCGAGGTATATGGACATCTGAAGGTTGGCTGCAGTACGACATCAGGAAAATATGTGTTGCCATTTCTATTGACTAGCTTCATGCAGCGACACCCTCAAGTAACAGCCACATGCCAAGTCACGCCCCGTCGCCAGGCTGTGGAGGATCTATGCGATGGCCTGGTTCATCTTGCATTGGCCAGCCCAACCGAATTTTGTAGCACCGTCGAGTTTTGTAAATTCATTTCCGATCCGATCCAACTTATCGCCCCACTAAATCATCCATGGGCCAGCCGGACTTCCATTGAACCGGAGGAATTGTTAGAAGCGGAATTCATCATGCGCGAGGAGGGATCGGGCACTTTCGAGGTATCGGCTCGCGGTCTGGAAAATGTTGGCATATCAGTAGACCAATTACATACCGTTTTAACCCTCGGTAATTCCGAAGCCATTGCTCTGGCTGTCGAAGAAGGCCTGGGCGTCGGCTTTGTGTCCCGCATTGTGGTAACCAGGTTAGCCAGCGGACGGGTTGCCCCTATCCAGGTGTGTGGCTTGCGGATGCAGCAGGACGTATACATCGGAAGAAACAATTATCTTCCAGGCACCACAGCCCAGAACGCCTTCTGGGATTTCGCTACCGATCCGACCAACCCTGTATTGCACAAATTAACCAGTCGCGACTTCGAAATCGTATCACTGGAACCATCTGTTACCTGAGATAATCAATCGAACGGGCTTGAACTAATATCTGTTCCAATTCACCTCATGGATGCAGAGGGCAAAGTGGATATTAAGGGTGTGTGATGGGGTATTGGCCTGAAAGGGATGAACCTACGCGATTGGATTGAGTATTTGGTGATAGTGGTGACCGGCACCAGAGGTGGCTAAGACGGAACCTTGATGGATGAGAACGAAAAGTTCTCGATTCATGGGGCCGGTCACCGGAAAAATGCAGGTGATGGGCCCTAGTCAGTATAGGTGTAGGCCTCGTAATAATCCGGGTCCTGGGCGATTGCAGTTGGCGTTCCCGGGCGTATCTTTGCCTCAGGACTGGCAATGGCATAGGCGATGATGGCGAAGAACTGGAGAACGAACACCATAACAAAGGCTACGGCAAGGCGGAGAACATCTTCGCTCACAGTTCTGGGAACAAAAAGCTGGTTATAGAAGAAACTATCCGTAAGGATTTCATTGTTGAATAAATAGGTGGTTACCACGTAAGAAAGCACGAAGCCCACAATAAGGGCCACTACGGCGAATATAGTCCTACCAGCAAACCCCTTTCGTTTCGCGGTTTCGGCATCCCGTTTCATATCAATACGCATGGAACAACCCTCCAGGATAAGTGCTTAATAATAAACAAACAGGTCAAATTATGATTGATAATTTCTGGCATCCCTACAGAGCACAGATGAAGGAGTATGATTCAGTAATAGCTCAAAAGTAAGGGCAAGACAATAGCAAAGATGGCTGGAATTGTGACGCAGAAAAATCGGGGGCAGCTATTTTATCGGTAGTCGAATTTTCGATCGTCTGGATCGGGATCCGGGGAGTATTGGCTAGGAGTACCAGGGTGGCGCCGGCCACTTGGACTGACCAAACTATAGCCAACAAGGATAAAAAAGTTGATGACCATGACAACCACCATGACGGTACCGGCGACGATGATTCCTTTACTTACTGTCTGTGGAATGTGTAATTGGAAATAAAAAAAGCTCATCCGTAACCTTTCTGTTTCCAGGAGCCAATTGACAAATAAGTAGGCAGCACCGATGCAGATAGCCAACCAAATGACGGTCAAGATAGTCCGCCTAGCAAAACCTTTTCTTTTCTCTACCTCGCGATCTCGTTGAGCATCCAAACGACCTTTTTCCGAGCTGGATCAGCCATTCTCGCACCTGAACCACCATGGCGAAACATGACGATTTCGGCCATGATGCTAAGGGAAATCTCCTCTGGAGTTTCAGCATGTAATTCCAGACCGATGGGCGAGTGAAAGCTTTGGATTTGCTCTTCATTCAAGCCATCTTCCCGAAGCAAACGTTTTGTCTCTTCCCAGCGGCGATGGCTGCCGATAATACCAATATATGGGGCTCGGGTATCAACCAATTGAGGCAGAATCTGGCGATCCAGGACAACATTACGTGTAACGACGACGAAATACGTGTTGCTCGTCACCTTAAAATCGGCCAAGGCTTGCTCAATTGAACCTGGTAGATAAATGTCTGCATCAGGAGTCTGTTCAGGAGTGGCCAATTCCTGACGATCATCGTTTGCAACCACTCGAAAACCTAACCATTTGGCCAGCTTTACGACAGCCCGGCCGACATGTCCGCATCCGATGACAAATATGGTTACAGTTGGCTGGTATGGTTCAATAAAAATTTCGACCTCTCCGCCACATACGCCTGGGTCGCCACTAGCAGGATCGACCAATGAATAGGGAACAATTCGTGGCTGGCCTTCTTTGAGCGCCGAAACTGCCTCCTGCACAACTCGAGCCTCCATCTCGCCACCGCCGATGGTTCCACTGATCCGGCCGTCCTCATAAACGAGCATTTTGCTGCCAGCATGTCGTGGTACCGAACCTCGGGTACGGATGATGGTCGCTAAAGCGATTGGCTCGCCGGTCTCTTTAGCCGCCAGTAGCTCGGTAAAAATACCGCTCTCTTGTTCGTAATTAACCATCAGGCACCTGCTGACCCACACACCACCCGGCAACCCAGCCCATACCTAAATCTGGTACATTCACAAAATAAAATGGGACGCGAGATGACGACTGATCGCTCACCTGAATGACTGGTTGCATCTCCTGGTGATCGATGACGACACCCGTACCGGCAGGAAATGCCATATCATGCCCGGTGGTCGCCGGGCCAAAAGAACTCAATAGTACTGTTTCGACCTGTTCGGTCAAACCGCACTGGGCTCGATCGAGACAGTCTTGGCTGCATAATAAAATAGCTTGTCCGCTCAATGTCTGTTCGCTACCCAATATCTGGTTTTCACCGGATTGGGATTCCTGACCGCGACATGATGCAATTATCATTAACAGAGCGAATTGAATGAGGCTGAATACGACTTCGCTTCTATGGCTGCTCATTGGTTGTTTGTTCATGCTTGATGCCCAATTTATTGATTATACCTATTGGCAGTCGAACCTGTAAACCCACGATCAGTCCTAAAGTATGGTGGCTTCCTCATTTTTATCCTAACTTCTGTTAACATTATTCATAGAATTATGTGCTAATGTATTAAGGAATTAAGCGCCATTTTAGTGGCCTTGGCTAACGATCCTTTCCGGTTCATTCGCTAAATACACAAAAAGCTTGAGGTGGACGAGAGTCCACCGAATTTTATTAAGCGAGAGCATAAAAGGATATTTAGCTACTAACGAATTGACTACTTAACAGAACAGAAGGTTAACATGGGTAATTCTTTTAAACTTTTTTCAGTACGCGGAATAGATATTCGACTTCACATCACATTTCCACTTATCTTGCTTTGGGCTGGATTACAATTCGGTCTCCGAGCCGGTGCGGTAGAGAGTGCGGTCTTTGGCGTCATCGCAGTTGGGTTTTTATTTGTGCTGGTAACATTACACGAGTTGGGGCACAGCTTTGCCGCCCAATACTTTGGCGTCCCAGTAAAACAGATCATCCTATCCCCTCTTGGAGGTGTAGCCCAACTCAATGAGATTCCCGACAAACCAAAACAAGAATTTATCATCGCCATCGCCGGACCGGCCGTCAACGTGGTTATTGCCATCTTGATGGGTGCGGTTGCCCTAAGCCTGGGAATATCTGTCGAGAATCCATTTCTCATTCTCAGTGGTCTGGGTGGTCTAACTTTAACTTCACTCTTCATCTATGTCTTCTATTACAACATCGTCTTGGCTCTATTTAACCTGATCCCGGCTTTCCCGCTGGATGGTGGGCGGGTGTTCCGGTCATTACTTGCCATGCGCCTGGATTACGTGCGGGCCACGACCATCGCCTCGACAGTTGGTCAAGTGATAGCCGTTATGTTAGGTATTTACGGCCTTTTCAGCGGTGGCATCTTCCTGGTTCTTATCGCCGTTTTCATCTTCACTGCCGGCCGGCAGGAAGCACAAATGGTGCGGGTTCGCAGCGTCCTACGGGGTGTAAAGGTACAACAGGCTTACTCGCCATCGGTTTACCAGTTAAATCGTGACAGCACTGTGCAACAGGCGACCAACCTGATGATTTACGGCGGTCAACGAAATTTTCCTATCGTCGACAGCGAGTCGCTAATCGGCTTCCTGCCCCACGGCGATTTAATGAGCGCGATGCAAACGGCCGCCCCCCATAGCCGGGTAGAAAATCTCATGCGAAGGGACGTCGAGCCGGTCGAGCCGGGTGACAACCTCTTCGAAGTGCAGCGAAAGCTGGGCGAATTGCAACTAGAGGCGTTGCCGGTTGCTATTGGAAACCGGTTTTTGGGCCTAATCACCCGGCGGCAGATAGCAGATGTACACCGGTTGTTGCAGAAAACGCCCAATGCCATACTACAGGGCCAGTCGGTCTGATATGGTGAATCAAACATTCGTTTAGGAGAGACTCATCTTCAGTTCGGGATGAGTTTTTTCTTTTCTCAATCAAGCTTTCGTCAAAGATGGTCGGTAAATCAAGACAATCATTGCGAAATTTGGCTTTCGAAGCCCTCATTTCAAGTTACTTGCTGACTGGTAGGCAACGGCAGATGGGTCAACGGCTGGAGTTGGGGCCAATCACCTGTGTCCACTATGACTATAAATGGGAAGACCAGCGGCGAAAGGTCGATAACTTTTTCATTTGGGGAGTTCCTCCTGGCGAGGTGGCAGCTATCATCGCCGAATATGGTCCAGCGGATGATCATCTACTTTTCGCCGTAATGGATAAGCCTGGCCTGGCGAATGAGTATATGTTTGCCGGTTTTAGCGCCTTAACTCCAGGTAACTATCTAATGGCTCACTCATTGGATGAAATACCCCAAAAACCTTTACCACAAGAACATTCTATACATCTGGCATCGACGGCTGGCGAGACGATGTTCATAAACGTGATTGAAGGTGCCGATTTTGTCCTCATGGAGGATGTTCTCGATCCCAATCTCCAGTTTTATTATTGCCTGCGGGGATCCGAGCCATTAGCCATGGCGCGAAATAGCCGCATTGGTCCTGATCTCTCCTGGATATCTCATGTCTATACCAAGCCAGATTACCGGGGGCTAGGGCTAGCTAGTGTCTTAATGAGCCAGATTATGAACGATTGCCGAAATGCAGGAGATCGATTTAGCCTGCTGTTAGCCACAGAACCAGCCCATGGTTTCTACCAACAGTTGGGATACCAGGATTTGGCGCCGGTATTAAATTTCCACTTGCCGCCAGCAATTTAAACTAATATACAATACCGATAACATCTAACTGGTTTTTTCGGATCCATGTCGATAGATGGTACACAACCGTTTTCCCACGACTTTCATATTTAAGGTTCGCTTAAGACAACCAATAACTGGCTTTAAAGGCTATTGCCCAACCATCTGTTAACCTTGAGACAAATAAAAAGTCATCGCGTTTCACGCGTCACGAAAAAATTTACCATATTTGCTTAAGAAAGTTTCTCTTTGGCAAATCAATTTTAAAAGGAAGTCTTAAGGATGAAGAAAGTTGTTATTGGATTAATCTTTGCTTTGATCGCGGTGCTGGCCATTACCTTAAGTGCCAGTGCTGCACCTCAGCACCCTAAACCGGCAAAAACCGGACCCTTTGAGGGAACTTTTAAAGGTATGGTCTACGGAGATAAGGGAACGAGTGCCCCTCTATCACTCGTATTAAACCATCGAGGCAACCAGGTAGAGGGGAACGTCTTCCTGGGTGAAGGTCTTTTCTTAGATGGTGGCATGTGTGGCGCGGGTTATGTTCCAGCCGGCAAACAATTTGCCACGGGAAAAACATCAGCCAAGAACCCGGACCATCTTTCAGCTCAATCAAACTTTAATGTTAGTGGCATCAACGTCAAGCTCAACCTCGACGGTCAAATCTCAGACGATGGCGACGAGCTTGAGTCCAAGGCTAAAATCGATTTACCCTGGCTTTGCGGCCGCGATCCGGTCATTTCCGGAATGTTGTTCAAGACAGCATAGCCAAAACTGATATTTATATTCAAAAGTTACAGTCAATTCACATATCCGAGGAGGTTTTTAATGAACATGACAGGAATCCGTGAAATAAATATGCAAGTAAAGCAAGAGGCGTTGTTCCTTCAAGATCTGTTGAGCGAAATCAATAAGGTGATGGTGGGACAAGAAGCATTGGTCGAGCGAGTCTTGATCGCCTTGTTGGCCGATGGCCATATCTTGTTAGAAGGCGTGCCGGGCTTGGCTAAAACCTTGCTGATCAAGACCATGGCTGAAGCCATCCAGGCGGAATTTGCCAGGATCCAGTTTACGCCTGACTTATTGCCGGCCGACCTCATCGGCACCCAGATATACAACCCCAGGAGCAGCGAATTTAGCGTTCACCAGGGTCCCATTTTTGCCAACCTGATTTTGGCAGATGAAATCAACCGGGCACCAGCCAAGGTCCAGAGCGCGTTGCTGGAGGCCATGCAAGAAAGACAGGTCACCATTGGAGATGACACCTTTAAGATGGACGATCTCTTCCTGGTGTTGGCCACCCAGAATCCGATCGAGCAAGAAGGTACCTATCCCTTGCCCGAAGCCCAGGTTGACCGGTTCATGCTTAAAGTCAAGGTGGACTACCCATCGAGAGCTGAAGAACGGCTTATCGTCGACCGCATGACCGGGGTAACTTTACCGACCGTCAATCCCGTCATTAATCCGGCCGATATCATGCATGCCCGCGACCTGGTCCGCCAGATCTATGTGGACGACAAGATTAAAGAATACGTGCTGGATCTCGTTTTGACCACCCGTCAACCGGGCAAGAATGGCTTGAGCGATTTGAGCACCTTGATTAGCTATGGCGCATCGCCAAGGGCCAGTATCAACCTCATCATTGCCGCCCGAGCCCATGCATTTTTGAAAGGTCGGGGCTTCGTGACGCCAGAGGACATCAAACAGATCGCCCCAGACGTCTTGCGCCACCGGATCATTACTTCCTATGAAGCCGAAGCTGAAAATATCACCACCGATCACTTGGTGCAGCGAATCCTGGATCACACGGAAGTTCCATGATATCAACAGACCTCATTAAAAAGATTCGGCGCATCGAGATACGAACACGCCGCCTGGTCAACGACAGTTATGCCGGCGAGTACCACTCCGTCTTCAAAGGTAGGGGCATGGAATTCGACGAAGTGCGCCCTTATCAAATCGGCGACGAGATTCGGTCCATCGACTGGAATGTGACAGCCCGAACCGGCCAGCCGTACGTAAAACGGTACGTGGAGGAAAGAGAATTAACAGTCATGTTGGTGGTGGATGCAAGCGCATCGGAGAACTTCGGATCGGTGAATCGATTCAAACGTGAATTGGCAGCCGAGTTAACGGCCGTTCTCTCTTTTGCCGCCACAACCAACAATGACAAGGTGGGGTTGCTCATTTTCACTGACCAAATCGAACTCTTTATCCCACCACGCAAAGGCCGGCGACATGTCTTACGCCTCATCCGTGAATTGCTGGCCTTTGAACCGCAAAATCGGGGCACAGATATCCGGATGGCCCTGGAAAAAGTCAACCAGATCCTCAAACGACGTAGCATCATCTTCCTGGTATCCGACTTTTTGGCCGAACCGGAGAATTACCGGCAAGCCATGGCGATTACTAACAGGCGTCACGACCTGATCGCCGTGGATCTGAACGATCCATTGGAAAAGAACATCAAGGATGTAGGCCTCATGGCCCTTGAAGATCCGGAAACCGGCCAGATTGCCTGGGTGGACACCAGCAGCCGGGCCTGGCAAAAAGCCTACCAGGGTCGCTTGGAACGACTTGAAACCGGCAAAACCCAGGCCTTCCGGCAAGCTAGCGTCGATCGAATTGACATCAGCACTGACGAGGATTACACGGCTCCTCTCACAACATTCTTCAGAGATCGGGCCAAACGGATAAGACACTGATTAATAGTGAATTGAGGATGGTTAATTGTGAATTGTTAATGAACTTATTGGTGAGCAGTAAGAAATAAACAAGTAGTAGTTAGCAATTAATCATGAACCAATCACTCCGGGTAAGGTTATGGACAGAAAAACGATATTGATACCGCTATTGCTTCTTTTAGCACTGGTCATGGTTGGGCCGGTGGCAGCCCAATCCACAGAGCCAATTGAAGCTGTATTATTAGTGCCTGATGGCGAGTTCACTGTGGGCGATCCGATTGAGCTGACTTTAACGGTCAGCCACCCGGCCGGCTACCAGGTGATCATGCCCGAACTGGCTGCGGAATGGGGTGATTTTGTCGTGCAATCTCAATCACCTCCGATGACCGTCGAGCAAGAGGATGGCACGGAAATCACCAGCCAGGTTATCGACGCCAGGGTATTTGCCCCAGGTGCCTTTGAAACACCACCATTGACCGTTACGATTACCGATGGCATGGGCCAAGTCAGCGAGATCCTCGCCCCATCTGTTCCGGTCAATATCGCCTCGGTGCTGGTTGAAGGGGACACCGAGCTTCGCGATATCAAACCCCAGGCCGAACTTCCTTACTTAAATCTGTTGCCCCGGATCGTCGCGGGACTGGTTATTGCAATAGTGGCAGCGACCACCTACCTGATCTTACGACGCCGAAGAAATCGGCGTATGGAGGGAGCAATAGACAATCGTTTGCCACATGAAGTAGCTTTGGACGAACTAGATCGCGTTGAAGGATTGATGCTGCCTAATTCGGGACGATTTAAACAACATTATTCCCTCGTCTCCGATTGCATGCGGATATACATGGAGAAAAGGTTTGACGTTCCCATGATGGAAAGGACGACAGCTGAAATCCAGGCCGGTTTAAAGGAAGTCAATCTTAATCCTAGCATTGCTGGACAGTATATGTCATTACTTGACATAAGCGACCTGGTCAAATTCTCGAAATACACACCTGAAGTAGCCAGTGCTTATGGACTGGTAACATCTGCTCGCCAGATCGTTCAGGCCACAATACCAACTGCCACCAATGATGAAATTGAAGTTGCCAGCAAGCCAGACGTGCCAGCAGGACCCAACATGTCGGCCAATGGCAGCCATCGACGAAAGGAGGTGCGGGCATGAGCGGCATGAGCTTTCGATTTGCCACACCCTGGATATTAGCCTTGGCACTCCTAGTTCCGGCTTTACTGGCTGCCCGCACCATATGGGCCAGCCGGCAAACTAAACCGGCCACAATGAGCTTTGCGCCAGTAAGTTTGGCCTTGGGTCTCACTCGATCCTGGCGCATCAGTTGGCGACCCATCTTGACCGTCATGCGTCTGATTACCATCGGCCTGGCGCTTTTAGCCCTGGCCCAGCCGCAGATCGTTCAGGGCCGGGAAACCATCACTGGTGAAGGTGTGGAAATCGCCCTGGCCTTGGATATCTCTGGCAGTATGGCATCATTAGATTTTGAGCCCCAGAACCGCCTGGAAGCATCTAAGCAAGTGATCACCGATTTCATCGCCGAAAGGCCCTATGACAAAATTGGCCTGGTCATTTTCGCCCAAGAATCGTTCAACCAGAGCCCACTTACACTTGATCACAATATGGTCACCCGTTCGCTCGGTCAAGTTGAATTGGCCGGTGACCTCGGCTTAGACGATGGGACCGCCATCGGCCTCGGCATCGCCAACGCGGCCAACATGCTGACCAACAGCGATGCCGAAAGTAAGATCATCATATTGTTAACCGACGGGGTAAACAATTCCGGCCAGATTGATCCACTAACAGCGGCCGAGGCAGCAAAAGCAATAGGCATCAAGGTCTATACCATTGGCGCCGGCCGGCCGGGCCAGGTTCCAGTGCCAGTCCAGTCGCTCTTTGGCGGTAGCCAAGTCGTCTACCAGGAGAGCATGCTGGACGAAGATACGTTGCGTCAGGTAGCCGATATCACCGGCGGCCAATACTTTCGGGCTGAGGACACACAAGGCTTGAGAGCAGTTTACGATGAAATTAACAATATGGAGAAATCCCAGGTAGAGGTACAGGTCTATAACCAGTACCACGAACTGGCCGGATTGTTGTTAGTCCCGGCTGTGCTCATCTTCCTGGCCGAACTCGTGCTTCGTAACACGACATTTAGAAAAATACCATAGAGGCTGAACCATGCAATTCGCTAATCCACAGTTCTTGATAGGACTCTTACTGGTACCGGCCGCTGGTCTATTTACCTTATGGGCCAGCAGGCAACAAAAACAGGCATTGGCTCGTCTTGGCGACAGGAAATTGATCGATAGATTGAGCGCCAACATCAACTGGCGTGGACGTCGCTGGCAGACGATCCTGCGACTCGTCGCCTTGACCCTGTTCATCCTGGCCCTAGCCAGGCCACAATGGGGCAGTGAGGTGCGAGAGATCGAACAAGAAGGTCTGCAGGTGATGGTGGCTTTGGATGTTTCCCAAAGCATGATGGCCCAGGATATCAAGCCCTCCAGGCTTGATCGGGCCAAACTGGAGATCGCCGATTTGATGCAGCGGTTGGACGGTGACGAGATTGGGCTGGTGCTGTTTTCTGGCGCCAGTTTCGTTCAAGTCCCTCTGACTTCCGACTATCAGACCGCATTGAATTACATGGATAGCGCCGGGCCGAACTCTATCTCCCGACCCGGTACTGTGATTGGCGATGCCATTCAGACCGCGGCTAATGCTTTCGACCCCGAACTATCCAGTCAAAAGGTGCTGGTGATCATGACTGATGGCGAAGATCGAGAGACGGATCCATTGCTTGCCGCGCAAGAGGCGGCCGAATCTGACATTTTAATCTACACCATAGGTTTTGGAACGCCAGAGGGCGAACCGGTGCCGGAGCTGGATCCAAATGGACAAATTACGGGTTATAAGACTGACGAAAACGGAAACGTCGTTCTGTCTCAATTAGATGAATCGACGTTACAAGCGATTGCCGACACAGGAGATGGCAAATATTACCGGGCGACGGCCGATGGCCGGGAATTGGATAGCTTGTTGGCCGAAATTGACAGCCTGCAACAAGCTCAGCTCCAGTCCCGCTTTGAGACTCGTTACATTGAACGCTTCCAGATCTTTCTGGCATTGGCGGTTATCGCCATGGTCATCGGCGAGCTCATTCCGGAACGGCGATCATCCCGGGCGGCATCCGCTTGGGGTCTGAGATTCAAAAGAGGATCACAGGGCCAAAATGAACCAGCCCAGCTATCGCCAACGCGATCGTAAGCACGGTATGGCATTAAGGATTGGAATTATAACATGAGACGTGAAAAACCTTTCTTATTGATAATCCTGGTTGCATTGGGCTTGTTGATCGTGGCTTGTAACCCATCGGCCGAGAAATTGAACAATGATGGCAATGACAAATTTGCCGAGGAGGCATACCTGGAGGCCTTGGCTGCCTACCAAGAGGCCCAGATCGAATCGCCAGAATTGGCCGAACCGTATTACAATGCGGCCAATGCCCTCTATCGAGAAGGCGCTTACCCTGAAGCCCTGGCCCTCATCGAACAAGCACTGAGCTTCGCCGAAGAGGAAGCACTGGCCGAAAGCAGCCACTTTAATAAAGGCAACATTGCCTACAACACTCAGGCATTTGAAAAAGCTGTAGCCGATTACTCAAACGCGTTGCTACTCAATCCAGAGGATCAGGATGCGAAATACAATTTGGAATTAGCCCTGCAACAGCTCCAACAACAGCAGCAAGAACAGCAACAACAAGAGCAGGAACAGGAGCAACAACAGGAGCAGGAGCAACAACAAGAGCAGTCCCAAGATGGCCAGGGCCAGGAGGACGAACAACAACAAGAACAGTCTGAAAACGGCCAACAAGAAGAGCAAAATCAAGATCAGCAGCAGGAGCAGTCCCAAGATGGCCAAGGCCAAGAGAATGAGCAACAACAAGAACAACAAGACCAGCCCCAGGACAGCCAACAGCAGGAAGAGCAAAACCAGAATGGCCAGGGACAGCCACAAGATGGCCAGAACCAGGACCAACAACAACCGAGCCAAATGCCCCAACCAGGCCAGCGAATGACGGCCGAACAGGCCAGGCAATTATTGGCCGCAATCGCGGAAAATTCAGAAACCTTGCAGGAGAAGCTGGGCCAAATGTTCGTGGTTCCGCCAATCCCACCGGTACAAGACTGGTAGGTAATGGTGAATGATGAATTGTGATTTTCTAATTGTTAATTGTGGATTGTTCAAAGCTAAGGCAATTAATAATTCATCATTCACGATTCACAATTCACAATTAATTCGGAGATGACTATGAGGAAAGTGAAGTACCTGATAATAGCAATTTTCGCGGTTTTGCTGATGGGGATAGCTGTTGCTCCAATACACGCTCAATCGCAGGATCTTGTCACGGCTACGGTGGACAGAACTAACATCACGACCGATGATTTACTGACGCTCACGGTAGCGGTGGAGGCGGCGGCCGGGGATCCATCCCAGCCCGTGTTGCCACCGCTGGAAGGATTTAACGTTCTGAGCAGCAGCAGAGGAACGCAAATGACCATCATCAACGGCGATATGAGCGTACAGACGACTTATCAATACCGGCTGCAGCCTATCCAGCCTGGAAATCTGGTCATCGGTCCAATTTCCGTCACCGTGAATGGCAACGTTTTCAATACCGAACCGATCGCCGTAAACGTTAGCCAGGGTACAGGTGTGCCGCAACCGGCTAATCCACCATCATTATTTCCCGGGTTTTCAAACTTTCCCAATTTTCCAAACTTCCCTTCCCTGCCTAATTTCCCATCTCTAGGGTCACGGGCAGCCGCGCCATCAAATCCTACGGTCCCGGTCGATCCTGCGCCCGTGCCGGCCGATTTAGTGGGTCAGGATTACTTCATCGAAGCCGTCGTCGATAATTCAAAGCCTTATCAGGGTCAACAAGTGACCTACACCTTGCGTTTCTATCAAGCTGTAGATGGGCTTGGGCAAACGGAATACCAGCCACCGACATTTACCGGTTTCTGGAGCGAACAGATCCCGGAACAAGGGCAATATGCCATTCAAGCGGCGGATCGGAATTACCGCGTGACCGTGGTGAACACCATCTTATTCCCAACCGTCGTCGGAGAGGTAACGATTGATCCAGCTACGCTCAACGTGCCCGGCGACTTCTTCTCACGTGGAGCGAGGCTTAGCACCCAGCCGCTCTCACTAAACGTACAACCCCTCCCCGAGGGTGCCCCGCCTTCCTTCCAAGGGGCCGTTGGGCAGTATGAGATTCAAGCAGGGGTTGATTCACCTCAAGTGATGGTCAACGATACCCTCACCTGGCAGATACGAATCACCGGATCAGGTAATATTGAGAATCTAGCCGATCCCCTTTGGCCTGAGCAGGCAGAATGGCGGGCTTTTGATAGCGAAGCCATGGTGGAAACTGCTATCGAGGATGGCCAGGTAGTCGGCACACGAACTTATGATCGGGTGTTGGTGCCCACTGTTGCCGGTGAATTGACATTACCTTCGGTAGATTATAGCTATTTCGATCCGCAGCTCGCCCAATATGTGACGATTAGTACAGACCCACTCACCATCGCCGTCGCCCCAGATGGAAATAGCGGTAACCTGGCGCCGGCCATGCCTGCAGCCGATGACGGCACCATTAGTGCGCCGGCAGCCAGCATCGGTCCCGATCTCAGGTCGATTAAAGAAGCGCCAGACCGTTGGCATATAAGCAAGGAGCCACTAACCCAGCAGGCTGGATTCTGGCTGCTATGGATCCTGCCTATCGTACTGTTGGTCGGGCACTTCAGCCTTAACCTTTGGCAACAAAAGAGAACCGACAATGCCTCTACTCGACGCAGCCAACAAGCGGCAAAGCGGGCCAACCAAGCTTTGCGCCAGACTCGAAAAAATACGGACGACGGTTACGGCGCAGCCGGGCAGATACTCCTCACCTATTTGTCTGAGAAAATGAACCAACCGGTTTCCGGTTTGACCCAGGCTGATCTAGCCCAACGATTACAGGAACGAGGCCTTGCTCCTGATTTGGTCGACCGGGTTCAGCACTGCTTGACAATTAGTGAGATGGGCCGTTTTGCACCGGCCGGTGCTTTCTCATCCAACGGCGACCTACTAACAGAAACAAAACAAGTCATCGACGAATTGGATAAGTCGCTGTAGCGACCGAATGAGGTTAATGATGAAACGCAACTTTCTTATCCTGGTTATTTCCGGAATATTTTTACTGTCCGTTTTTGCCCTAGCGATCACCTTGCTTACACCGGAGGTCACGGCCGACACGCAAGCCGTATCTGCCGCCAACCAACTCTACCAGGTCGGCAACTATGAAGATGCCCAGCGGATATATGAGCAGCTAATCTCGCAGGGGGTCGAGGACAGCACAGTCTATTACAATCTGGGCAATACATACTTTCGACAGGGCGATTTGGGCCGGGCAGTCCTCAACTTTCAGCGGGCGTCCCAACTTAACCCGCGAGATCCAGATATCAGAGCCAATCTGGAATTGGCCAGGACTATGGCCGATGTTCCCTTTACTTCGACGGCTCCAGGGCCATTGAGTACCCTGGCCGAGATGACAAGCCGTTGGCTGACGTTAAATGAGACGGCCATCTTAGCCCTGGCGATCTGGTTCCTGGCCTGTTTCTTATTCCTATCATTACGCTTACTGGACGGGGGAAAAGTTCGAAGGATCTTGCGATATGGGGCAATTGTAGCTTTACTTATCCTGGCCCTCATCGGTTTATCCCTGGGTAGCCGCATCTTCACCGAAAGCACCCAGCATAATGGTGTAGTGGTGGCGCCCGTGGTAGCTGTGAGTAGCGAACCAGGCGAGCAATTTGCGACCGATTTTAGCTTATCAAGCGGCACTGAAGTTAGTTTAGTTGAGACGCGAGGAAATTGGGCGCGGCTGGCTGTGCCTGGTGATGCAATTGAGGGATGGATACCACTTAACTCGGTTGAGACGGTGGCCGGCGGACTTCTCACGCGTGATACGCTCCTCTAAGAAATGATTAGCCAGTACGGTTCACATCAGGGAGGGGCGGAACTGCGTTCCACTTGCCGGCATTAAAAAGATAAGACGTACATTGTTGCGGTTCAGCGTTAGTGGGACAAATCAAAGGCCTAATATAAAAGAGGATTTCGCCAGGGCCACCTACTGCCAGCGTCTACGCGAAGTCTCCCAATACGGCTCCGATGAGGTGGCTCGCCACTAGACTACCTCACTTATCTCCAGGATGGATCGAACAGGGCCGGCGGCCAGAAAGCCTGCCCGAAAATCTTCTTCATCAATGGTCTCGGCCAGGCGCAGGATAATGGCGGCTGAGTCTTTGTATGACATCTGCGCCTGAGCTTGATCGCCCCCGTCCGCATACAGCGCCCCCAACGCACCCAGAATCGGCCATTCTTCGCCAGGCAAGCCGATTTCTTGAGCCAAGGCGAGGGCAGCTTGCAGTTGGGTCATGGCCTGGTCTGTATCGCCGTCCCATTGGGCCAGCACCGCCTGAGAACGCAGCAAGGGTAGGCGGTAACGCTGGTTATTGCCCACAATCTTACTCAGCCGCTCGACCTCGGCCCGTGCCAGATCACAATCGCCGCCACGCAAGAGGGCTTCGGTCTCATACCAGCCGGTTAAGCCCACCGGCAGCAAAGGTTCATCCCCACGGGAGTGCAAGGCCTGCCTGGCATAACTGGTCGCCTGCCCCCAATCTCCGGCAATAGCGTGGAGGGCGCATAATTCAGCCGGGGCCAAGTCTGTCCAACCGATCATTCCCTGCTTGGTGAATTTCACCGAGACCTCTAATAGTGTCTCCCGGGCAGAGTCCAAGGCCATAATCGTTCGTTGGATAATGCCCCAGGTTGATCGGGCCAGCACACCCATAAATGGAGGGCCCACCTGGCGAGTTTGCCTAACTGCTTGTCTGCCCAGGCTGATGGCCTGGCCATAGTAGCCCAATTCTAGGCAGGTGTGAGCCAACTTCCAGGCACAGTCTGCTTCGCCCCACAGATTTTCGATTTGTTGGCTGAAGGCCAACGTTTCTTGCAGGGTGGCCAGACTATCCCGGGGCCGGCCGGAGAACATCTGGCTCATGCCGACCATCCGTTGACTATCGGCTGCCAGAACCCGATCGCCAGCGACCGCGTAGAGCTGGCGGGATTCATCGGCATAGACCTCAACCATATCCCAACGCCGCAATTGCGTATAAACCATAGAGAGCGAATTCAGGCAGCGGGCTAATAATTGGGGATGTCCTAATTGGCGGGCTATGGCCAGGGCCTGCTCTCCGTGATGGCGAGCTAGGTTCGTTTTTTGCTCCTGATTAGCGGCCAGCGATAAGTTCCATTCCGTTTCCGCCAACCCCCGCCTGTCCTCGTTCTGTTCGGCCACCGTACGGGCCTGTTCTAAGAGCGCAATGGCTTGCTGTCGATCTCGGGAGCCACTGAGGTACACGGTGGCCAGGCGATTTATGCCCAGACATTCCATAGCGGCGGCCCCAATCGTCTGGGCATAGGCGATCATGGCCTGGTAGGTTTCCCGCGCTTGCGGCCAGGCCTCGGCCAGTTCGTAAGCGCGACCCAGACCGGCATAGAGAGCTTGCCTGTCTGCGCCAGAAACGTCCACAGGCCAGCCCTTTTGCTCGTCCACCTGCCAGGCCGTCTCGTAATGGGCAATGGCCACGCGGACGGCAAAGATATCCATCGCTTCGTTGCCGGCGACGAGGCAGAAGGCCATGCAATGGTCGAAAAAATGGGCGCCAAACTTCCCATAACCATCTGGCTTTCTGAAGAAGTGGAAGTGTAAGGCTTCACTTTGTTCGCTGCAAGATTGAATGAATGCTGTTGTCAATCTGAGTACAAACATCTGTAGACCGCAGCGGAAGAAAGCCTCTTTAGATGCCGAGCGATCGCATCTGAGGAGGCTTCCTCATTATTAGGTTGTTGTTTTGATGAATAGCGGTCTCACCTCATCCAAATAAGGCACAAAATGATGATATACCTGTACCTTCGCCAAACCGTTAAGGATTATGCCCGGTGGCGTGAGGGCTATGACAATCATGTCTCGGCTCGCCAGGCCGGTGGCGCCACAGATGAAGCCTATGTGATGCGCAATGTTGATGACCCAAATGAGATCACCATTATCTTAAGCTGGAGCAACCTGGAGAAAGCCAGAGCGTTCAGCCAGTCGGTCAGTTTGAAGGAGGCCATGCAAAAGGCCGGGGTCATCGGTCAGCCCGAGGTTCGTTTCTTGGAGGCTGTTGGCTAAGCTGATCCTTCTCCAACGCTGACGTTACCCACCAGGATGGGCTCAGATTTGTCCTCCTGGTGGGTACGACTCATCATCAGCGCGTAGCTGGCTTACCTCCGGCAACGCCACAATTGTTAAAGGATTCAACGTCGAATAGAATGGCATTAGGGACTTGATCTCCGTCTTTATGGTTCACATCCGTGAGGGGCTGAGCCAAGCTCAGCTTGGGGTTCGAGTCCGTTCGCGCCCTTATATGAACTCTGGTTCAAAAACCAGGGTGTTTTTCGTTTATATAGGTCTTGAGATTGGTGATTTAGCCCAAAATACAGTTTGCTGACCGCACGGATAGCAGATTAACGTGGTGCTGTAGTGAAGCAAAGTTGCCTATCCCAATCGCAAATCTTTTAGAGAATGTCTGCTAATGTTTCGGTCGGCAGGCGTCTATGGAACACGCTTTAAGAGTGTCTGGGCCATTGGCTTATTGTTGTTTTCCAAATAGTTGCAGGCGGATGAATGCCGCAGGATACGCCGAGTAACTCCTTCCAGTCGCGAATATGTGGGCCAGCTCTTCTGCCGTTAATGGACCTTACCCCTAAATCCCTCATCGCCCGCACCTTCGCCATCTCTATCTATTCGCTCTATCTCATAAGCTCCCAAATCAACCCGGCAACCAGCCGTTTTACTTGAGGTTTTTGGCGCACTGGGCATAATAGCGTTTGATAACGCACAACGTGAGGGTTAGACGATGGGTATTGAAAAGGTTTGCATTGTTGGGGCGTCAGGCAAGCTGGGACAGTACATGGTGCAGCATGCGCTGGACCGCGGCTACGAGGTGATTGGCGTTTGCCGCGAACAAAGTACACCTAAGCTTGATGCTTATAAAGATCAGATGACCATTTATCCCGGGGCGACGAATGATCGCGAGGTGATCGAGAAAGCGGTTGTGGGATGTGATGGCGTACTTACCGTGCTTGTGCCTTGGGGAGTCGCCGGGTATTCCTCCGGTACTGCGCAGGCTGTCCTTGATTATGCGCCACCTGGCGCGCGTCTCTGTTTCTCCTGCGGCTGGCATATCACGCGCGATGGCCAGGATGTCTACTCACCTGGTTTCCTGGCGCAGGTCAAGATCTCAACCTGGCTTGGCCGGTTGCTGCGCATGGTAGACATCGACGACCAGGTGGAGGCTTGTCGGCGAGTGTTTGAAAGCGATACTTTATGGACGGTCGTGCGCGCGGGCGACCTGGAAGAGGGCGAAAGTCAGGGCCTACCGGTGTGGAGCGAACATGTGGGCGATCCCATCCTAGCCAGTAAATTGACGCGCCGCATTGACTTCGCGCTATTCATGGTGGCGGCTCTGGAAAATGGGGAACTTGTCCAAGAAGCGCCGGCGATCGTTGGCTGCCAGACACCTTCGGCGCTGGAGCATGCGAGTAAGGAAGTGTGAGTATGAAAGCGGTTATTTGGACAAAATACGGACCACCAGATGTGCTTGAACTGCGCGAGGTGGAAAAACCCCTTCCCAAGGATAATGAACTGCTGATCAAGATCTTGGCGACAACAGTAACGGCCGGAGATTGCGAGATGAGGCGCATGGATTTTCCTTTCTTTCTCAGCCTTCCTATGCGCCTATGGCTGGGATTCTTGAATCCTAAAGAAGGCTCCATCATGGGGACGGAGCTGGCCGGGGTGGTTGAGGCGGTTGGCGAGGATGTAAAGCGTTTTAAGGTGGGCGACAAGGTATTTGGCGCGACGGGAATGGAATTGGGTACGAATGCAGAGTACGTAACTTTGCCCGAGGAGGCCGGCGAAACGGATGGGGGCGTGGCGATCCTGCCGGTTAATATGAGCTATGAGGAAGCGGCGACGGTGCCCTTTGGCGGGCGGGACGCACTGCATTTCCTGCGCTTGGGCCATATCCAACCCGGACAGAAGATGTTGATCAATGGCGCAGGGGGAAGTATCGGCACTTTCGCGGTGCAGTTGGCCAAGATCATGGGGGCCGAAGTGACGGCCGTGGACAGCACGGCGAAATTGGACATGCTGAAATCAATTGGGGCAGATCACGTTGTTGATTATACAAAGGAGGATTTCAACAAAAACGGGGTTGTCTACGATGTGATTTTCGACGTCGTAGGTACGGTGTCGCTGGCCGATAGCGCCGATTCTTTAACGCCGGACGGGGCTTATCTTCTAGCCAATCCTCTGCGGGGCCAGATCCTCCGCGGACCCTGGCACAGGTGGCGGAGCAGCCATAGGGTTGTGATGCAAACGGCGAGCGGCACGGTCGAAGATCTGGTTTATCTGCGAGACCTGATCGAGGCGGGTAAGCTGCAGACGGTGATTGATCGCCGCTATCCCCTGGAAGAGATTGTTGAGGCGCACCGCTACGTAGAAACGGGAGCGAAGATAGGCAACGTGGTGATCACAATCGCGCATGATGACATTGACAATAAAGGATTGGAGGCATGACGTCGGGGAACGGCAGCGAGGCATTTAGCCCAAGCTGGATCGATCGTTTTAACAACTGGGTGGAGCGCCTGCGAATACGGCCGTGGCTCTTCTATGTCGTTTTGGGCATCGGATTGATACTGGTGCAGATGCTGTTCCTCTGGCTGGACAGCGGCTCTTTTGCCAATGAACTGCTGCCGGTTGTCGTCTTCAACGGGCTGGCGGTTCCCTATCTCCTGGCCATGATCCGGCTGCTTGATAAGCAGGCTTTGCAGGCATTAAAGGGCATGAGACCCATGCTTAATATGTCAGACGAGGAATTTGACGCATACAAGATCAGAATTGCCGATATGCCCTTTCTTGCGCCGCTGCTGGCCGGCCTGGCGATGACGGTATTCGCGATCCTGTTTCCCCTGGTTGCGAGTGAACCGGAGCGCTATACAGCGCTTGGACAGCTGTCCGTTTTCACCATCGTTTACCACATCATCGATAAAAGCTCCGCGTTTTTATTTGGAGTCGTTATCTATCACACAATCAGGCAGCTGCGTCTCGTTTATGCAATTAACTCAAACCATATTCGTATCAATATCTTCCAGCTGCGGCCTGTGCAGGCTTTTTCGCGGTTGACTGGGGCAACGGCTTTAGGCCTGGTGATTTTCTTTTATGGCTGGATACTTATTAACCCGGAACTGCTGGCGGATCCGGCGATCCTGGGCGTGTCTTTGCTATTCACCGCCCTGGCTGTGCTGGTCTTTGTCTGGCCATTGTGGGGTGTGCACAGATTGATGGTCACAGAAAAGGAACGAGCACTGCATGAAATTGAGCTGCAATTCGAGGATGTCTTTGCCGCGTTCAACCTGCACCTTGAAGAGAATGATTATGCCGGGGCGCAAGAGCTGAATGGCACGATTATGAGCCTGGAGATCAAGCACAATAAGGTCAGCGCAGTGCCAACGTGGCCCTGGCGGTCGGAAACGGCGCGGGTTGTGCTTACGGCCGTCGCCTTGCCGATTCTGTTGATGATCGTGCAGTTCATCGTGCAACAGGCACTCAGGCGTTGAAGCATTATAATCACCAGGGCAAGCACAGGTCTCCATTATTACATTACCTTTGACTTGTAGCGTACGGCAAAACTAAATCAGAAGAAAACCCCCGAGCAAAATTCATTTATATGCCCATAGATTATCTATGACCCCCATCTGGTAGCACTACAAATGAGTAAGGAAGGCTCTTTTTGACACAATGATGGCTTTGACACAATGATGGCTAATTGTAGAATCCGTAGAAATTGAAGATTTTGCATGAGGAAGCTGATTTGCAATAACCTTGCAGATCAACCCTCACGGTTCTTGTAAAAACCGCTCTACCTTAAAGAATCCTAACTCTAATAAAACGACATTAGAAACGCGATTTTCGCATTTTACTATTTGTAGGGTTCACATCCGTGAGGGGCGGAACCATGTTCTGCTTGGGGTTCAAGTCCGTTCGCGCCCATTTTTCCGACGCCCTGGTCTGGGAACCAGGGTATCTTGTTTCTTGAGCCAGGCTGATCCTTATGGTCAAGAGGATCAGTGACCTCACGGATCGGAAAACCCCGTGACTTCGCTAAAAGGATCAGTCTCAATTCCAGCAGTTTCCGATTTGGCACTGGCTTCGGAAAACAAACACAGACGTCTATTCATTCGACAATTGACTTCAAACCCCATATAGTTGGAAAGGCGAAGCCTCTAGGGGCTAGTCGACTGGTATTCCAAAGCTTCCGAATATGCACAATGATATGTGCATGAATAGCCGCAAATAGGAGTTGCGAAATGGGTCAACAACTAGCTGTTTTAGTGTTCCACGCTGACAATCAAGGGGATCTCATCGATTACAGCAGAGATATAACCAAAGATTACAGCACCTTTAAGCACAGCGAGAAACAAGCCACTTGGGCCCTTAAAGAAATAGAGAGATTGGTCAAAGAGGACAAGATGGACGTGGAAAGCGCGACGATTGTTGTCAAGGAGGAGGGTGGCAAAGTCAGCCTCAGAAAGACATCGGAGTGGACCACCAAGAAAGGTGCAGGTTGGGGCGCATTCTGGGGCTTGCTGGTGGGGTTAATCTTTGCCGGACCGCTGCTTGGACTGTTGGGTGGTCTGGGTCTGGGGGCACTGCTAGGCGGAAAGAAGCACCAGCCCATAGACCAGGACTTCATGAAACAACTGGGCGAGTCCATGAAGCAAAATGAGGCTGCGCTATTCATGTTGATTGAAGAGGGTGACGCCGCCACTATTGAGCAGCTACGAAGCTTTGACGCCACCCTCTACACAACCGTCTTGACTGACGACGCAAAAGAAGCAATCGAGCACGCGACCAAGAACGAAGAGGTTATGGCTGCCCTGAAGATTGAATCGGATGAATAGTAGCAAAGCGGCTCCGACCGTCGCTCCTATGGAAGGGATTTCATCGCCGCAGTCGACAAATGAATCGCCACCGTTGTCGGAAGAACCAACACCGACATTGTAAGCTTCGCCAACACCGTAGAAGCTTGTCTCTTCTTCAGAGCAATTTGGGACAAAGAAACGACAATTGACACTTGGTTTCATGGATGTTAAATATCGAGAAATAATAATCAATCGAGGCAGAGGCTGATTTACAATAGCGCTGCAAATGAGACCTCGCGGTTTTTAACATAACAGCTAGCTAATTGTTAAAGGATTCTGGCTGAACGGAGTTCAGCTAGCGAGTAGAATGACATTACGGACGTGTTTCCTGTTCTGCGGGTTCACATCCGTGAGGCCCGCAGTTTCAAGTCCCTCCGCGCCCACTTTTTCCCTTTTTGGTGAAAATCAGCCTAAATGTTAAATATTCCCGCCTGAGGTGATGAGGGTCTCTTTTTCGGCCAGCGTGGACCGTTGTCGGGGTGGAGAAATCACACTATCGTACAGAACTACGCTCATCAAGCAGGGCTCGATGATGTTGCCGTGACAGGATTGTGAAACTGATTCGACAAGGCACCGCCGATTGGAAATTGGTCACAGGTCACTAAAGAATGGCGTAGCGGATGGTGACGCCGAGGATGTAGTAAGCGGCTAGCAAGGAGCCACGCAGATTACCGCCGACCTTGGACTGATCAGCGCGCCGCCGCTTCCAACTAACGGGGACCTCGACGATGCGCGCCCCATTTCGGGCCGCTTTGACCATCATTTCCGTCGGCCAGCCGAAGGTCATTTCGCGCATGCCCAGTTCCTGGACTAGTTCGGTGCGAATGGCGCGATAGGGGCCAAGATCGGTTACTTCTACGCCGTAAAGCTTTGAAACAAGCCACGAGGATAGGACATTGCCAAACTTCTGGTGGGGCGGCATGGCGCCTTCGCTGATAGTGCCCAGGACACGCGAGCCGAGCACAAGATCACCATTGTTCTCTCTGAGAGGATCGAGTAAACGCGGCATTTCCCCAGGGACAGAGCTGTAGTCGCCATCAATAAAGACCAAAACAGTCGCACCCAGCGTGATTGCCCTGGCAGTGCCTGCCGCGCAGGCGTAGCCATAGCCACGGCACGGCGCGCTGACGACTAGTGCGCCGGCCTGGCGAGCTATTTCGGCCGTTTCATCGCTTGAGCCATTGTCGGCGACGATGACCCAGTCGATTTCCTGGGCAAATGAATCGCGCACAACCGCAGCGATGGCCCCGGCTTCGTTGAGTGCGGGGATGATTACAGCGGTGGACATATTTCAGCTGTTAGTCACCAACTAACACTTGCTTGCTCTCTCATAGATTCGGCTGAGAACGCCCGATGAATTCTTTTACATGCTGGCCGGCGTGGCCGCTGGCTTGCAGGCGAGACAGGGCAGCGGCGTCGTCAACATCATACCAGTGAGGTAACATGGCCACCCGGAGTCCGATGTCCAGGGCCATGGCCACTGTATCGGCCAGGACCGTTGGTGTCGACATGGTCACATCGCGCACTAGGTTTGGATACGGCCGTTTCCAGCCGATGAGATAATAACCCCCGTCATCGCAGGGGCCGAGGACAATATCGACACCGGGATCATTTAGTTCGCTATACGCCTGGACCAAAAAAGTGGCCGGCAGCGCGGGGCTGTCGCTGTTGATGGCTGTTACCTGGTCATAGCCCTGTTTCTGCACGGAGAGCAGCGCCCCGGATAAGCGCTCGCTCAGGTTATACCCCCGCTGGGCCAGCAGCTGAAAATCAGGCGCCAGGGCCTGGAATTCGCTTTGTCCTTGCGCGGGGTAAAAGGCAATAAATGGCCTGAGGGTCAGTTGTCTGGCCGCGTCGCGAACCGCTTCAAGCGTATCCAGCAGCAGACAAGTGTACAGCTCGGCCGCTTCGCTGGGGGACAGGGGCGGCGACAACCGGGTCTTAGTCTGCCCCGCAACCGGCTGCTTGGCCATGACGATAAGCGCGCGTCTGGTCATAAAAGGCAGCCTCAACGCAGGAATTTCAGGCCGGTTTCGCCATATCTTGTTAGCAGCCAGGCATCAATGCCCCAGGCGCGACCAGATCGTGTTAGGGCAACGACGACGGTGGAGACGGTTAACAAGACATAGGTCCAGATCCATTCCTGGCCGCCCCAAAAAGCGAGGATGAGATTGAAGAAGAAAAAGGCCGCGCCTAAGCCGGCCAGCGGCGTAAAAAGGCCTAATAGTAAGCCCGCGCCCATCAGGAATTCGGCAACCAGTTGAAATGCGCCAAAGGCGGCCGGCGCCTGGAGAATCGTGACCCTGATGATCGCCCGGTAAAAGGCGGCGCCGCCACCATTTTCGTCAAAGATATATTCAAACAGGCTGCTGATCCCCCCGCCTGAGTAGGTTCCTTTGGTTAAATTCTCGATCCAGGTGACCAGGATGATAATGCCTAAGGTAATTCTGAGCAGAGCGACTATTTTCCGTAAGCCGGCAGCGTCGTCGGGAAACATAATTTGCACCTCATCAGGGTCTCACACGGAGACCCGGTTTTTAACCTCAAGTAAATTCAATAAGCTCTTGTATACCATCCGGTTGCGCTGCAAGATTCTTCTGGATACAGGTCACGGCGGCAGATAAGGGAAAAATCCGCTTCGTGACAAGCATATCTTCGCTACTAGGGGAAGCCAGCGGGTGCCAGTAGATGCCATTAATGGTCACCGTTATCTCGGGAACAAGCGTACCAGGGCCGACTTCCAGGCCTTCGGATGAGAAGCCACGTCTGGCAAGCGGCCGGATAAAATGATCTTCGTCGGCGATGCCCAGGCTGCGCCGAAATTCACGCAGTTCATCGAGATGGGCACTGTTGGCGGGCGTTTCCGTGGTGCTCAAGCGCAGTTTCAATCTGTTGTCTTGAAGCGTCCGGATGCCCTCGACAGTCTTCTTCCAGCTTCCTGCGCCACGATAGGCATCATGATGCTCGGCGCGGCCGCCGTCCAGGCTCACCTGAACGTGCAGTTTGGGATTGGCAATTTTCAGCAGGCGGGCCAGACGGCGACCGTTTAACAGCATGGCATTAGTCAGCACAGTTGTCTTCAGCCGCGCCGAGGCATAGGCCAACATGGCGTAAATATCATCATGTATGAAAGGTTCACCGCCCGTGAAGAAAAGTTCTTTGAAGCCGAGTGCCACGGCTTCGTCGACAAGACGCTGCGAGTTTTCTAGGCCGATGGCATTACGAGGGGCTCGGGGCGTCGATTCGGCCACGCAGTATGAGCAACGCAGATTGCAATCAAAGTTGGTGTAAATCCACAGTTTCCAGGCCAGGTCCGGAGCACTTTCTTGCTTTGTCATTTGCCAACCCCCTGGTGTGTTACAGAGCTGCTTCTATTTGGATATTCCGACAGGTGCAATGCATACAAGATTATACCAACATGATTCAATTCATACAGAGGCGGCGGGATCTACGTCTCAACGCAGCGGCGCCTGCTTATTGCCTTCAGGAGGCGGCACTTGCCAAAGGGAGCAGAGGGCAGCGGCAAGAAGCAGGATAGTGGGCAGCCACTGGAGCAGGCGCACCCATGGCCTCTCGTAAACCTGGGCGGGATCGCCGTAGGCCAGGTAGGAAAAAACGGCCGTGCCGCTGAGATAGATCCAGGGAAAAGCAGCCAGCCACCAGCGGCGATCTTCTCCTGCCGTTGGCGGTAGGAAAGGGATAAAGGCCAGCACGATGAGCAGATACCAGGGATGGAAAGTCGGCGTGAGCAGGAGATAGGCCATGAAAGGCAAAGCGGCCAGGCGCAAGGTTGCCCGCGGCCCCCTGTATCGCTGGGCCAGGATAAAAACCAGCAGTAAAATTGCTGCCAAGAGAAAGCCTACCAATAGTTTTGCGCTTGTAGTCGCCGCAATTGAATCCCCCCCACCCAGCATCTGTTCTAGGGCAAAGAAGAGACCGCTGTTGAATTTCCAACGACTGGAATAGATAAGGATCGCGCCGAAAAGGCCACGGCCGTTTAACTCCTGATTGAGACCCCACCCCGCCCCCAGACCGAAAGGCAGCAGAACCAGCAGCACCAGCATGGGATATAAGAGGCGCTGAAACCAAGACCAGCGCCAGAATAACACCGGCGCCAGCAGCGCGGGAATGAGCTTGGTCAGGGTGGCCAGGGCCAGGAATAGGGGCGCCAGGACGCTATGCCTCCCGGCCGGTTTTTGTTTCAGCGAGGCCTGCACCGCCAGGAGCGTGAGTAAGACCATCCAGGCATCGACATGCGCGCCATGCGCCACTTCGACGATGACCAAAGGACTCCAAAGATACAGCAGGAGCCGCCGCGCCGGAAAGGCGGTAAATTCTAACAGTTTGGCGATCACCAGGGCCGCTCCCAGGTCGATCAGGACCATGATGCCTTGCAGCAGAATGGGATGCCGGCCGATCAGGGCTGTCAAGAAGAAAAGCAGCTGCGCTGAAGGCAGGTAGGGGCTGGCCATCCAGGCATGATTGACGAGTCCACGCTCGGGAATAGCGAGGAAGTCGAGGAGGTGATTGTCAACGGGGTAAGCATAGGGGCTGAAGCCGTTGACGGCGACATGGCCATCCCAGATGTAGCGGTAAACATCGTCCGAAAGAGAGGGGGTCGTCCATAAGAGAAAAAAGCGCGCACCAATCCCTGTGCCCCAGGCCCAGACCGCTGACCAAGTGCCGCCATTTTCCAGCCATACCAGCGCCACCAGATAAACGGCAAAGGCGAGCAAATACAGGGCGATCGTTTGGGCTGTGGCCTGGCCGCGCAGTGTGCCCAAACAACGCTCAATCACCACCAGCCCGCCATAGGCAAGCAGACTTACAGCCGATAGAAGAGGAAAAACGTATCGCCCGTTCAAGAGTTCCCTTTTGGCGGCGTGGAATGAATGAATCCAGCGACTGCGGTACGGATTTCCTGTTGGTAGCCGCCGAGGAGGCGGTATGCCTGGCCTAGAGCCAACTTCGCGGCCAACCAGAAGAGATTGAATGACGCGACCATGCTGATGATCAGCTTTTCCTTTTCGCTAACCAGATCGGAGTCCTGCTTAGTTTTGCTTATGGCCGATATTAAGATCAGGTGCGTGAATTGTCACGTGGGGTTCTCCTGTACCAAATCTTGTCCCGAAGAACACTTCACCTGGTCTGGCGTCTAGCCTGCACAAGCAGACCTATCTCACAGCTCGGAAAAAGCAGGACACAGCTAAGAGAGTCCAGACGACGATTCCGGCAAATGCCAACAGGCGTGCAAGAGCTGGCCAG
>Ga0111142_1001_pt1 | contig 58342 bp, 45 predicted proteins | sample DeeMarSeWOR28_12_FD_80398 | JGI IMG/M metagenome (GOLD analysis project Ga0111142, IMG submission 80398) | Anaerolineae bacterium SG8_19 | reverse complement strand
TTTGTGGAAATCAACCACTCAGGCAGCACCAGAATTCACTTCATAGATGCTAACCCCGCTATTCCTGTACACTTCTTGAAGGAGGCCTGCCTCAACCATTTGATCAAATTTGATTAATCCTTCGGGATTGTAGTAAGTCCATTCGAGAGGACCCACATAGATATAGGAAACATCATATTTGTCAATAATAGATAAGGCTTCCTCATGATCGATGGTGTTGTAAAGTTGGTTGACGTCAAAAATGCGGTCACTCACAATTGTAGGAGGTAGTACAGCGCGTTGTTGTCGCTGGTGCCAATCCCAACCAACGATGGATGGTAATCCGGTGTACATCGACACCCGATTTGCGATAGCCCGGTACGGGTTGTAGCTGTGTGCTTCCGCTATGACCGGTGAGCCCTCGATATTTCGCTGCATCCATTGAAGGGCTTCATAATCATAATTCAAGCTTATCGTCTGGCTAGAGCCATCAAGAGCAGTATCGTTGTAACTAGTCGTCTGCATAAAAGCCATACCATCCAAGGTGATGGGCGCTTCATCGCTCATCCGAATATCCCATTTGGCTTTAGTTGCCAGCAAAGGGTATAGGGCAGCAGCTAAAAATAGGATTAGAAATGCTGCGCTCCATGCTCGACGTACATTTCGCCGGGCAACGATCTTTGGCCAGGCCCACACTGCAACAACGCCACCTATAACGCTAAGGATTACCCAAACCTGTAAATAGAATTTAAATACGGTGTTCATCCGCCCGATGTCACCATCTAAAACGATCATTTCTACCAATAGGGTAAGTGCCAGTGCCCCGGCAATTAATATTAAAACGATGCGTCTCTCTATAGAAAGCTTTGGACGTAAGGCCAACAGTCCTGCCAGTGATCCCAGCGTCAGCACGATTGGACCAATCCAATATCCCCTGACCAGCAACAAGATGGAGACGGCCGTAAATATCAATAGCCCAATAAAAACAGGGATGGCAAAGCGCTCCCAGCTAACGAGCCCTCGTTGAGTCCAGGTTTTCGTCCAGGCCCGGAATTCTAAGGCCAAGTGGGTGATGATTAATAAGAGAAAAAAACCATAAATAAACAGGTAATTTGTGACGCGCGTATAGGAACCGGGCCAGAGCGAGAAGGAAGTGTAAGGAACACCATAATTTTCGGCAAAGGGTAAGAATAGGACGATGGCGATGGCTGCCAGGGCGATGGCTTGAAACAGTGCTTGCCCCAAAGTCCTTAAATCGAGTCGGCCGCGTTGTAGATAAGCGTTGTAGCCGGCAGCCAATAGACCTATCAGGAGGTATGTGGGGAAATCCCAGGTGTTTGTTGCTCTTAAAACGCCAATCGATAGACCGCCAATCAGCCATGTAAACAGCATTTGCCCAAAACCTTGCTGAATCGCACTGGAATTCGATCGACTGCTGCCAGGCAAGACCAGTGAAACAGCCCACGCCAGAGCAAGGAGAGTCAACGGCAGGGCGATCATATGAGCGTGCAAATCACCGTAAAGAAAGGTGAAAAATGGAAATTCTGTGATTGGTTGGACTTCACCAGGTTCGGCGTTTATCGCCCGTGTGGCTGTCCAGAACCAGTCTCCTGGATAAATCGGGGCAACTTTATCGCTGAGCGCCAAATCAAGACCGCCGTCGACGGTTCTAACGATAACATCAATAGCTCCGATCCCCGTGCTGATGGAAGTATCGCTAGCTTCATACCAGGTGTTAACGACGACTCCCACTTCGGAAAGATTTCCCAATAATACAATGAGAGCGGTTGCTAAAAGCCCGGCGATTACTGCCCCTTTTATTAATTTGCCAGAATGTGAACCCTCGGAACGCTTCCAATGAACGGATCTCAAGCGGATCTGGCTGGCAGCCACTAAATTGTAAGCAATGCTAAATGCTCCTAAGCCTGTGAATGCGCCAAGCATCGGCAATATGAGGTTGTAAGCTACCGTCGGGACGATACCTAATAATTTTGTTAAAGCTCCAACATAGACAAATCCGTAATAATAATAGTTAATGTAACCACCTGAGAACCAAGGATCATATGGCGGAAAGATTGTGCTCTTCAGTACGGCATTGAAGTAGGAAAGATCCATTGGTTTTTCACCACCCCAGATGACATCCCACACATCCGGATTTCCGAGCCGGATGACGATGAATATTAAATAAAGTGCCAGCCCAATGAGCTCAACAACGCCAATTAAGGCGAGGTTTTCGCGAATAAAGTTAACCATCTCCCGCCGGCGAAGGAAGGCGATAATTAGACTGGCGATCCCCATGAGGAGCAGACCCAGGACGAGCGTATTTCGGGTATGAGGCAACAGTTGAAGGCTGGCTAATATCCATACAAAGTATGAGATGATGAGTATAGATAGGATTCGGGCAATCGTGTAACCGCGATCCGTTAAACCAGAGAAGGCGATAAAGGCAATTGGGAAGGCAATCCATCCGAGGAAAACGACTGCCATCCACCAAATGACGGACGCTAACCACGGATTTTGGGATAGAATGCCATCGACGTTAAAGATTTCGTTAAATGTGCCATTGGTACTTTGCAGGTCTTGTTCAGCCGGGTTGAGCATCAGGCCATTGGGTGCGGCCGTTGCCTGACCAGGCGTCATGAAGACCACACGAGAGATATCCACAGCTCCAAGAACTTCTTTCACCTGTTCTGGATGATAATCCTCGTTTTTGGCGAATAACCAAACAGGGGGATGATCGTACACGCTAAATGCTTCCTCGGCCGCTAAAGGACCGGGAGGTGGCCAGCCCATTTGAACCGGAGATCCCCAAGCGACTGAACCAGCAACATCACTTACATGCAAGGGGCCAATATTTAAGTCAGATTGAAATTGGCCAACTAAGTCGAAACCCAGTTCGCCGTTAAACAAAGCCTCATAATAACGAATCGTCAGGGGGTAGGTGAAAGGTAGGCGTGGAATAGACCATAATGCCCGCTGGCTACTAAGGACGATGAAATCAGATTCATCCAACCAGCGATAAAAGCTTTGCCGCTTTTCCTCGCTATCTGGAATAGTGATCGGAATAAGACCTTCACTTAATCCTTCATAGTATGCTGAGTAGGGATCACGACCCTCATAACGAACAGGTAGGGAGTCATCCCAGTGTTCATTGGCCAGGATACTCGTTCCGACGCTAAAAGGCCCACCTGGACCAGCCGTGGCGACGACGTTGTACATCGTCCCTTCGACAAGTGGTACTTGGTCAAGATTTATCTGAACAGGTCTGCGTTCTTCGTTTGCGGCAAAGTTATAATCTGTGCCAACCAGGGTCTGGCTACCAGTAATATCCATGAGTTCGATTCTTAGAGATTCACCATGGTCATCGGCGAATCCGACATCGGGATCGAATAGATAATTAAAGCGCACCCCGGTCAATGTTCCATTTTCCGGTGCCAAAAATTGCAAAAATAGGGGTGAGCCGCCGGGAACGAAATCGAAACGTCGCAGAGGTAGTTGGAGTTCTTTTTCTTGCCCTTCAGCTATGTAGAGTAGCGTAGCCCCACTCGGCACATTTTCAAACATCCATTCTGATGCCTGGATACGCGTTACTGGATTTCTATAAATATCGACAAATGCATTGGCCCATAACAGTGTAGGACCAATGACCAGCAAAATCAGAATGGATACGCCTATTCGTTTTAAGGTATTATGGCCGGCGCGTTTCCATAATTCGACCAGTGCCCAGCCCGCCATCAGCATAAGAAATGGGTATATCGGTAAGAAATAACGTATTGACTTAACCCACCTCGTGGCCATGAATAGAAAGTAAAATACGATCCAGGTGACGAGCATAAAATGAGCGGTCCAATCAGGCTTCCCCCGAACAATTTGCCATATGGCCCAGGCTAAACCTAGGAAGGCCGCAATTCCAGCAGTAATACCCATTCCCCAAAGAACCATGTTGGTCAAGGGAAATAGAATTGGCGTCCGATCTGTCCATTGAAGGGCTGGCGGAAAAGTGGCATCAGGGCTCTGAAGGCTCTGAATCTCGGTTAAGTTAGCCCGCCATTGGGGGTTGAAGCTAACCAGCGATCTGATGGCAGTTTCCACTAAACCTGGAACTTCTCCCCTCTGCATAAATAATGTGTCTTGGACAATCTGCCTATCGGCAAACGCATACGGTTGGGCAAGGCGAAAGGTAATCAACGACACAACAGCTGCGATGGCCAGTCCAAATACAACGATCTGAAGGTCCTCACTCCCTCGATCTGATAGTATGTAGCGCCAGCTCTGTGAGTCTTGCTGATCGGAAGAGCGTTTGGCAATCCATACGAAAGCAGCTACGATGGCCATGATAGCCAATGGCGCTAGGTTTATTCGAGAGGCAACTGCCAATCCCAGCCCCAGGCCAAAGGCTAACCACCAAGCTTTTTGCCGGGCATTCTGGCTGGCTCTTATGGCAGAGTACATCGTCACGGTGGTTAGGGCAGCGGCCCAATTGTCCATAGTGAAGAAGTGGGATTGTTGGATAGGTAAAACAGCCGCGGCCATCAAGGTAGCTCCTATCAAGCCCGCCCGCCAGTCGTAAAGGCGTTTGCCAATGAGGAATGTGAAAAAAATTGAGGTAAGATCTAAGAATCCTGACAGAAACCGGCCGATATATTGGATGCCGTCAAAGAAAATGTACCGCTGATTGCAGATTTCACCTGCCCTCTGGCAAAGACCGTCAACTCCCTCGGCAACAAGGCGAGTAACCGTCATAGGGAAATTGCCATATACATAAAATGTCCTACCAACATTATAGGGGTTGAGCGGCGACTCTGATGTTTTTAGATAGGTGATTGGATCGGTCGATCGTAAGAGACTGGCGACATCCGTCAGAAAACGTTCGTCAGGGTGCAGATGATAGGTATCATCCCAATTCAGACCAGTAAAACGAAAATAGGCCCCTATGGCGAGCACACCCAAGAGAAGTAGAATAGCTAACTTATCCCAAGATAAGGATTGAGATTTTTTTGAATTTCCCTGGACTTCTTGGGTGAAATTTGGATCAGACTGGCCTTGGACCTCATCCTTGCCGAGTTGATAATTTGAAAAGCCTTGGTTTTTCTCCGTTGTCATACTCCAACTCGATGGCTTTGCTACGGCCGCAATCCTACTGACATTTTTACACGCATAACTTTAACATTACTTACCAACGAGCTAAGAAATTCATGAGATACCAAATAAAAGTGAACAAATTTTGGTATTTGTGGCCTATTTTAGTTGTTTCATTGGGATTCTCAAGAGGGGGCTTTGGACGTGAAACTCTTCGGAGGGGCAATTGGTAAAGCATTATTGCGACCCGCCAAACGGGAAAAAGATAAGATCTTCTTATTAGGCAGCTTGGCTTGTGTTGGCGTCTCTTCCACTTTCTGAGCCACAAATATGATCATCGTGCCTAATTCGGGAAAGTTTTCTTCGTAATTCGGCCTTACCCACCTTTCAGTATATTTTAAGTTACTTTGCCAGGGTGCCAGAATCCAATGTCCAGTTAGAAAATGAATCAGTGCCGATGGGAGACCTTGAATATGGCCCAGCTCAAGTGCATGGAGCGCCTTTTTTGAGAAGTAGTATTGCCATTGCTCAATCTCAAATCCTGCCCTTGCTAAACGTCGAGCCCATCGCTCTGGTGAATCGGTATGGGCGTGTCTGGCGATTCGATTAAATAGCCGGCGATAAGCATCGGCGAGACCTTTCAGACCCATTTTCTCGAACCAAAGAGCTCCGCCGAGATACTCTGTGAAATATTGGCTGGGCATGGTGACCACTAATTTGCCGCCAGGTCTAAGGACACGACACCCATCTAATAAAACTGACTGTACGTCTGGTATGTGTTCAAGGACTGAGTTGCTGATGACGCTGCCAAAATAATTATTGGGAAATGGCAATTGATCACCCAAGGACTGAATCACGTACATGTAAGCTCCCGATTCCTTTGCCTTATTAATCGGCCCCCACCAGGGATCGATCCCGGCTAACAGAGGGTGATCGAAGGTCAGGCGGGAGAAATGGCCGTCCCCACACCCTAGATCCAGAATTGGCTCAGGAAGGTCGAGATATTGGTAAAATCGTGCCTCAATTGAGCGCAAGAGAGCCCGGAAAGCGGGAACAGTTTTTAGGTGCTGCCATAGCAGATCGTCGGCGTCATTATTGCCAGAGTTTATTTGTTTGTCGTGAATCCTCATGTATTCGGAGTTTGCTTGCTTGCAATGGGAGTTCCCCGTTAAATGAAAAGAAGCTGCTTCTTCGTTTACGCGCTATCCCTCATCTGGCGTAATAAACCATATCCGGCCGGTTCTTCGATTGATCCTCCCTGTTTTCCGGCGAGCAAATCGTCATATAGATGTAAATACTCACTGGCAGTTTGCTCAGGACTAAAAGTTTTTGCAATTATTTCTGGAGGACAACGGTAACTCTCTTCCTTGTCGAGGATGTGAATAATCGCTTTAGCCAGTGCAACATGATCGCCAACGGGCACGATTTCACCCATACCTGTCATCCGTACTGGCTGGCGAACACCGGGTAAGTCAGAAGCAACGGCCGGGACACCATTCATCATTGCTTCAATCTGCACCAACCCAAATGTTTCTGTGTTGTTGAGACTACACATGACCAGACAATCAAGATTGCGATAAAAAGCGGTCAAATCGGAACCCTCCAAGGCTCCAAGCAATTTATAGTGTTCTGCATGTTCTTTAAGCAATGGCTCGATCCTCCGGGCGTATGTACTTTCACCAATCGCATCAGGACTGGCGTGCAATATGAAGGCGTCCGGATGTTTGTCTAGTACTGCTGGCATTGCATGAAGTAGCACCTCAATGCCTTTCTCAGAAGCCATACGAGCAGATATGCCAATGACAGATTTGCTGGCGAGCTTGTATTTATTTCTGAAAACTGCCACTTGATTTTCTGTGGCCTGTGCCAATTCTACTGGAGGTGGAATGACGGCCAACTTTTTGCCCACGTATTTGGATAGAAACGGCGAGTGGCTACCAAAATCGTAAGTGTAGGTGACGACGACATCGGCCAAGTTCCCGGCAATTCGATTCATGGAATGAACGACTTGATCGATAATTCGGTTGAAGAAACCATCTGGCAAGCGTAGGTCGGAGTGGTAGGTGAGAATAACCGGCTTTTTATATAATCGACCTCTGAAGGCGACACCTGGCGCATCAAATTGCGGCAGGTGTAGGTGAATGACGTCAGCCCATTGAACCATTTTCCAGGCCATTGGGCCGAAGGTTGGCATAATGACTCCCTTGCTAACTCGGAATGCGACCGGTACGCGACGGATAGCTACATTATCTTTTATCTCAAATCTGGCCAGATCCTGGTCATATTGCGAGGTCATGACGGTCACTTCATGGCCTTGTTGGGCAAGAGCTTTGCTCAACCGTTCCACGTAGATCGTCAAACCACTGATATGCGGCCGGTAATAGGTTAATACCTGTAATATCTTCATTATGCTTTAGAGTTAGCTCTTAGTGGTAAATCGGAAGGGTGAAGAGCTCCATAAATTCAAGGTGTTTCACTCTGTACGAGACCTTACTAAACTACGAGTAGATTGAATCACACTACCGAAGGTTTCCCCTGTCCGAGTGATCCCTATAATGCCCAATATGCCAATGACGACATAGTTCACTGCATGATTCAGGAAGGCGAAAGAGGCAGCCTGGCCTTCAGGCAAGCCAAGAATACTGGCTATGGCAAATGTAACACCTGCTTCATAGACACCTACTTGACCAGGCGAAGAGGGCGCAGTGATGCTTAAAGCGGCTATGCAAACAACAAAGGCAGCTTCAACCAGATTGGTTTCCAAATTAACCGCCCGCATCCCTATGTAATAACCAACGATAATGGGCAACCATACGACGATAGTCAGGAAAATTAACGTCATGGCACTTCTAAAACTTGTCAATACATCCAGACCCCGCAATAGATCGTCAAGCCTTCTCAGCCAGGTCTTGGTATCGAGGAATGGGATACGGTTGAGGATAAATTCGGCAACTTTAATTGCAGATTGGCGCTTATTCGCTGCGCCGCCCATCACCAAGGCGGCTAAGATGGCCAAAAGACCAGTTACCATAGCTACAGTTTTAATCTCGGGCGGCAATCGCTCCACGCCAGCGACAGTAAATGGAAAGAGAATGACGATAAATAGCAGGTCAAATATCCGTTCCACAACCATGGTTGATAAGCCAAGAGATATTGTGGCCGGCGGCACATTTCCAATTAGAACTGCCCGAGCGACATCACCCAGACGAAACGGCAGGATATTTGTTAGCATGTAGCCAATATTCTGGATGTGAAAGACGCTACTATAGGCCACATTTCCATTTTCTAGGCCACTATTGATCATATAGCGCCAACGAATTGCCCTTAGGACCAAAAAAAGTACTAGCGTCAAGGCCGCCATGGTCCAGAGCTCATATCGCGTATTTTTTAGAGCTGCCAATATCTCAGCCGGTTTGATGAACACGAAAATGGCTGCCAGGCAGCCAATACTGACTAGAATGCCTATCCAAAACTGGATTCTTTTATTTGCTGCTGTTTGTTGCATTGGCTGCCGGATTATAACAACAATGGCATAATCCACGAAGGGACCTTATCATAAACAGTCATGATGCAAAAAAGTTAAACTATGATGTAATTGGGTTAAGCGGTGTGGGAGATAGGGATCAATGATAGAAAAAGGTGTTAAGATAACCCGGTGGTCTGGTGAGAAGCCCGTTACAGAAGCGGCAATCCAGAAACTGATTAGAGATGAGGATTTAATCGCTTACAAATGGTCGAATCGTCCTGGTGACGTTTACGGTGCTCATTCTCATGGCTATGGCAAGGTCATTTACGTGGTCCAGGGTTCTATTACCTTTGGCTTACCAAAGTCTGGCCAACGGATCGAGTTATTTTCTGGTTATCGGCTTGATTTACCCTACCGGACGGAACATGATGCACTGGTTGGGCCGCAAGGTGTTGTTTGCTTGGAAGCACACCGTTAGAGATAGAGATTTCATATGGAATATATTAGGCTCGGCCGTTCAGGATTAAAAGTTTCTCGGATTTGCCTAGGAACCTTAACTTTTGGTTCACCGGAATGGCGGGAATACATTCTCGAAGAAGCAGATAGCAGGCAGTTAATAAGTCGAGCGTTAGATTTCGGCATCAACTTTTTCGACACGGCTGACATGTACTCAAATGGCGTAAGCGAGGAGATAGTCGGAAGAGCCCTAAGCGATTTTGCTCGAAGAAGTGATGTGATCATCGCCACCAAGACGTATTTTCCAATGAGTAATGATCCAAATGATCGGGGTCTTTCTCGTAAACATATCATTGATTCGGTCAATGCGTCCTTAAACCGCCTAGGCACAGATTATATCGATCTGTACCAAATTCATCGCTGGGATTATGAGACGCCTATCGAGGAAACCCTCGCTGCCCTCGACAATCTAGTCGCATCAGGTAAAGTCCGATACATTGGTGCTTCCAGTATGTTTGCCTGGCAATTTGCGAAGGCACTGTATCTGGCAGACCTTCATGGTTGGCCCCGATTTATATCCATGCAAAACCATTACAACCTCATCTACCGGGAGGAGGAAAGGGAAATGATTCCCCTATGCCTCCATGAAGGAATTGGTCTCATTCCATGGAGCCCACTTGCCCGGGGTTTCCTAGCCGGAAATCGATATAAAGGTGGCGGTGGTCAGACAAGCCGGGCACAAAACGATTCACTGGCTGATGAAATGTATTACAAAGATTCTGATTTTGAAATCGTCGATAGGGTTATCCAGACGGCGAATAATCACAAAGTGAGCCCAGCTCAAATCGCCTTGGCCTGGTTGCTCCACAAACCGGCGGTTTCCTGCCCGATTATAGGCATCAGCAAGATGAAACATTTAAAGGAAGCGATTTCAGCCTTGGATATCCAACTAACCGATGATGAGATGGCGTATTTAGAAGAATTTTATCAGCCACATCCAATTTCAGGTCATGAATGAATGGTAGTCTCTGATCGATGATGAAGAGCAATTATTTGCATTGTAGATTAATCGTGCGTTTCTCAAGTTTGAATGGGACTCTAGCTGGACGACAGTCTAGAGGATTCTGATCTTCCTGAAGCTTTTTAGGGAAATGACCCAATAACGCTATGGCACTTAAAATAACGAAACCAACCCTCTTGTTGAACGAGAAGAGGGCCTTGGCCAACATCGACAGGATGGTCGAGAAAGCAACTCGCAGTGGAGTTCGGTTCAGGCCGCACTTCAAGACCCACCAGTCGGCCGAGATCGGACAATGGTTTCGTGATAAAGGGGTGACAGCGATCACCGTATCCTCCGTCGATATGGCCCTATACTTCGCCAGGCACGAATGGGCCGATATCACAATAGCCATACCGGTAAATCTTCGGCAACTTGATGCTATCGATTACCTTGCATCTCGGATCAAACTCGGGGTTGTGGTTGAATCGGTGGAGGCGGTTGACAGTTTACGACAGCAAATTGGGTCGGACCTGCAAGTGTGGCTTAAAATCGACGTCGGTTATCATCGTACCGGACTATTATGGGATGATCCTAGCTCAATCATGCAGGTTGCTAGAAGCGTCGAATCGGCGAAAAAATTGAGAGTAAAAGGCTTGCTCACCCACGCAGGCCATACTTATGGCGAAACTTCGGCCGAGAAAATTCGGGCCATTTACCGACAATCTTTAGAGCGGATGACCATAGTCCAATACGAATTGAGTCAACAAGGATACGACGTTCAAATTTCTGTAGGAGATACACCTGGATGTAGTCTAATAGAAAATTTCGGGGAAGTGGATGAGATACGGCCGGGAAACTTTATCTTCTATGACTTGTCCCAGGTCTGGTTTGGCAGTTGTCGGGAAGAGGATGTGGCTCTGGCCTTAGCCTGTCCGGTCATTTCAAAACATGCTGCCAGGAATCAAATCGTGATCTATGGAGGGGCGATTCATCTATCCAAAGAATCATTACCCGCTAATAGCCTGACAAATCACCAGGTGCCTATCTATGGAGGAATTTGCTTGATGGAAGATGGTTGTTGGTCGGGCATGTTCCAAAACAGCGCCATTATCAATCTTTCACAAGAACATGGCGTCATTGACGCCGAAGAACAACTATTTAAGTCAGTGAATGTCGGCGATCTAGTCGCAATCTTGCCGGTCCATTCTTGCTTGACTGCAAATCTAATGGGCCAGTATCAAACGCTTGGAGGTAAACAAATAGATATGATATCCAGAAACAAGTTTTCAAAGGAGAGCATCAGTGAATTTGCATGAGTATCAAGCCAAATGGCTTTTCGCCCAGCATGGCGTCCCAATTCCGAAAGGGAAGGTAGCTACGACCGGCAGCCAGGCCAGATCTATCGCTCGAGAGCTAGGCGGCCGGGTCGTCGTGAAGAGTCAAGTACTAACCGGTGGCCGGGGTAAGGCTGGCGGTGTCAAGCTGGCTAATGACCCTGATGAAGCCGAATCCATAGCCAATCAGATCTTGGGATTGGATATCAAGGGTTATACGGTGCGTAAGGTTCTTGTCGACGAAGCGGCCAACATACGTGACGAAATATACCTGGCTATTCTCATCGATCGCTCCCGTCGTTTGCCGATGATGATGGCATCTGCAGCAGGCGGCATGGATATTGAGCAGGTAGCCGCAGAGACTCCGGAAAAGATATTTCGCATTCACATCGATCCCATGATTGGTCTTCGGTCTTATCAATCCACATATGTTGCCTCGGGAATGGATCTACCACCCAAACTTTGGCGTGAATTTCATATAATTACAACCGGACTATTTGACGCTTTTCGGGCAGTGGATGCTTCTTTGGCCGAGATTAATCCATTAGTTGTCACAGGCGAAAATGGCTTGCTTGCAGTTGACGGGAAACTGTCCATTGACGATAATGCCCTATTTCGCCACCCAGAATTAGCCGAAATGAGAGACGTTGACGAGGAGACTGAATCAGAACGTGAAGCCCGTCAATATGGTCTGAGTTATATTCAGCTTGATGGGAATATCGGTTGTATGGTGAACGGAGCCGGCCTTGCCATGGCAACGATGGATGTTATCAAATTATACGGTGGCGAACCTGCGAATTTTCTCGATATCGGGGGTGGAGCCACTACCGAAAGCGTAACAGCGGCCCTGCGAATTATCCTAGCTGATGCCAAAGTAAAAGCCGTCCTTTTCAATATTTTTGGCGGTATTGTTAGGGGTGACGAAGTAGCAAATGGCATTGTAGAGGCATTGAAACAGATTGGTTCAGATATTCCAATGGTAGTTCGATTGCTGGGAACAAATGCCGAAGAAGGTTTGCAGATATTGGCCGACGCCAACATGGCAACGGCTACAACCCTCACTGAGGCAGCCCAAAAGGCTGTGGCTTTGGCGTAAAGGATTTGAAGGTAGGTATTAATAAATGAGCATCTTGATCGATCAGAACACTCGTCTACTTGTCCATGGCATTACTGGGCGGCAGGGCATGTTCCATACTGAGAAAATGCTGGCCTATGGTACAAACGTTGTTGGGGGGATCACGCCAGGCAAAGGAGGTCAATGGGTACATGGCGTACCCGTTTTCAACACGGCTCAAAAAGCGATGGAAGCAACGGGAGCCAATTGTTCGATGATTTCCGTTCCCGCTCGATTTGCGGCCGACTCAATGTACGAAGCGGCTGATGCCGGTATTCCCCTCATCATTTGTTTAACCGAAGGCATACCCGTTCAGGATATGATAGAAGTCCGGGCTTATCTTGATCGCCTGGGCGTTCGTTTGGTTGGCCCTAATTGTCCCGGATTGATAACACCTGGAAAACCTGGCCGGGCAGGTATGTCAGGCACAAAAGTAGGTATAACTCCAGGTTCAATTGTCATGCCTGGACGGGCTGGCATTGTCTCACGTAGCGGCACTCTTACCTACGAGGTGATCTACGCTTTGACTTCCAGGGGTATCGGACAATCTACCTGTATTGGCATAGGCGGGGATCCAATAATCGGGTCTAATTTTATCGACGTCTTGCGCATGTTTGAGGAAGATCCTGAAACCGATCGGGTGGTAATAATCGGCGAGATTGGTGGGAATGACGAGCAGTTGGCAGCAGCCTATATCTCAAAATCCATGACTAAACCTGTAGCTGCCTTTATAGCGGGTCGAACAGCACCACCAGGCCGGCGTATGGGTCACGCCGGTGCCATCGTCGAAGGTGCTTCGGGAACGGCCGAGGCCAAGATAGAAGCCCTCGAAGCTGTTGGCGTTAAGGTTGCAGATCACCCCGAACAGATTGTCGAGTTGATAAGTTAAGCGATCTGTGGCAGGATTTTCCCCCCAAAAACAAGAACACTTATCACGTTTTAACTGCCTGAAACACCTCGATGTCCAGATTTAAGCGAGGCTTCTCCCACGTCGATCCAGGTATTTTTGTCGTCCTGGCCATTTGTTTGTTGGCTTTATGGCCTTTTATAAGCCGGCCCAGTCTACCGTTGGAAACAGACGCTGAATTGCATATATTTCGTTTGGCGGAACTTAGCCGGCTTATCCGAGCGGGTGAATTGTTTCCGCGCTGGGCGCCCAATTTTTATTATGGCTACGGATACCCGATATTCAATTATTATGCCCCACTAACTTACTATTTAGGATTAGGCATCGACTTCATGCCGGTACTCGGGCCAGTCCAAGCCGTTAAGGCGTTATTTATCCTAGGCCTAGCTGGTGCTGGAATTGGTATGTACAGTTATGTCCGTGAACTATGGGGGAGACCGGCCGGCTTGGTCAGTGCAGCAGCTTATATTTACGCGCCTTACGTTTTATTTGTGGATCCTCACGCAAGGGGCGACTTAGCAGAATCATTCAGTTTTGCCTTATTTCCACTAGCTCTTTGGGCCATGGATCGCCTGCGCCGGCGCCCAAGCTCCTGGAATTGGCTCATTTCAATTACGCTGGTTTCTGCTGTTGTGCTATCACACAACCTCATGGCCATGGTTTTCACAACCCTCCTTGCAGGTTGGGTTATCTGGCAAATGATTATAGGCGGTATAAGGTCACCTTTCGATCATAGGTCCAATCTTGCATCATGGATCCTTCAGTTTCGTTTGTTAAATTCCTTGATCCTGGGAGTTGGAGTTGCCGCATTTTTCTGGCTTGCTCTGGTCCTGGAACAAGATGCGGTCAACTTGAGTAGCTTGGTAGGAAAAGGTGGTCATTTCGATTTTAGAAATCATTTTCTTACGGTTAGAGAGTTGTTCTCTTTGCCTCAACGGATTGACTGGGGGGCATCGGAACCGAATTTTTTACTCTCAGGCGGCCTGGTTCAATTATTGCTAGGCGGCATTGGAATCTTGGCGGTCGCGGTAGGCTGGGCCAGAAGAAGATCCCAGGGATGGTATTTTGTCTTTGCTTCAGCCGGGCTTGTTCTCATGATCTTGCCTGTTTCAACATTCTTTTGGGAGATCCTGCCTCTCATCCAGTTTCTGCAATTTCCCTGGCGATTGCTGGGCCCCTTGGCAGCAGTTCTGGCTGTATTGAATGGGATCGGTACTGATGTTGTTGTGCAGCGCGTGGCTCCTAGAGTAAAGTTTCTTGTCCCGGCGATAGCTGTTGGTCTCATAATGATATCTTCGCTTGCACTTATCCAGGTTCCGCCATGGCCCGAGGATTTTGGTGCGACAACGGCTGCCCGTGTGCTACAGGAAGAGCTATCCGGCCGGTGGCTCGGAACAACTTCAACTGCCGATTTTGTGCCAGCCAGGGTAGATATAATGCCTAAGGCCAAAGGAGCAATGAAGGAGGCGATACTAAATAATCAGCCTATTGATAGGGTGAATTGGGCTACACTTCCTGAAGATACAGATGTAATTACAGAGTATCTCTCTCCTTTGCATTTTCGGTATCATGTTTCAGGAAATAATGACTTTCTTTTACGGTTGTTCCTATTTGATTTTCCCGGTTGGCGGGGTACCGTCGATGGGCAGGCTGTAAAAACAGAAGTAGGAAGACCAGAAGGGTTCCTCGTCGTCCCGGTGCCCGCTGGTGAACATGAGGTCGAAGTCGAATTCGGCCAAACGCCAGCACGCACGCTGGCGGTCGGTATTAGCGGGATATCTCTATTTTTGGCGTTATTAATTGCTTGGTTCTGGTATAGAAATCCACCCGAGTTAGCGGAAAATTATGATGAAACAGGCATCGGAAATGAGAAAATGAATCATGTCCTCTGGTCACTAATTTGCATTAGCCTGGCTGTATTCCTGTTAAACGCCGTCATTATTGAGCGAGCCGGCTGGTTGCATCAAATGTCAACCGGCGCACAAGCAATTCCGGCGTCGTTTGATGTTGATGCGAAATTTGGCGATCAGATCGCGTTAATTGGATATGATTCGGCGGAAAGAACTGTGCATCCAGGCGACCAGGTTGAAATCACTGCTTACTGGAAAGCGCTACAGCCACTGGATATTAACTATCAGGTATTTGTACATCTAAAGGACGCTGAGGATAATCTTGTGGCCCAATCTGATAAATTGAATCCCGGAGATTTTCCGACCAAGCGCTGGCCTATTGACAAATATGTGCGGGATGAACACCAACTTCTGTTGCCGGCAGATCTGCCGCCGGGCGAATACCAGTTGTCGCTTGGTCTATGGGTTGTTGAAGATGGATGGCGGTTGCCACTCCTCGATAATAGTGGTGCTCAAATTAGAGACAACTTCATTTTGTCCCCCCCATTGATAGTTGAATAATTCCGGCAAGAGGATTATGAAATGAGGGTGATTGCTGGTAAGGCCCGTGGCCATAAATTGAAGAAAGTCCCAGGCGATGCCACGCGCCCCATCACGGATAGAGTCAAGGAAAATCTCTTTAATATCCTTGGCGATTGGGTCCAAGGCACCCGATGGTTGGACTTATTTGCTGGTACTGGCCAGGTAGGAATCGAAGCTTTGAGCCGCGGAGCAACCACCGTGGTATTTGTCGATAAAGCCCGGCCGGCGATCAAAACAATTCAATTCAATTTACAACACACTCATTTATTTGATGGAGCTGAGGTCCTCAACCTGGACGCTTTTGATTATCTACGACGCGAAGGTATTACACCGTATGATGTCATTTTTATAGCACCCCCCCAATATTATGAGCTTTGGAGTAAGGTGTTGCTGACCTTGGACCAACGGTTGGGTGATTACTTGTCTGCCCAGGGGATGGTGATCGTACAGATTGATCCCAAGGAATATAAAGAACAAAAGCTTAAAAGCCTGGTATTATTTGACGAACGACGATATGGTAATACGTTGTTATGTTTTTACGAAGGGGAAGATTGAAGGACTATTTCGATTTCGCATTGTCCGATCAGGGCGTTCTCATTATTAAAGACATTGAGCCGAATGGCATAAACTCCAGGTAGCCAGTTGCTTAGATTGGTAGTGCCCAAGACCCCATCTGATATCGGATCTACACTGATTGGCCCTTGAATGGATAACCATGCTCCCCCTGTTTGTGGTCCATTGGCTTCTAGCTCGTAGGAACCAAAATCTTCCATTTCTACCGAACCAAAGAATGTTACTTCACCTGAAACTGGAACCCCACTAGCCGGTGAGGTGATGTTCAAAGGAGCCGAGCAACCAGCGATAACAACAGTGGGTGTGATCTCAATTGTCTCGACCGTATCTTGAGTTTCACTTCCCGGGCCAGTAGATTCGAGACCAGGTCCAAGGGAGGAAGGGAGGGTCACTGTTGGAGCAATAACGATTGTGGGCGTCCTTTGGGAAGCGCCGCCAATTGGTGTCGGCGAAGAAAGGGGAGTTGCAAATATGTTTGGGGTTGGGGTAGGTGGTTTCAGAATGTCAGCTGGAAGTGTCGGCGCAACGCTATTATTTACATAAAAAACTAAGGCAATAACGGCTGTAATAACGAAAATAAAGAAAAGGGAGCGCCGTTGGAGGCGCTGTCCTCTCTCTTTCTCAAGACCGAACATTGCACCCCGCAACATGCGACGCGAACGCCATAATTCACTTAAGTACCATATCAGGCCGAGTCCGCTTAGTATGTATATCCAAACATCGTTCCTGATTAGGAAAACGTATATCTTTTCCATGGGCTTATGCCAGGAAAACTGGTTCGATCATTATAAAAATGTGATTTTGGGATTGGCTCTTGTGACAAATGCTATTGCACTAGCAATTGGCTTATCACTAAACCTAAAAGTTTTGAAATAAAGTGCGCCACCACCATCACAATCCACTGCTCGAAAATACAGCTAGATACAACGATTGATTAATCGTCAGCCTTTTCCTGTTCATTATATAATTGCGAGTATATCTGAGTTGTCGAAATATTAGCATGTCCTAGTAATTGTTGAACCTCTCGCAATTCTGTTCCGCTACTGAGCCGATGTGCTGCAAAACTGTGCCTGAGTGTATGAGGGGTCACTTTGTCTCCGAGTTGTGCTTGCTCAGCATAGGCCTTTATGATTAACCACAGCCCCTGGCGAGTTAATTGTTTTCCCCTGTGATTTAAGAATAAGGCGCTTTCAGACTTATCCTTCACGAGGTGTGGCCGTCCATTTTCTAAATAATCAACCAAAATATCACGCGTCTCTTCGTCAATTGGCAACTCGCGTAGCCTGTTATCTTTTCCTGGAAATGTGATAACCATGGCGGGCAGGTTAACATCGTCTGTTCGCAATGACACAGCCTCTGTAACTCGCATACCAGTTGCGTATAGTACATGTAGCAGTGCCGAATCTCGTAGATTTTTTGGTGAATCTTTCTCAGTCGGTGCTTCCAATAAGCGTTCGACATCATCCGAGGATAGGGTTTGTGGCAGCCTCTTCTTCACTCTGGGCGAATCCAGATTTGCTGTCGGGTCGGAGGTTATGTACCCCCTGGCAAGCAAAAAGTGGAAAAAGGATTTTATGGCAGCCACTTTCCGAGCGACCGAGGAAGCGGTGTAGGATTTCCGCTTTAAAATATCGGAATATTCAGATACCATCAGGTAGGAAACATCTGCCCAGTACAGGACCTCTGGATATTGAACATTGAGCCAATCCAAAAACTGACTAAGATCGTTTCTGTAAGCGGCAATCGTATTATCTGAATAATTCCGCTCGTTTGAAAGGAAATTGAGAAAGGCCAGCAGTTGATCTTCCATCACCTGCAACTCCTAGGTACTATGGCATCAAAAGCAAGCAGTTTGCGTATAGTAATATTGGGGCACGAAAGAAATCTCATATTATGTTAGATTACTGCACGGGCATTATAACAAACTTTTCATAATATTGAAGCATCTAGACATAAACATGAGATAAACTTTGCGTGAATTCGTAGTTTATCGGTTTTTAAACCCAGCAACTATTTCAGAAAAAATTCATTCGATTGATTACTATAGCAAGCGGTATTAATCTGGATTGCTGGTTGCCTTTTGGTATGATTGGACTGTCGTAGAGTAACCTGTCAACCTATTTAATTATCATCGTGGAGGAAAAATGAGTTCAGTAGAGCGGGTGATCATCGCTGGCGCGGCCGGGCGTGATTTCCATGATTTCAACACTTTCTTCAGGACAAATAAACGATTTAAGGTGCTTGCATTTACTGCAACCCAAATCCCCAACATCGAGGGTCGGCTATATCCCCCAGAATTAGCCGGGAGGTTATACCCAGATGGCATACCCATTTACCCTGAAGTTGAGCTTACTGAGCTCATAAAAAAACTGGCCGTGAACCAGGTTGTATTTTCGTATTCGGACGTTTCCCATGAATACGTCATGCACTTGGCCTCACGCGTGCTCGCCGCTGGCGCAGACTTTAAAATGCTTGGTCCTAATCGGACTATGCTCAGAACTCAAAAACCAGTTGTTTCTATCTGTGCTGTGCGAACTGGATCCGGAAAAAGCCAAACATCACGTCGTGTAGTGAGCATTTTAAAGTCCAAGGGTTATGAGAAAGTAGTGACTGTGCGCCATCCTATGCCCTATGGCAATATTGCCGACCAGGCAGTTCAGAGATTTGCATCATATGACGACTTAGAAAGACAAAACTGTACCATCGAGGAACGGGAAGAGTATGAACCGTATATCGACATGGGAGCAGTGATTTATGCTGGTGTTGATTATGGTGAAATTCTTAAAAAGGTTGAGGAGGAAGCTAACATCATCGTTTGGGATGGAGGTAACAACGATCTACCATTTTTCGCCTCTGATTTTCATATAGTCGTTACCGATCCCCACCGGCCGGGTCATGAGCTAAGATATCATCCAGGAGAAACGAACCTCCGAATGGCTGATGTGGTGGTGATTAATAAGGTCGACACGGCAGATCATCAGAATGTCGTTAAAGTGCAACAAAATATCCGCTTGGTAAATCCCAGAGCCGTCATCGTGAAGGCGGCATCACCGATAATGGTTGAAGATCCATTAACTATACGGGATAAGAGGGTCTTGGTAGTTGAGGATGGGCCAACACTCACTCATGGTGAGATGAGCTATGGCGCAGGATATGTTGCCGCTACTTATTATGATGCCAGGGAAATCGTGGACCCCCGCCCTTATGCCGTTCGATCGATTGTTAAGACCTACGAGACATATCCGGATACCGGTCCGATCCTACCAGCGATGGGTTATGGGGACGAACAGATAAAAGATCTTGAAGCGACGATCAATCAGACGCCTTCAGATTTAGTACTTATCGCTACCCCCATCGATCTCGGCCGGTTAGTTAATATCAATAAGCCCAGCCAGAGGGTACGTTATAAATTACAAGAGATTGGCCAACCGACATTGAAGGAGCTCTTAGAAGAAAAATTTGGCTGATTTGGAGAGGATGCTTGGATAGCTCTACCGCGATCTTGATCGAGGCACGGGTGTCGTAGGAGGTTCAAGCTCGGTACTTGGTTCCACCGGTGTTGGTTCTCCTGTGGGTTGTGGATTGCTTAGATCATTTCCAGACTCATGAAACACGATGGGCCAGGACAACGTTTCATTCAGGACTAGCGCTTGACTATTATCTTCTAAACGCACGAGCCAGTGGTGAAGGCCAGGAGTTACCGGAACATTCGATGATGGTACATTAAATTGGTATTGATTCGAGGGTTGCGAACCTCTGACGCTTCCGATTCTAAAAGTCCTGCCATTGGCTTCCATAAATATGCTGAATTGTTGTTCTGCAGATAACGGTTCAGACCATGACCAAGTGAATATCAAGTTGGTGCCGGATGTTAGAGCAAACTCACTGTTTTGAGGGGGACCGAGGAGCTTGATCTCAGGAGCAGGAGCGGTAAGAGAGGGGGAAGCCGCCTCTTCTGACGGGAGACTCACCTCGACTCGTGGTAAACCTAAAGAACCGAATTCAGCGGTCCAATACCAAACATTTGGAGCGCTATAATTTTCGCTGAAGGCGACACCGACATCAGTGGCTGCTGGGTTTAAGATGATCGCTTTATGGGCTGGACTTGATAACCAATATTGGACAGGCTCAATCGCATACTGCATTCCCCAGGCCGTTGCCTCCCCTCCATATCCGCCAGGGTATCCTGATAACTGAACTCTTAAGGCTGGTGATGATCCATCCGATCCTTCATGTCCCGTTAGTCCAAGATTTGCCATGTCGTCGGTATGAATTTGGGCAGCATTACTCAGTTCGGTGACGGGTGTCAGGGGTTGGAGATTATGAATTCTTCTTGCCTCGTTGATATAGGCCAATAGTTGCTCGGCCAGGCTCATTTCTGGCGGCAATTCCAACGGTTCCAGTGCAATTTCTGCTTCGCCCTCTGGTAATACCTCTAATTCATTACCATTGCTCAGAACTTCAAGCCCTGGTGATGATCCACCTCCCTTGATAACCAAAGGAAGATACAATTGCAAATTACCTGGATTCACATCGATCCATCTTTCCAGCACGGTATCACCAAATTCGTTGCTTGCCGTTACATTAATTTGATAGACACCTGCTGACCAGTAAACGTGGGTTATCTGGCCGCCCTCATAGACATGGCCATCGCCCATATCCCAGTGAATTTTTGAGGTCGTATCGTCGAAGAAAGCCTGGCCATTTATTGGCTTACCAGCATCTATAAACTCGTCAACGATCAGGTCTGCCGTTGGCGGAAGACCTACGTTTACAGGCAAAAAAGTTTCGCTGGTCCCAACATCATTCTGGATGGTCAGGTGAACCTGGTAAGTACCCGGAGACGGATATTGATGGCTGGGATTCTTTTCTGTACTCGTAATGCCATCTCCAAAATCCCACAGATAAATGAGAGGAGATTGTCCACCACTTTGGTCGATAAAGTTGACGATTTCATTGGCGATTGGAGCTGGATCGCTGATAGAAAAGTGGGCAATTGGCTGTGATACGATAGTAATCTGTCCGCTATTCGTTGCCGACCCTAGCGGATTTGATGCTTGGAGGATGATGTTATAGATTCCTGGAGTTGAGTACACGACTTCAGGATTACTGACGTCAATAATGCGCCCATCCCCAAGACTCCAAATCTGGGTGATGGGTCCTGGTCCCGAAACATCGCCGACAAGATGGACGGGTTGGCCTACGGCCGCCTGCGGGGGATCGAATGACAAGTTGACCGTCGGCCGGACGCCGACCCAATATGATGTGGTAAAAGTTTGCTCTTGACCACTACTTTTAAGGATAGCCACTATCTTCTGTTCAGGGGTCTTTATATCAGCCACATTTGACCGCAAACTAATATTCAAAGATTGACTTGAGCCTGCTCCTGGAACTATCGGCTGCCAACTTATTTCATTTGTCTGAGCATTATAAAATGTTCCTGAAGGTAGTTCATCCAGGTCAAAAGATAATACTTCGGGAATTTTGAGCGTAATCTCTGGAGCTTGAATCGCAGAATCGTTGTTCGTCAATATGACGATTACGTTTATTGGTTCGCCGGGTTCAACTGCTTGGGGTGAAACATTCAATTCGACATCGATATTTCCAGTTGATTGTTGATATTCTGTAAACGATAGGACAGCTGGCGGTTTGGATTTAGCCTTGGTATCTGGAACGAAGGCTAAGCCCAATATGATGACTAACAGCCCCATTAGCACAAGAAGACGACCCTTCCCAACCATTTGTCCCAGTGTATCAGAGAAATATTCGCAGCACAAGGGTTCGAATATTGCCTCATTCGGTTGCAAAAAAGTCGCTTTGTCTTTGTAATAGAAATAGCGCCACAATTAAAAAAATTGGAACTGGGAAAAACATAATTGGATTTTGGAAATTCCCGACTTTTGTGGTCAGGAATAAGGCCCATAATCCAACAAGAATTAATAAAATCGTCGAGGAGACAAGCCAGCGTCCCGCTCGACCGTACTTCTTTTCCCACTCGGCGAAGACCAGAACTAACGCAGGAAAGAGGACAATATAGCTGGATGTGGCCGTCGAAATACCGATAAATGTCGTGATTGTTAAAGTGGCATACGCTGATAGTAGGAAGGCTTTGAACTCTTTTCGCCAAGCCTTATTCCAATACCATAAAAGTAGTAGGCTCATAACCAGTGTCAGCAAGTACCCAAACCAACGGCCATAAGCTGGCCACCACTCGAAAAAGACCGTAGCTGGAGTTGCCGCCGGAGTGTATCCAGGGTAAGCAAGTATTTGGCGCACATTCTGCAATATCCAGTCTGGCACCAATGCTGTCGATAGGATGACAAAAATGAATAAAGTGCCTAGGGTACTGCCGATCAACCGCCATCTCCTTTTTGAAAGAGCCCAAATCAGAACCAGGGGAATTAGCAACACGACCACCTGAGGTTTGATTGTAGCCAAGCCCAAGAGGACGCCAGCAACGATATCTTGCTCACGGGAAATGGCCAGTAGTGCTGAGGCCGTAAATAAGGCAACTAAGATAGATGGATTTCCATTAATGAGTGGTCGAACGCTGTGATACCAGAGCAGGACGAAGACTGATAGCAAAAATAGAGTTGCCATTGACGGCCGCCAATCAGCCAATTGAATGCTGAAAATGACCAGGAGAATCAAAGCGATTTGAAGCGTTGTCTGCCATATTCCCCGGACCAATTCATAATCAGCTATCAAGGAGAAAGGGGTGAATACTAAAAATGAGTAGAGGGGATAAACGAATAAGGCCTGATCTTCTCCAGGCTTAGCCGGCCGGCCGTACATGAACTCTTGAATAGCTTGAGTTGTCGCTTGGCTATAAGGACTGTCCCCTTCAGTAAATAGTAATCGAACACCGAGCCAGCGGGGAATGAAGTCAGCCCCTCCTGGATTGTCCTCAGCATAGTTGATGTTAGTGATCGTCAATATGACTAGAACAATAATCGCAAGAGCGAGGGCAAGCGGTAACATTATTCGGGTTTTATTAGCTCTGGCTATCGCATTATTCATAATTGTATCTTAACGATTTCCAACAAAAGTGGACATCAATTGATCGTCTGGTTAGCGTACGGTATTCGCTTGGACGGGTTATTTCGGGCACGGCATAATACGGATTATAGCTGTGTATGATACTTTGATTAATAGCAAATAGCAGCTATAAATGAGATTATTGTCTGGTTTGGCGGACGAATTCAAATGGCCGCTAGCATCAATAAAAAAACAGGACCAAAAGTTGCGAAAAATAGCCAGTTCAATCCTCAAGCGCGAAAATGAGTGGCTGGAAGTCCAAGGTTATAAATTAGGCGATATTCAAACCGAACTTACCGTTAATGTGACCAAAGAAGCGGCAATTGCAGGAAATGTCCTTGCTCCAAGGGTAATCGTTGCCGGAATTATTTATGGCTTTGTAGCCAGCCGCGAGGTTGTTGTTGAGTCCACAGGCCAGATTTGGGGTGATGTCCATTCGGTGGCCTTAGAAATTGCCCCCGGTGGTAAATTGCATGGTTGGATGAGCACCTTGGATGAGGGAACCGTTGATCTACTTCGCTCTGGCGAATTGAGCACAGTTGATCTCGATGAAACTGGCCAGCGCACGATACCTCAAGAAATTCTCGATATCTTGCCTGGGGATGTTGTTTCATTAGATGGTCGGGAAGCAGAACCAAGGCTGTTGATATGGCGTCAATTAAGAGCAGAAGCGGCCATGGCTTTACTGGCACGATCTGAAATTGAAGCAACTTTTGAGCGCCGCCTTTCAGAGCTGGTAAATTCAACCTCCATTAATTCCGCGAGTGAGAAGGAATTAGAGAGTGAACTTATTCGAATGCGGAAATTGTCTCGTACGGCAATTGAACAGGCTACAGACTACCATAACCGATATCTGATGGCACAAAAAAGCCTGGAAGAAGCTCAGAAGGCTTTGGCGGAGCAGCAAAAAGCCAGCATGGAAACGGAATTAGCAAGTGCAGGAAAGCACAAATTAGGCAAAAGTGACCTAGCTGGTCGTCTCGGATCAGATCTAAATCGGGATGAGCAAATGGCCAGCCTTAGGATGGCATTAGTGGAACAGGAGATAGAATTAAAAAAAGCGCGGGATAATGCCTTACTATTGGCAAATCAACTAAAAGAGACAAGACGTCTAGCGACGAATCGAATCCGCAAACTTGAAACTGAATTGGGGAAGAGAAAGTAGCATAGGCAAGTGGCAGAAGGCTAGGACAGAGCCTGCACTCTGCTTCTTGGAGGACAACACTTAGTGGGTGAATTCTTATGTCGGAAATAGAAATAGCAGTCATCGGTGGGAGTGGTCTGTATCAAATGGATGGGCTGGAAGACCTTGAGGAGATTTCCTTAACGACGCCCTTTGGTATTCCATCGGATAAGATCTTAGTTGGATCGCTATATGAGACCAGATTAGCTTTCCTCCCACGACACGGGCGTGGGCATCTTTTAACACCAAGTGAGGTCCCTTATGCAGCTAACATATATGCCCTAAAGCAACTTGGTGTCCGATATATCATCAGCGTTAGTGCCTGCGGCTCTTTGCGTGAACATCTTGAACCAGGTCACATCATTATTCCCGATCAATTGGTTGATTTCACGAAAGGCAATCGGCAACGTACCTTCTTTGGCCGTGGGCTGGTTGCCCATATCGGTGTTTCAAGTCCCTTCTCACCAGAATTCAGTAAAGCCTTAACAGAAGCTGTACGATCTGAAAATGGTGTCGTACATGAAGGTGGGAGCTTCATCACTATTGAGGGACCGCGATTTAGCACGAAAGGCGAATCGAACCTATTCCGCCAATGGGGTATGAGCATCGTTGGGATGACTACCAGTCCAGAAGCTTTCCTCGCTGCTGAAGCAGAGATCGCTTATGCTTGTATGGCTCACGTTACCGATTACGATGTGTGGCATGATACAGAAGAGCCTGTAACCGTTGAGATGGTTACAAAAATAATGTCCGCCAATACCGAGCTTGCTCAACGAGTCATCAAGCGCCTTGTCTCCACCCGTAAGGATTGGTCTGGGAACTTTTCTGCCCACTACGGATTAAAGGAGGCCCTGGCTCTGATTGGCGATTGGGGGGCCATCAATGATGAAGTCAAGCGCGACTTGAAACCCATTATCGGCAAGTATCTGTGTGACTGAACGAAAGAATAGAACCAGACTATCACCAGCTCTGGTAGGTCATTAAGTGCGAATCCCCTCATTTGCCACCCGGTATAGGGAATCTGAGCGGCAGACGAAAAATGAAGCCCTACTAATTATCCTTGTAGCAGCTTTTGTATTAATTAATGCTGTAGCCATGAGCCTTGCCTTGGAAGGTAGCCTCCGATGGAGCCATCTCTATGCCCCTGTTGTTTGGCTCGTAATCATCATTTGCGCTTACGTTGTGCTTCTCCGTACCCAATCAAGCCATGATCCTTATCTGCTACCACTGGTGGCTTTAATGTCAGGGTGGGGCCTTGTTCTAATCGACAGGCTAGCACCCAACTTCTTGAATCGCCAGCTCATCTGGCTCGTTATTGGGATCACCGTCCTTGTGTTATCTGCCGTGTTTCCACGGGATTTTGGGTGGCTTTATCGCTATCGGTATACCTGGTTGCTTGCGGGCATTCTCTTGCTGGCAACAACGCTATGGCTTGGGGTAAATCCCTCGGGTCAAGGGGCAACGTTATGGTTAAAGATACCGTTTCTTGGGAGCGTGTTTTTCCAACCTTCTGAGCTACTTAAGTTGCTATTAGTGATTTTCCTGGCCAGTTATTTCGACGACAGGAGTAGGATGTTATCCGTTAGGATCGGAAATGGCCTGCGGCCGACCTTTGCCTACCTAGCTCCCCTGTTGTTAATGTGGGGCTTTTGTCTAGTGCTCCTGGTATGGCAGCAAGATTTAGGGGCAGCGACCTTGTTCTTTACCGTTTTTTTGGTCCTACTCTACCTTGCTACAGGTAAATGGCAGTATATAACGCTGGGTTTTGTCTTGTTGTTGTTGGCTGGCCTGATAGGCTACTTTGCTTTTGATTTGGTCGCCCTACGTATCGATACATGGTTAAATCCTTGGATAGAAGCTGATTCTCGCGGCTTTCAAATCGTGCAATCCCTCTATGCAGTGGCCTCGGGGGGTATATTCGGCCAGGGAGTTAGCCAAGGATATCCGACTTATATACCGGTCGTCCACTCAGATTTTGCCTTTGCTGCCATCGCCGAAGAGTGGGGCTTAATTGGATCCTTAACTATCCTTTGTTGTTTTGCTGTATTGGCTTTCCGGGGAATTCACATAGCTAGCAAATCCAACCGGCTTTTTAACTTATTTCTTGCGATAGGCATTACGGTTGTTTTTTGTACCCAAGCCTTCTTAATTATGGCTGGTGTAACCAAGCTACTTCCTCTTACCGGTGTAACCTTGCCCTTCGTCAGTTATGGTGGAAGCTCTTTTGTGATGAGCAGCTTGATGATTGGCCTGTTATTGAACCTTTCAACCCGACCAAACAGAGGGCGTCCAATGACGATTGGATTGGAAATCCTGGAATAGGTAATGATGGATGTCCATAAAAACCAATATAACCGCAGTCAAATCCAGGCTAATCATATTTCAACTCATGACAATGGCCGGTTTTATCTTGATAGCTTTCGCTTTGATTTACTGGAGCATCATAAGCGGGCCTAACATCTTGACTCGGGACGACAATCCCCGTCTTATCGAGGAAGAACTCAGTATCCAGCGCGGCAGTATTTTGGATGCGAATAATGTCGCATTGGCTGAAACATTGATCCAGGAAGATGATCTACGCCGTCATTATCCTGTCGAAGGAATGGGCCCGGTCGTTGGTTATTATAGCTTACGGCATGGTACGGCCGGAGTCGAGAGTAGTTTCGATCCTTTACTACGGGGTGATATTGACGATTTTTGGTCAGATTTTTGGCGAAGGACCCAACATCAAAACCAAGTTGGAAGTGATGTTCAACTTACGGTAGATGCTCGGCTGCAACAAATGGCTGCAACATTGATCGACGACGAAAAGGGTGCGATCATACTCTTCTCGTTACCGGAGGCAAAGATCAAGGCCATGGTTAGTAGCCCAAGTTTTGATCCAAACCTATTAGACGAACAATTCGACGAACTTGTTGCGGATGAAGAAGCACCACTCATCAATCGAGTGACTCAGGGCCAATATCAACCGGGAATGGTCCTGCAACCTTTTATCATCGCCTCAGCGTTGGACTCTGGAATTATTTCAATGGAACAATTAATAGAAGGCGCTGACGAGCCAATTGTGGTCAATGGAACGGTGCTTCAATGCAACGAGCCGGTTAACATTCAAGCAACCTGGATAGAAACTCTATTAAGCCAGTGTCCGGCCGCCATGACCCAGCTGGCTACCCGGCTAGGTGAAGAAGGTCTTTCAGAAATCTTCTCAAAATTTGGGTTTACAGTAGCGCCGAACTTGGAGATAGAAACCGAAGTAGGCGACGGGTTAACAATTTCTGATATTCAAATGGCGGCCATTGGTCAGGACAATCTCTCCGTTAGCCCGCTTCAAGTCGGCATGGCTTTAGCAACATTGGCCAACAATGGCGAGTTACCAAATCCTCAACTCGTTACGGCTACTGAAGATGTTAAGGGCAATTGGGTTCCGGTTGAATCTCAGCCATCAACCACCCAGGTTATTGATTCCGAGACAGCGCAGCTGTTATTAAAGTCGTTTACCCATAAAAATGAGATAGCTGAAGATCAAATCATGGTGCTATCAGGTCCAGAAGGTACAACCAATGCCTGGTATTTGGGCTTGATTCCAGGTGATTCACCCAGTTATGGCATTGTAGTCGTGATTGAAGGCCAAGAAAATTCAGAAACTGCCGTGCAAATTGGCCGGAAAATGCTGATGGCTGCAAGCGATTTATCTGGCGGAGCCTAACGCAATTTATTATTTGGTTAGTTGTTCATACCCGAAAATGTGCGTCAAGATCTTGAGCAAACTAAATCTATTTGTCATTGTTGGTGGGTGTTCTGCCTACAGCGAGCTCGAGTATATGTTGTACCCGAGGCAACATCGAAGCCGGGTTCGGGTGCAGCCCTTCAACCACTAAAGCACTCTCATACAATTGTTCAATCGTTAGGTTGATGACCTCGTCGTCCGGAGTTTCTCTGATCACTGAGGCGAGATTGACGATGAGTGGATGTTGCCGGTTTACCTCTAAAATCCTTTTCGGGACCCGATACTCCTCATCCAGATATTTATAAAGGCGTTCCATTTCACGGGCAGGTGTATCATCTGGAGATACAAGGCGAACGGGACTATTTTTCAAGACTTTTGAATCACGCACCTCGATCACTCTATCGCCCAAGGTGGTTACAAATCGTCCGACAAGCAGGTTAAAATCTACTTCAGCAAGCCGGACCGACTCTTCGTCCTCCTCGGATTCTATAGATTCTTCAGGCAGTTCCAGGCTGGCATCATCGATATTCCGGAGCTTTTTTCCTTTGTATTCGTCAAGTATTGGAGCTATAAAGGTATCGAGCGGATCAATCCAATAAAGGACTTCAATATCCCTGGATTTAAAAGGATCGAGATGAGGGCTATAGGTTACGGATTGTCTGTCTTCTCCTAAGACGTAATAGATTTCATCCTGTTCTTCTGGTATACGTTTGATATATGCATCGATCGATATAGGCGTCTCATCTGATTTGGTTGAGAAATATCTGAATAATGGCAGAAGTTCGTCTTTTGCTTCCGGTTCAGTCACCAGTCCCTCTTTCAGCACCCGGGAATATTGGTGCCAAAAGTCAGCATATTTCTGGGAATCATCCTCAGCCAGTTGGTGGAGTTCTTTTAATGTCCTCTTTCGTATGGTTCGCGAGAGTTGGCGGATAACTCGAGTGTTTTGAATCGATTCCCTGCTGACATTTAAGGGCAAATCTTCTGATTCAACGACCCCGTCGACAAAATCTAACCATTTGGGAAGTAAATCTTGGCTGTACTCCTGAATCAGTACATTGTGTGAATAAAGCTGAAGCCCCGGTTCTTTTCGCAGATTCAGCACGTTTTTCTCCCGTTTGGCAGGCACATAAAGCAATGCACGGACATGCAATGGAGCATCAGATGAAAGATGAACTACGGCCAAGGGTTCTTCAAAATCCATCGTCATTTGCTGGTAGAATTGGTTGTATTCTTCAGTATTAACTTCGGATGGTGCTTTCCGCCAAAGAGGGAGTTGTCGATTGGCCTGGTCCTCGCCAACATAAATCGGATAACCAACAAAATCTGAGTATTTTTTAATTATTTGTTTGAGCCTGAATTCGTCTGCAAATTCAGCAGCGTCATCCTTTAAGTGAATATGGATCTCGGTTCCTCTATCAATCTTGTCGGCTTCTTCAATCTGGAATTCTTCCCCACCTTCGGATACCCAGGCGGCTGGCTTGGCTCTTTTCCGAAAGCTCCTAGAGACGACCCGTACCTCTTCGGCAACCATAAAAACAGAGTAAAAACCAACTCCAAATTGACCAATGATCTCGGCCGGATCGACATCTTCTTGCTCGATCTGGGCTAAAAATTCTCTCGCTCCAGATTGAGCAATCGTGCCCAAGTTTTGGACTAGCTCATCGCGCGTCATGCCAATACCATTATCTTTGATCACAATCAGCTTTTGGTCGTCTTCTTCACGAACATCTATATGAATAGCCAGTTTTGCTTCGGGATCTAATACATCCTGGTTCGTTAACATCTCGAACTGAATGCGGGTTAATGCATCGGAGGCATTGGAAATCAACTCGCGAAGAAAAATTTCTCGATCTTTGTAAAGAGAGTGGACGAGAATGTCCAGGACCTGGGTGATCTCAGCCTTAAAGCGATATGATTTAACTTCAGTTTGCTCTGCCATTAGGGACTAACTCCATTAAGATTTGGTATCTTTAAAACTAGCTATGATTACCATCATAAACCAAACATGTTAGAGCATTGTAAGAAAATTAGGCTAAACTGTTTGCTTTTGTATTGAACCTTTTTTGCCCGTCATTCTCGACCCCGTTGTCGGGAGAAGTAGAGGATAGACCACAATATGGCCGACACAAATATTAACAATGAGGCTAAAAAAGCGATCCACAAAATCGTTGCATTGACGGCCGAAGATGTCTGGGCTAAATCATTACTGCTTGTGACTGCATTTCCATTTGTATTACTTCCGATTGCCGGAGGGGATATCGGATCTTGAAAAGGAGGCGTTTGAGTTAATACCGGATTCAAACCAGGGCTCTGAACGGGCGAAGAGTCAGGATATGGTATCAAAGGTTGTTCTATAGAATCTGGCGCTAAATCTGGATACGGTTCCTCAATCCCCTCTTGGGGATTATCTGATGGATTGGCAGTAGGAGAAGGCGGGCCGGGGTAGCTGGTAATTGTAGGGCTTATCTGTGATTGAGCTAACAATTCAATTCGGCCAGAAGAGGATGAGCTAAGGATTGAATATTCACTAACAGGAGCAGCAGGTATTGTCGGCCTAGGCGTAAATATTACCTGATTGGTCGTTGCCGACGCAGGTTCTTCGGCTAGGATAAGCCCCATTGTTAAAGTGAAGCTCAGCAAAAGAAGTAAAATGAGGCCAAATCGGCGAAGAGTTTGGCGATTTCCTATAACGATGCTCCAAATATAAATTATTTTAGGATGCAACTTGTGCCGGATAAAATTCATGATTTAACCACCCATAAATTCTAACAGAAAGAAACTGTTATGTGTTACAGTACCATTCGAGAGTTGTCAAAGAGGTAATAATTATGGCTAAGATCCATACTCAATATGTTTGCCAACGCTGCGGCCGGATCGCAGCCGCTTACGTTGGGAAATGTCCCCAATGTGGTGAATTCGGGACCATGGTAGAACAAATCGTCTCCGACGTGTCTAGCCAGAAAAGTACGCGGAGGCGAATCTTTGGCGATCACATCAGCAAGCCTGAACGACTTGTCGATATAAAGACCGATGGTCTTACTCGAATGCCGCTGCCATTGTCCGAATTTTCCCGAGTCCTGGGGGGTGGAATTGTACCAGGTTCGTTGATATTAGTCGGCGGCGATCCTGGAATAGGAAAATCTACTTTATTGTTAGAGGTTGCTAGTCTTTTTGCTGCTGAGGGTAGAAGAACACTGTATATCTCAGGCGAAGAGAGCGTTCGGCAGATTAAGATGCGGGCTGACAGAATGCAGCTACAGCCCGAGGAGCTATTTTTAGTCACTGAGACGAACCTCAACGTGATGTTCGATCATATCGAGGAAGTTCAACCATTGGTCATCATTGTAGATAGCATCCAGACAACTTATGCAGACGAAATCAGTTCCTCGGCCGGAAGTGTAACGCAGGTAAGAGAATGCGCCGGCCGGTTTCAAGAGTTGGCCAAGAACACGGGGTTGTCCGTGTTTCTCGTTGGGCATGTGACTAAGGAAGGTGCGATTGCTGGTCCACGCGTGTTAGAACATATCGTGGATACAGTCCTATATCTTGAAGGGGATCCATTTCATCGCTATCGATTGTTGAGAGGGGTCAAGAATCGATTTGGGGCAACCAGCGAGGTGGGCGTTTTTGAGATGGTGGAACGCGGTATGGTTGAGGTTACCAATCCATCCGAGGCATTTTTAGCCGAAAGACAAGTGAATGCGCCGGGTTCAACGATTGCCGTAACGATTGAGGGAACCCGGCCATTGTTGGTTGAGATTCAAGCGCTGGTCAACCCCTCGATTTTTTCGAATCCCAGGCGTACAGCAAACGGAATTGATTACAATCGATTGTTACTTTTAGCTGCTGTGCTGGGCAAACGATCGCAAATAAGGCTCCAGGATAAAGATATCTATGCCAATGTTGTAGGTGGTTTACGCATTGATGAACCAGCTGTTGACCTGGCAGTCGCCGTAGCCATCGCTAGCAGCGCAAAAGATCGGCCAGTTCACGCCGATATGGCCTTCGTCGGCGAGATTGGTTTGAATGGCGAAATCAGAGCTGTCAATCAACTGGATACGCGATTGAAGGAAGCGTCTAAGCTCGGTTTTAAACGTTGCGTAGTGCCACGAACGTCAAAAAGGTTGGTAGGCGATATCCCAGATGACTTGGATATCATCGGATGCCGTTCTTTACAAGATGTGCTTGGACTAGCACTGCTAAATAAATAACTGGCGACTAGTTATGATTGTCGGCCGAGATAGAGAAATAATCCACCGACAATAGCCAAAATAGCGGCTAATCCGAATATATAAGGCATTAATCCGAGGGAACCATCAGATGAAGGGTTTATGCCGACGCCACCGATTGGGGTTGTGTCCACAATATCTGGTGAGGAAACAGCTGTAATTTCCACCGTCGGACTTGGCGTATCCACGATCGTTGGTGTGAACGTGGGCGTTAAAATTTTTGTAGCAGAGGCTGTTGCCGTAGGCATATCAGATGACCCACCCACTTCTTGAGGGATCGGCCGACGACCGACAACCAACTTCTGCCCAATCTGTAAAATGCTGTCTTCACCAAACCCCTCATTCAAGTTGTATAGCTCTTGTAGTTCCAAGCCAAATCTTAAGGCAATACCAATGGGTGTGTCACCTTCTTTGACAGTATAGACCGCCGTTCCATCTGCTCTAATCACAGCTCCAGGGAATTCAGGCAGCGTCAACCCTTCTGAATTTTGGCCGTAGCCAACAATGAGCAAATCGCCGACCGTCAAAGGCGAAGACGGCGATCGATCATTGAGCTCGTAGATTTCCTGCAAGGTAATCCCAAAGGTCTCGGCAATGCCAATGTAGGTATCACCAGCAACGACCTCGTAGACGATCGCGCCATCCTCGCGGGGAGTAGGGGAGGGATTTGGAGTTGAAGTATTAGTTGGTGCTTTTGTTTGTGTTGGGATAGAGGTATCTAAAGGAGTCGGAGAAAATCCAAAAGTGGCCGCGATAGTAGGTGTTATGGTTGGTATAGTATCTGGTGTCGCTTGAGCTATTGGTTGCGGGAAGGCAACGCTTCCAGATTTATAGGCCGAACTGAGTTGTTTGGTCATGTCTAAATATGCATTACCAAATTCAACACTCGGCTCGATATTGCTTCCTTCTGCCCACTCGTTGAAAGAGTTGATGATGAGCATATCTGGGGCACTTGCAGCAGCGCCATTGAAACTGGATTGGTAGAATGATCCTCCGACCCGGTCGCGAACTACGCTTCCGTCACCACGGCGGAGTAAGGAGTCGTTAAAACCTGGCATAGCCGTGGCCACCCAATATTTATAACTGCCGTAAGTATCGGAAGCTGCTCTGGTCGTGCCTGCCCAGGATGCGGCTGTACCAGACGGGTTTCCAGACCAGGCAATATTATATAAGTGCAGACCATCGAAAACTGACAAGTAATCAGCATTCCCACCTTCGGCGATCCAGATACTATTGTGGCCTGGATCAACTTGTTCTCGTATGGTAGCCCATTCTCCTACACTAATCAGCCAACTGGCCCAGAAAAATATGATAGGCTTGCCATCTATTCGCAAGTAGGCAGGGTGGTTGGCATGAGTGGCTAATAAGGTGCTTAGTGCCTGGACGCGATCGGCATTGCCACCAAAAAAGGGGCTTCCGGTTTCAAAATCGACAGCTGCTTTGAAACCACTGGCCGAGGCTATGTTGAGGAGAGCTTGAAAATTTGACTCTGTTTGATTGGGTGAAGGACCATACCAACTTTGAACGAATCCGTCGATCCCGGCCGCACGCGCTTGGTCTACTTGTCGCTGAATTACTCCGGCATCAGTCGACCAATAGGGTTGTGTTGGTTGGAATGGCGTCCGGCCCGGACCGAATGAGCTAGGATCATACCAGGCATAATAGAAAGCCAATACTAGTTTTGTCTGTCCCTGTGCGTTCGTTGTGTTGGCCCTAATAACTTGTAGACTGAGTATAGCTATTATTAAAAGGATGATGGTTCTACTTTTTCTGATCACGATGAATCTTTTGACGAAACGTAATAGTGCCAAATTTTCGGTGGCCTATAATTTGCTTCCACTAAGTTATGAAATAACGCGCAATTATACCTAGATGGCGAATGAGGTTAAAACAAAGGTTTAATTTGATGAAATTGCCAGTTATGGTAATATTCTGGGTTGTTGCGCGGTACTTAACCGACTTGATTCTTGAGGTATCAATTGGTTACGGCACCGTATTCCGCTCTTGACCAGGTCAAGGGCAGATGCTCGCTAGAGTAATTCCAAGGAAAGGAGATGATGCAACATGCGAGATTATGAAGTCACGGTCATATTAAAACCGGATCTGGAAGACGAAACCCGCAAAGAGATATTAGGCCGAGTTGAAGGTTGGCTCGCACAAGATAGTGGCGATGAAGCCGAATTGAAAGCTAACCATTGGGGTTTAAAGATTTTAGCTTACCCAATTAAGAAATACACTGAAGGTTACTATGTCTATTATGAGGTTTCATTAAATCCGGCCGGTATCAGCGAAATCGAGCGCAATATTACTTATGTTGATGAAATATTGCGACACCTCGTAGTTCGTAAGGACGATTAATTAATCCACATTATCTGATAACTAGATATAGCGATGAACATCGCAATTATCGTTGATTTTTGCTGAAAGCCTGCCAAATCAAAGGTTTGATCAAAACGATGATAATCTTGTCAATTCCGTTAATTATAAATGGAGGTCAGAATGGCTGAAGAGAGTTCACGACTTGATGATGGGCTCATGTCAAGTCCGTTTCATAGGAAGCGCCGTATCTGTGCATTCTGTGTCGAAAAGGTAAATGATATTGATTATAAGCAATATGAAGTGCTTCAGAGGTATCTAACTGAGCATGGACGGATTCGTCCTCGCCGACAAACCGGTACTTGTGCGAAGCATCAGCGAAGCCTAGCACGCGCTGTTAAGCGAGCCCGGCACCTTGCATTACTACCATTTGTCGTTGACTAAACATCCTGGGACAAAGCATGGCCAAGAAGCGTAAGCAGTTCGAAGAAGAAGAAAAACGTCAAAGCCGGAAAGAGGTGCTGCTGGCCCGTAAACAACAACGACAGACCAGGCAAATTCGTATAGCGGTAATAGGTATCGCTGCATTGCTGGGGGCCGTCTTATTAATTGGCTTCATTAATGAGTTGTTCATCAAACCAACGTCCCCGGTGGCGATGGTTGACGATGAGGAAATTTCCATGAGGGAATGGCGGGAAAGGGTCACCCTGCAAAGAGCACAACTCATCATTGGGCTGGAAAATTTGGCCGAAACATTTGGCCAAGACATAGGCCAGGTTCAACAATTCGCTGGACAACAGATTACTTTGTTAGAAGATCCGGAGACCTTGGGTCAACTTGTTCTTGACCAGCTAATTGACGAAAAATTGATCCTGCACGAGGCAGGGGCGCGTGGAATAACTGTATCGGATGCCGATGTTCAGAATGAAATCGAGGGGTCGTTCAACTATTTTGGTGGTGCTCTACCAACTCCTCTGCCTACACCGACAGAGACAATTATGCCAACGCCCTCGCTCACACCTATACCTACTGCGGTTATCACCGAAGTAGTACCCACGAATACACCGTTTCCTTCGCCAACTATCGGGCCGACCAGCACACCGTTACCAACCGCTACGCCTGTTTCTCTTGAATCATTTCAAGAACAATTTAAGGAGACCTTGGATAGTTTCACGGATCTGGGAGTTGATGAAGCTGAATTTAGAGAAGTGGTTAAGGCCCAACTTTACCAGGATCGACTGCTTGAAGAGTTGGTCGAAGATCAGCAGCTATCTGATGAGGCGGTGCAGGCTAGCTTTTATTATATCGTTGCCCAGACCGAGGAAGGTGCCTTGGAAGCCATGTCCTCTATTGAGGAAACCGATTTTATTTCCACCTGGAATACAATTAGAAGCCTCCCCCCAACAGACACGACCGATAGCTCACCTATCGCCAGTGAATTATTGTGGCGTTCAGAAGACGAAATTAATAACTTGTTTGGATCAGAGATTGCAGAAGCAGCATTCAGCCTGGATCGAAACCAACCCAGCGAAATTATCTTGGTATCAGCTACCGATGAAGGAACGACTGACCGGTATTATATTATCATGTTAAGTGGAAGAGAGATTCGACCTCTGAGCGATGCCGCCATCCGGGCTGCGGAACAAGAGTTATTGGCATCTTGGTTGGAAGAACAACGTCTGACAGGGGTTGAAATCTTTGAGAGATGGCGGGCAAATGTGCCGAGCCGGCCGATCCTGGATCGGCGCTTCTTGTTACCGCCAACCCCTGGTCCGGCGACACCAACGATAGTTCTGCCGGATATTAGCGAGACACCAGCAGAAGATATTCAAGAATAGCCGAATTTTTTGATAATAATGGAAGGTTGGTTCGTGGAAGCCGGATTTCAATGACGAAATCCGGCTTTTTTAAACTATGCTCGCTTCTTCGAATTCGTTGACATAGTCAACAGGTCTTATCGAAACGACCTGGCTGACGCTATCAGCACCCATGCTAACGCCATAGACACTTTCTGCAACCTGAACAGTCCCTCGATTATGGGTAATCAAGATAAACTGAGTTTGGTGGCTTAGTTCTGTTAGAATATCCCTGAATCGATTAACATTGGCTTCATCAAGCATTGCATCAACCTCATCCAAAACGCAAAAAGGGGTGGGGGAGACTTTCAGAAGGGCAAAGATCAGCGCTGCCGCCGTTAAAGATCGTTCCCCGCCAGACAAGAGTGCAAGACCCTGCTCTCTACGTCTAGGTAATCTGGCGACGATATCAACCCCACTCAAAGTTAATTCATCTGGATCGGTCAATACAAGTTGAGCTGATCCACCGCCGAAGAGCCGCTTAAAAACATCGCCAAAAGCTTTGTCTACCTTTTCTACTGTTTCAGCGAAAGCTCTAGATGTTTGTATATCCAGATCATCGACAATATCTCGAAGTTTTTGTTGCGTATTCGTTAGATCGTCGATCTGTTTAACCAGGTACTCATACCGTTGTTTTGTTTCCTCGTATTCGACGGTAGCATCTGGATTGAAGCCGCCCATTCTGGTTAATTGACCACGATAACGCTGGATTGTTTCTACAATATCATCGGGAAGTTCTTTTATTTCGGGTAATTTTTCGACGACTTCGGCGATTGGTAAAGGTGATTGGCTGGGAAGTTCGTGGTCATAACCTAAATCGACCAAGCCAAGATCGGTAATAATTCGATCTCGCAGGGCTTCCATCTGATTCTCCGCCTGGCTTAGCCCAATTCTAGCCTCTGTATAGCGCGTTTCATATTCATGGCTTACTCTCTGAAGTCGATCTAAACGATCTTCCAAGGTTATCAACTGCTGCCTGCTATTAGCTAAATTTTCGTTTACCGGCCGAAGCAATACCCGAACTTCATCCATATCGGATTGGAGTTTTTGTAATTCGTCTTCACGTTGCTCCAAACCAAGCTCATCAAGTTGAGTTTGAAGATCTTGTTGCCTGGCCATTCGCCGATTAAGTAAGTCGTCAATTTGAGCTAAAGTTGTACTGCGACTATCGATGACGGCTTGGCGACCGGCGAGAATCGTGGTCGATGTATCAATTTGTTGTTGTAGTTGGTGGGCTTGGTTATCTGTTTCATTAACAGGCAACGATAAAAGATGTTGGCGATCTTGTTCTAGTTTGACCTGTAACTTCTCTAATTGGATTTCGTCTTCTATTAAACTGTTTTCCAACCTGTCGATCTGTTTCAACAGCCTTTCCTGTTCAGACTGGCTTGATTGCCTTAAATCTTTTAATAGGTCTCGCTTTTGAAGGGCTAATTCAAGAGCGTGCTGGGCGTCATTTAAATATGTTGTTTGTTGCTGCAATTGGTGGAGGAATTCTTCTTCCTGGGCATCGGTTTCATCTATTGTAGCCTGGATGGCCGATATTTGATGATGAAGGCTTTCTAAACTTTGGGTCGAGGAGTTTAACCTTTTCTGCTTAACCTCAAGCTCAGCTACTGCACCTCTCCACTCACTTTCCTGTGACAGCACTTTTATTCGGGAAGTCTCCGGGACAGATTCAAACAAGCCACCTGAATGTCCAACTAAGCCATCAGGCGATACTACCAAGGCACCAGCCGGGAGTGACCTGGCCACATCGTATACGGCATTACGATCCTTCACTATCAGTATTTGCCTAAGCAGTAATCGTCCGAGATCGTCAATCTTACTTTCGCTATCTAGCAGGTTTTCAGCCCAATCAACTACCATCGGGTGATCAGGAGTTGGCAACCGATCAGGAACCGTCGTTTGATTATTCACCGCTGAAAAAAGACGAAGTTCGGGATTTTTATCAAAAAGAATCCATAATGAGGCTTCATTGGGAACGAGATAAGTCGAAAGCTTTTGGTCTAGAGCAGCCTCAAAAGCCTGACGATAAGTCTTTGGGATCCGAATTTCATCGATGAAACGAACTAAATCGACCAGCTCATCAGTTAACGGTGCATTTTTTTGCAATAATTGGGCTAAAAGCTCACACCGAGCTTGCAAGGCAGATGTATCATCACGAAGTTTGGTCACTTCCAGATCTTTTCTGTCCCCTTCAGACCGATATTGATTAAGATTAGTAAGAAGTTGCGACCGCCGTTCTCGTAAAACATTCCTTTCGAGTTCTAATTTCTCCAGGACAGCGGTTATTTTGGCGTGTTCAATTTTGTGATCTTCTATCTCTTCTTCAACCCGAGCTAGGTCAGATTCATTTGATTGATCTGACTTTGTTTCTTGCCATCGTAATTTAAGTTGGCTGATCTGGCCTTCTGTTTGCGCTATATTTTTCTTAAGGTGGGCTATTGCGGTTTCAATCTCAGCGACCTCATTTTTCCTTTGATCTATCTGAGCTTGGGTTTCTCTTATCGATTCGTGGTATTGGCTTAATAATCCCTGATTTTTATCGACCTCATCTTGAGCAATTCGAAGGTCACTAACTGCCAGATCGAGTTCCTGGCGCCCACCTCTTTTTTGTTCTAGAAGTAGAGGAATTTCTTCGTCTAATATCTCCAACTGCTGCTCGAGTGCTGATTTTCTTTCCCGTAAAACAGCAACTTCGCGGCGGCAATCCTCTAAATCCCTGCGCAATAAGTCGCGTTTTCTTTCAAATTCCTGTACTTCTCTTTGGATTTCATTAACAAGCTGCCGTTTTTTCTGTAAGTCATTTTGAACTGTTAATAATTCTTGATGGACATTCTCCGATTCTTGCTTTGCTTGTTCGCTATCGTATCGATTTTGATGAATTTTTTTCTTGGCTTGTTCCCACTTATATCCATACAAGATTCGAAGATGATGTTTCAAATCGGCCGCTACTTGTTCGTAGTTCTTAGCCCGATTTGCCTGGCGTTTCAGGTTGCTTAGGCGTGGTTGAATTTCTGTTAGGATATCGTGTATTCGCTCCAGATTATGGCTAGTTTCCTCTAATCGACGTAGCGTTTCTGCCCGTCGCATCTTGTAGTGGCTAACGCCGGCCGCCTCTTCAAATAGCAGCCGTCGCTCATCAGCCCGTAACGACAAGGCTTGATCGACCAAGCCTTGTCCGATGATGGTATAGGTTCGTTGGGCAAGCCCGCTGCTACCCAATAATTCGTTGACGTCTTTGAGGCGGACTTTTTGTCCGTTCAATAAATATTCATTTTCACCAGATCGGTAAGCCCGGCGTCCGATTTCGATTTCGCTGTAATCGATGGGTAACCAGCCGCCACTGTTGTCTAGAGTCAGAATTGCCTGGGCCATCCCTGCTCTGGACCTTTGCTGGCTGCCAGCGAAAATCATGTCGGCCGTCCGCTTGCCACGCAAGGTGCTGAAGCTTTGTTCCCCCAATACCCAACGAATGGCATCGGCAATATTGCTTTTGCCGCTGCCATTTGGACCTACGATGGCCGTAATTCCTTCGTTAAATTCAAATGTAGTCCTGCTGGCAAAAGTCTTATAGCCATGTAAAGATAATCGCTTTAATCTCATTGGCGGCGGGCAGTATAGTGTTTAGATAGCTTCTTGACAAGTGATGGGCGTTTCATTTGAATCGAATATCGAATAATTCTTAACCCTGGTTGATAATACCGGTGGACGGTCAATCTACGCGACACAGGAAGCCTTTCAGATAAAAGGACTCCGGAAATGATACCAAAACAGGATGATCGCTGGCTTGGCCAAGATTGCGAATGATTTGTACATTTCGACCAGCATCCAATGCTGCCCCGTGTAATACTTTCTGGAATAGCTCTTGGCTGATAATCCCTGAACAAGAAAAGGTCGCTAATAGACCATTTGGACGAAGTAGCTTTAACGCCAGAAAATTGATATCTTTATACCCGCGACATGCAACTGGTATATCTCGCTTATGATGGGCGAATTTTGGGGGGTCGAGGATGATGACGTCGAACTTCTGATTCTCATCACGCATTTTCCGCAAAATTTGAAAGGCGTCACCTGATATGTAACTATCGTCTGATCTGTCCAAGAGATTTAGCTGAAGATTCACTTCAATTTGGTTTATAAATTGTCGCGAACCTTCCACGTTTGTTATCGGTCCCGCGTTGTTGCGGGCTGCATAAAGTGTAAAGCCACCATTGTAAGCGAACACATTCAGCACTTCGCGATCCTTCACGTGATCGGTTTGACAAATTGTATGCCGGTTATCTCGTTGGTCTAAGTACAGACCAGTCTTATGCCCTTGGTAAAGATCGGCATTCATTTTAATATCATTTTCAAGGACTTGTAGTATTGGAGGGGGTCCTTCGCCGGCCAGGATGGAGACTACTCGGGAAAGGCCTTCTTTTTTTCGAATAGCCACATCTGACCGCTCTAAAATTCCTTTGGGATTGAAACATTCGACCAATAGCTGAGCAAGTTGCTCTTTCCTCTTGTCTATGCCCAGAGTGAGGCATTGTACAACAAGATAATCCGCATATTTATCAACGACGAGGCCAGGTAAACAATCGGCTTCAGCGTTGACTAGCCGGTAAGCAGTGGTTTCTGGTTCGAGTCTTAGCAGCGATCGCCTATTCGCCGCATCTAGCAATCTTCCCCGCCAAAAGGCATTGTCGATGGTTTCGTTCTTTTCCCAGGTCAGGATCCGGACCCTTATTTGGGATAAGTGATTATAATAACCACGGGCTAGCCAATTTTGGTTTGCGTCAAGGATATCAACGATATCCCCAGGTTGTGGCTCAGGTCCTGAGATATTCGCGATGGCGCCCGAAAATACCCAAGGATGTTTGTTAAGAATGGGTTTTTCCCGTCCTTCATCTAATATCAACCTAGGTGCGTGGCCATCCATTCTTTAAACCAACCGGTGAGTTGTCTCTGTGCCGCCTTCATCTTTAAGTTGTTCAAGAGCATGTGGCAATACAAGCATCAATACATCCAGATTTTCTTTGACAGCCTTCGGATTGCCTGGCAAGTTGATTATCAAAGTACCTTGTCTAATCCCTGCCACTGCTCGAGATAACATAGCATGTGGGGTGATCTTTAAGCTTTCCTGTCGCAAAGCCTCAGAGATACCCGGCGTCAGTTTCTCTATCACTTTCAACGTTGCTTCTGGTGTCACATCCCGCGGTGCAAAACCTGTTCCCCCGGTCGTTAAGATAAGGTCTAGGCCTTCATGACACCAACTCGTGATAATTGTTACGATATCATCTATCTCGTCTGGAACAATAGCCTGGCGAGATATTCTCCAGCCAGATCTCCGAATAATAATTCCTGAAATAAGGGGACCGCTTTCATCCTCATATGTGCCCGAGGCAGCCCTATCACTCACAGTTAAAATACCAACTCTTACGTGCATTTTTCGACCTATGGAATTTTGCTAAATGGCTGCCCCTTGCGCCATATATTTTCCAGCTGACGGAATTTTATGATTGACAAGGAATTGGTGGCTTCATTCACCCACCAGTTCTAACCACTCTTCATTTAGCCCACTGTCAGTCACTCCATAATATATATGGACTCCATCTTCATCTCGCATCGCCAAATCGTACCAGACAAGGTTTTCCCGCCTCCGTTCATCGACCAGGGCAATATTGCCATGCCATTCAATATCTTCAGGATCCGGGGTCCCTGATTCAACTTGTGTAATTGCATAGTGCCAAAGTTTGCGGGAAGATGATTTCGTTACGTTGTTTATGAGATTTCCATTTCTAAGATCTCGGACCGTATGATAAATCGTGCCATTACGCTCTTCGCTGGCAACTATCTCAACGCCGGTGCGAGGCGCTGACAACACCGGCTCTTCAATCGCTTCGATGAGGTCTGGGATTTGGCTTTTAGATTTGATCTCTTCAGCTTTATCAAGTTCCACACTGTCCGCTTTGTCGGTAGTAGGCGTGATTTCCCATTGTAATCTTCGTTCAACCAGACGGACAATTTCGTCTCGCACGGCTAAGGTTGTTTCTGATTCGTCACGAACGTAAAAACGATTATCGTCAATTGCATATGGTGAGTTGCGACCGGAGGGAACGACAATTCGTACAACTGTCTTGCCTTGTGATATTAAGCTGTCAATGCTTACCTCAGGATCGGGACTTAAATGCTTGGATATGGCTGAATATAAGAAATCAATTGATTTCTTCGGTTCACGTACGCCGATGATCTTCTCTTTCGGATCATCGGAAAGCCCAATATAAACCGTTCCACCATTTGTGTTAGCCATTGCGCATACATCTTGCAATATGCGGTTAAGATGCCCACCACGTTGGGTCATACTCGTATGAAAGGATTGGACGATTGATGATCCTTCCTCTCGGGCAACCAATACAAAATCTAAGGGTGATGCAGGCCCTCTGAATGGTCGTGTTAATGAAAAGTCATTGCTCTTTAGAACCTCAGCCAGAGCTTTAAAGCTAACTTCATTCAGAAGGATTTCCGTGACGCGGTCGCCGACGCCAAGATTTTTAGAGGTTGGGGACTCGCGAACCAGCCGGTGCGCATCGGATCCCTGGATGCAGCGCATAGGTCGGGGGTATTCTGGCTTGGAGCCATCGAAAAAACGACGGGTGGAATAACGGCCCCGTTTTTCTAGATCTGTCACTTCCAGACAATGCAAATTCGGATCTTGTGTGTAAGCTATCTTTGTTTGTCCTCCAAAGTCTAATCCTCGCATAACGACGCCATTACCTGAATTGGCATGGGCTGCGATTACCAGGCCTCCGGCGTTATTAATTAATTGATAAACGGTTAGAACATCGGCTGTGGCCCCGACCGTTGAGCTACCTGCCTGAAGCTGGGACAAAGGAATGTTCAAGGATAATAACAGATGCTCAAGGAATGTAAATGGGGTGTCAGGTGGGAATATGCCCAAAATATGAAATCCAAATGTTGCCGTGAATTCGAAACCAGGCAGCACTAGAACTTTATCCAGAATCCGGCGATATTCTACTAATCGCCGTTCCTCGTGGGCTTGAAGTCGGCCAAGACGCTCCAATAATTTGAGCTCTTCAATTTGTTGCTGCATCGCCGCGAAACCGGCAACCGTATTGTGGTCAGTGAAGGCAATGATATCGAGATTTCTTGCTTCTGCCTGTCTCAGGATATCGAGGTAGGAAACGCGAGGCTCTTGGTAATCTCTGGATGCGGGTGTGTGTAAGTGTAAATCCATGCGCCGCCATCCTCGACCTCTTTTTTCGGTCGTACCGCGACTCTTTCCATTTCTGGTCAACTTTATTCTGTTACCTCCAATAGCTCACTTAGTTGGGCGGAAAGTATTCTAGGCGAGTATGGTTTAATAAGAAACAGCGTGGCTCCAGCCCGTTCGGCATCCGGTAGACGTCTATCATCCCCAGAGGTCATGATGACCGGAACGTTAGAATTCGCGTCCGTTTTGCCGTTTCGGATCGCCAGCAAAAGATCGATGCCATCCTCCCCTTGAGCAAGGTTGCAATCAATAACGAAGGCATCAATCCCCTCAAAAGCCGCAGTTTGGGCGCGTTTTGCATCCGGGCTTACGACGACCTCAAAGCCGTCCATTTCTAACAACTTGCGGATTAAAATAGTGTTGGACCGGTCGTCATCGACAAGCGCGATGGTTTTCATCCCCTGAAATGCTCAGTCCGGGTTCCCAAGAGCAGCTATACCCCTTACGAGGCCAATAATGCCAACAGCGAGCCGTAACGCATCCGATGTTTTGACTTTTGGAGGGCCGTCGCCACGTTCTTCTGCTGCGCGGCTCAAAAGATAACCAGCGATCAATCCACTCGCGGCTCCTAATACCGTGGAGCTGATAATGATCTTAGTTTTCCAATTAATGTTGGATTCGGGCATAAGTTAACTCCGCCTAAATAAGTGGGGGATTCTTTTTAAAAAAGTCTGAAAATATGCGAGCTTAGCGTGAACGGTGATGAATGGCCGAGCGATCTTGGGGGCTGTCTCATCTACCTTTTGACGAACCATGCCCACGCCGCTGTCCATTCGCCACAGAAGGGTTTGCAATTGGCGTAAAGGAGCCATTCCCCGTTTTCGAGCTTGAAAAGTTGTGCCGAGAAATAACGCAGGAACTACTCCGCAAACGATAATCGCCGGTATGGTACCCAAAATCAGCACGGCATCGGCAATTCCAGATATAGTTGGTAACGTCTCCTCGGTTGGAGGATTAAGGCTTAGATATAACAAAAAAACAGTTATCAATATTGCTGCAATACTAAAGAAAGAAATTGGTACATAGACGTATAGCCTATTGAAACGCCTAATTGAATCAGCCCGTTCTTGCTGAATAGGTGTTGGAATATATTCAATTTTTTCTGGCGCTACTTCTGGCACAGTCATCGCATTTTTCCGAGACAATTGTACCACATCCGCTCAATACCTCATATCCTGTCCACTCACAGCTCAACCCGAAATTCGGTTTTTGCTAATGTGTTACAAAAACAGTTGAATTTTTTTTGAATCAATTGCGAAATGTGGTTTATTGACAAATGCTTGTTACTTCAGAACCATTTTCCTCTTGTTTATAACATAAGCAATATTCGGTGCTAAAATCGGATCCTCTACCTTCCCAAAATAGGTAACGAACTCCTGTTTTGCTGCACTGAGGATTTACTCTAAGACGACGGCTCCATTCAATACCTATACCTTGGGCATCATCTTCCTGAACGAGAAAAATGCGCAGCCCGCTATGAACTCTGTCGCCAAAACTTATTTCACCACGAGTAGCCAAAGCGAAGGATGCGATTGGAAAGCATATGACGAGCAACCAAAGAAAGATGACCCCAAGATAAATCAAACGGCGCCACATTTATCAGCCGTTGCTGTATTCCTCGCTGATTCTGTAATAATTCAATATGTTCGTCCAGATTAGAGTCGTCAATCAGAATGGCACTCTACACAAGCCTGGAGATACAATTGTGTGTATTCCTTCAGCATGCGTCGTGTGCAAAATCGAGGTGCGTTGGAACGAATTGACTCTCGCATGATAGCTACCCAACCTCGGGGGACATCATCTCGATCACGTTGATAATATAAGGGGATAATCTCTTCTTCAAGCAGATTGTAAAATGATTTGGCGTCCTCAGAATCTTGCTGTCCATCATCATTATATTCGCGGTCAAATCCGATAGCCCAACCATTGCCACCGTTATATCCTTCAACCCACCAACCATCAAGGATGCTAAGGTTTGGTACGCCATTTAAAGCTGCTTTTTGACCGCTGGTCCCACTTGCTTCTCGCGGTCTTCTTGGGGTATTTAACCAAACATCCACGCCTTGAACCAAGTAACGCGCCATGTGCATGTCATAATCTTCGATGAAGGCGACTCGACCGCCAAGCAGGTTGTGTTTGGCCATATTATAAATACTTTGGATTAATAATTTTCCGGGATCGTCTTCCGGGTGGGCTTTTCCCGCGAAAACAATTTGCAAAGGGCGATGATTATCTAATATCATTTCACGCAATCGTTCAACATCACTGAAAATAAGAGAAGCCCTTTTGTAAGTAGCAAAACGCCGGGCAAAGCCTATTGTCAGCGCGTTGGGATCTAATAGAGTCCCACCGGTCATGACTTGTGTGGGATCATTTGTTCCTTCAACCCATTGTTGTCGCGCACGTTCTCGGAAAAAACCCATCATTTTATGCTTAAGTTCCAAATGAGTTTCCCAGAGAGCGATATCTGGTATCTCTTCCACTCTTTCCCAAAGTGCTGGATCGTCGTGACGGCTTACCCAATAAGGTCCCAGGTATTTGCTAAAAAGCTGGTGGAGTTCAGTCGGTATCCAAGTCGGCACGTGAATACCATTGGTTACATGGATTATGGGTACTTCATCGACATCGCGCTCGGGCCAGACATTGTGCCACATGGCGCGTGATACTTGACCATGTAGTTTACTTACACCATTGACCTGCCCCGCCATTTTTAGAGCGAGAACCGTCATATTAAAACTGGTTCCCCATTCCTCCTGGTGGCGCCCTAAATCAAGGAACTCATCCCGGGTTATGCCGAGTTCATCCCAATAGCCAGCGAAGTATTTTTCAACCATGTAAAATGGAAATGCATCGTGCCCGGCCGCGACTGGGGTATGGGTGGTAAATAATGAATTAGTGCGGACAGCTGCGGCTGCTTTTTCAAAGTCCATACCAACCGCGACATGTTCGCGAATACACTCAAGTATTAAAAAAGCTGAGTGCCCTTCGTTCATATGCCAAACTGTGGGATTGACGTCCAACGCTCGCAGAGCACGAACACCCCCAATACCTAGCATAATCTCCTGGCGAATCCGGTGTTCACTATCTCCTGAATAGAGACGAGCCGATAGTTCCCTATCCCAAGGGTCGTTTTCGTCCACGTCAGTATCCAGCATATATAAAGGAACTCTACCTACCTGCACATGCCAAAGGCGGGCAAATACGTCACGATCTCCCATGCGAACACTAACCATGATTTCATTACCTGCTTCATCGGTCACTTGAACAATAGGGGCCTGGTTCATGTCCAGTTGTTCATACACGGCCTCTTGCCAACCGTGGGACGGAATCCGCTGTCGAAAGTACCCTTGTGGGTACATGAAGCCAACACACACGAGCGGAATGCCTAGATCACTTGCTTCTTTTGCATGGTCACCCGAGAGAATACCTAAACCACCAGAATAAATTGGCAATGAACTGTGCAAGCCAAACTCAGCCGAAAAATAGGCAACTAGTAGATTGGTAGCCGATGGATTATTACTCGTGTACCATGTGTGGCCATCACTCATCTCACGATCAAAGGCCATTAATACCTTATTGTAGCGACTATAAAACAGTGAATCGTTGGCTGCGTTTTCCAACTGTTCGGATGTCATCTCCTGTAACATCTGCACTGGATTGTGCTGCGTGCTTCGCCAAAGTGTGTAGTCAAGATGTTTGAATAATTCTCGCGCTTCCGGATTCCAGCTCCACCAAAGATTGTAAGCCAGCTCTGTAATACGCGATATTTTTTGTGGGACATTGACTTGATAATCTAAAGGTGTCATAAGGATCTTTTTTGGCTTATCTCTCCTATGATGTTTTAAAGTAGCCTTCCAGAAAACATGACCGATTTAGTTGCACTGTCAACTAGTTGATCCGCCCAAATTATAGCATGACAGCCATGTGTGGAACAGCTACTCTAGTCATAATTCAATCCAATTGGGGTAAAATATCAGAGGAAATCGATTATTTACGGATCATATTTGAAAGGAATTCATCGTATCGCGGGGCAATTATTTTCCAATCAAACTGGCACACATTTTTGGCCAATTCGTCAGTAATCGCTGATACTTCAGCAGATTGAGTTAACGCTCTTCGAATTCTTCGTAATAGCCCTTCCTTAGTATTGTACAGGCAATCTTGGTGATAGTTTGGTGGGATCAATTCAGGATAACTCAAACGGTTAGGAAGAACCGGGAAGGTACGGCAGTAAATCGCTTCTGCAATGCTTATTCCAAAGAATTCGTGCTCGGCCGTCGAGATAGTAACCGTTGCCTCCCACAAGAGACGCGCATATTGTCGGTCATTGGCATATCCCTGGAAAACTATATGGTTTGCAAGACGGTTGCTGGCTTCTTCAAATTCAATTGGTCGTTGACGGAAATTCTGGCCACAAAGGGCGAGGCGAAAAGGAATTCCTTCTTCAGCGATACGATAAAGTGCCTCGAAGAACATTTCGGGATTCTTATCGTATTCCCAACGTTGATTCCAGAGGATTAGGGGCCAAGCGTCTCCTTCCTTGTCAGCTTTGGCAGCGTCAAATCTCTGAAAATCAATGCCAACGGGCAAGATCGTACTCTTTCCCCGTAGTGCCGGAATGGTGTTTAACTCATTGTAATCCGGAAATTGCTTCAAGAATCTAAACAATTCCTTGAATAACGAATCCATATGATGGCGCGAATTAAAGAGGATCCTATCGGCCGCTAACATGGATGCGTAATTGATGAAGGAGTAATGGTGGTCGCGCTCACCTCTTTGTCGCCTCATTGGGCCAGTGCCAGCATCTACCGGTAAGGGGTAAGTCAGTTGGTTTTCGTGCATGTATAAGACTACGGGTAACGAGCTCGTGTGTGGTCGGGTTAGAGCCAAGAATGTCGTCAGATCGACCATGTCGGTAGCGAAAATAACGTCCGGCAAGGTTTTGTCCGAAAGACCGGTAAGAAGCCTTATTTGGTCATTGTATTTCTTATCCAGGAACTTGTTTGCCAAGGTTACGCTACCGCCATGCATTCGCCATTTCCAGAACCGAGCCGGAAGGGTCAGTATTTGCACATCATGCTGGCTAAACTGCAGGTAGCCTTCAGCCCATGCCTGGTGGCTGCCACCATGGTAGGGTGAGATAATAAGAATCCTAATACTTGAATTAGAAGAGCTGGATTTATTTATCATAATTTTGATATTATTTAGTTATATTCATTGTGAAATTTGTCATTAGACATTCGACCATAGATAGACAATGATGTATTATAGGCGTGGCTTGCTCGCCAAAAAAGCGTTTATCACGCTGAGTGCCAGCGGCCGAATCTGCCACTATTTGAACAAAGCATGATTAGCGATTACCGGCCGGCACTATACTGGGATTCGGCGTTTGCCATTGCTTTGGCGCTGATCGAAAATCACCCGAAGGTCGACCCAGAAAAAATAGGTTTAGAGGAGTTGGCAAGCCTGGTTGAAAGATTACCGGAGTTTGTTGACGATCCCGATTTCGTTACCGATCGAATATTGTTGGACATAATCGTCGCCTGGTATGAGGAGTTACATAGCTTATGACTACTGCTGAAGGGGCCTTGACATCGGACATTGATATTCCGGAGGAAGCGGCCGACAACATCTTTATCACAAGCCTGGACAAGATTTACAATTGGTCGAGGAAAAATTCATTATGGCCAATGGGTTTTGGCTTGGCTTGTTGTGCGATCGAAATGATTTGTACTGCGGCTAGCCGATATGATCTGGCTCGGTTTGGTATGGAAGTGTTCCGCGCCACTCCAAGACAAGCAGACCTCATGATCGTTTCGGGAACAGTCACAAAAAAGATGATTCCGACCATTGTGCGCTTATACAACCAAATGCCTGAACCGCGATATGTGTTGAGTATGGGTGCCTGTGCCAATGGTGGTGGACCTTTCAAAGAAGGTTATAACGTGCTGGATGGTGTTGACAAATTGATACCGGTAGATGTTTATGTTCCGGGCTGCCCACCCACGCCCCAAGCGTTAATTTATGGTCTGATCACATTGCAGGAAAAGATTGATAAACAATCGATTCGTACAGTGCCATGGTACCGGAAAGAAGACCCAACTGAGTATGTACCTATTCCTGTATTAGGTCCAGATCTGGTTGATTTACGCCAGATAGACATTATTCGGCGAGAGGCAGAAAAATCTAGGATAGATGAAGCTCATCCGGAGAGCGAAGAAGCTGCGATACCAGAAGCAAGTAATGCCTAAAGGTTATGTTGTCGAAAAAGGGTGATTAATGACTGATACGACCATAGAGATTCAAGAGACTTCTGAGGGACAACCCGTTCCAGATGATATCGATCCGGTTGAGGACGCTACAGTTGCGCTGAATGAAAAATTTCCGGGTGAAATAACTCCTGATTCAAGGGAGCGATTTTCCGGGTTAATTGTATCGCCTGAACGATTAGTGGAGATAGCCGAGTATCTGCGTGATGATTTAGGCTTTAACTATTTATCGAGCGTGACCGGTGTTGATCTGATCGAAGACAACCAGATGGAGGTGGTCTATCACACCTACAGCATACAAAAAGGTGGTGGTGCAATTGTTCTAAAGGTACAGGTAGACCGGGATGATCCAGTCGTCCCAACGTTGGTTCCAGTCTGGCCTGGCGCAGATTTTCAGGAAAGGGAGATCTGGGATTTATTTGGAATTCGATTTGAAGGCCACCCTGATCTCAGAAGAATTTTGATGTGGGAGGGATTCGAAGGGCATCCAATGCGCAAGGATTGGAAAGAGCCTTTCTTTGAATCCGAAGAAAAACCATTCGGAAGCCGCTGGCCTGGAGGAAATGTCTCAAGAGCCGAAGAACACAATCCTTTCGGTAAGAATGTCCAATATCCTTCAGGTTGGTTGCCTGACGGTGTAGAATTTGAAGTCGATACGGAACTATATGCTGGCGTAACAGTAACTCGTGATGCTACACCCGGACTGAAAACCGACAAGGTGACCGTCAATTTAGGACCACAGCACCCATCAACTCATGGTGTATTCAGGATGGTAGTGACACTGGATGGCGAAACAGTTGTTGAGCTGAAACCGGTGATGGGATATTTACACCGCAATCACGAGAAAATTGGGGAACGAAATTCTTTTATCATGAATATCCCCTATACTGATCGTCTCGATTATTTATGTTCCATGTCGAATAATCATGGTTATGTTCTCGCTGTCGAAAAGTTATTAGATGCTACGGTCCCAGAAAGGGCTGAGTGGATACGCATCCTCATGGTGGAACTTACCCGATTTGTAAACCATGCCTGGGCGCTTGGATTTTTACTTAACGACCTGGGAGCATTACAGACACCGATGTTGTATCTATATATCGAGCGCGAGCTTGTTCTAGATTTCTTCGAAGCCACTGCTGGTTCGCGTATGATGTGTAACTATATGAGATTTGGCGGTCTGGCTTATGACCTTCCAGAAATGGTGCGCGATCAACCAACAATGGAATTTTTGCAAGAGTTAATCCATGAAAGATTGCCCAAGGCCTTGGAGCAGCTAGACACCTATATTACAAATAATGAAATCGTACGCACCCGTTGTATAGGTGTTGGTGTACTTACACCAGAGGACGCAATTGCTTACAGTACGGCCGGCCCCGTTTTAAGAGCCAGTGGCGTCCCTTATGATGTTCGCAAAGCTGAGCCGTATTCATACTATGACAAACTCGATTTTGATACGGCGGTTCGATATAACGGCGATATTTACGATCGCTATGTGATTAGGATCGACGAGATGTGGCAAAGTCTACGGATTTTGCGCCAAGTATTGCCCATGCTAAAGGAAACAGAAGGAGCACCGATTATTTCTGGCAAGCCCCAATATGCTATCCGGGTCAAGGGAGGAGATGCCTACGGCCGCGTAGAAAACCCAAAAGGCGAGCTAGGCTTCTATGTGACGGCAAAGTCCCGTGCCTCCAACCCAGATCGATATCATGTACGAGCGCCGTCCTTCATTAATTTAACACCATTGGGACATATGTTGAAAGGATATAAGGTAGCCGATATTGTTGCCGTTTTAGGCAGCATTGATATCGTGCTAGGAGAAGTTGATAGGTAATCCTGATGCGGCCGGTGGCGATATGCGTAGATAATGAGTTTTAACCCGCAGTAAACGATACCTGATTTTACTAGGAGAAAATATGTACGGAGCAGGACTCGTTAAGGGGTTGGCGGTAACCATGAAACACTTCGTGGCAACCTATTTGGATGATATTCACTGGTTGGCCAGAGGTGGGCGTTACTACAATGACGAAGCACTCAGTGTCCGGCAAAGTCTTAAGGGTAGAGGGGCTATTACAGTTTTTTATCCTGAAGAGAAGTTGGCTGTGCCTGAACGATTTCGCTTTATCCCATTTTTAGTAACAGATGATCCACAACCAGGCGAAACCTGGCCCCATGATTGGTGCACTTCTTGTGGTATTTGTGCAAAAGTTTGCCCACCACAATGCATCTGGATTGTTCGAGGTAAATTACCGAATGGTCGGCCGAAACCGGAGCCTGAAGAGTTTTTCATTGACATCGATATATGTATGAATTGTGGTTTGTGTTCGGAATTCTGTCCATTTGACGCGATTAAGATGGACCATGATTACGAACTGTCCGGGTACAACCGTACGACGGCCCATATCCATGATAAAGAACGGCTTAGCAAACCCATTAGTTATTGGCGTGAAATCGCCACGAAGAAAGCAGAAGCCGAGGAAGCAGCCCGAGAGTTAGCCAAGGCATCAAAGGGTAAACGCAAAGGCAAAGACGAAGAAGATTCACCCTCTCCTACCTTAAGCGAGACGCAGGCGAAACAACTCTATTATCGTGGAGAAGGTTAACCACTCATTTAGGAAGAGAAATGACAGTTACTGAAGCAGCCATTCGCGATGCATTGAGTAATGTAATTGAGCCAGAATTACATCGTGACTTAATATCGTTAGACATGGTAAAAGACATCAATATTAGCGATAATGACGTGAGTTTTACGATCATGCTGACCACACCAGCTTGCCCTCTAAAAGGCAAAATGGAGCGTGACGCTCGAAACGCCCTGGCTGATGTAAAGGGGATAGGTCAGGTGTCCATCAATTGGGATTCAAGAGTCCCTTCAGATCAACGAATACGCCAACAAGTTGGGACGAACTTTCGCAATACAATCGCCATTAGTAGTGGAAAAGGGGGCGTGGGTAAAACGACCATTGCTGTCAATCTTGCGATCGAGTTGAGTCGGTCAGGCGCAATGGTTGGTTTGCTTGATGCTGACATCTTAGGGCCAAACATCCCAATGATGATGGGCGAAGATAAGATGCCGCCACCCCGAAACCGCAAGATGGTGCCGGCTGAGAAATTCGGGGTTAAATTTATGTCCATGGCTTTTTTGGTGAAGCCAGATCAGCCACTTGTTTGGCGTGGTCCGATGCTTCATACTGCCATCCGGCAACTTCTAACGGATGTCGATTGGGGTGAATTAGATTATCTGATCATCGATTTACCTCCCGGTACTGGCGACGCTCAACTATCACTCGCACAATCCATTCCTTTGTCTGGTGCTATCATTGTTACCCAACCGATGCAGGTTGCTGCTGCGGACGCCCTCAGGGGTTTGAAAATGTTTGAAAAACTTGAGGTACCCATTATCGGTGTCATCGAGAACATGAGTGGCGAATTCTTTGGAGAAGGTGGGGGAGAAGAATTAGCTTTACAGCAAGGAGTAGAATACCTGGGGTCAATTCCGTTGGATGCTCAGGTTCGCATTGGCGGGGATTCCGGTGAGCCAATTGTGGTAATTAATCCCGGATCGCCAGCCGGCCAGGCCTTTGCCGAAATCACCCCGCTCGTCGCCGCGCGAGTTAGTGTGATAACGTTGTCACTTCAGTCTAAAATGATACCTATTCAAATGGTAGGATGATTATCTGAAAGACCGAAAAAGCTGGCAGTTCTAAAAAATAGCATATATTCAAATTTAGGTATCGGCGAAATAGAAAACGGACCGGCCTTAACGGGTCGGTCTTTGTTTTGTGGGGACAAATATGCTTAAATACAAAAACGCAGAATAAGAGGATAAATTTGGAATTAGTACAATGCCTGAATCAATTAGGCTTGTTCGTGGAGCTAGCTGATGACAGATGTAGTAGGGGTTAGATTTCAGAAGCTTGGTAAATTATACCATTTTCGTCTGAATCAAAATGCAAACGGTGTCGAACCAGGTGATCACGTCATCGTGGAAACGAAGCGCGGGCGTCAGCTCGGACAGGTAATTACCTACATCGATGAGAAGCAGATCGATCGCCGCAGGGGAATCAAGACAGTAGAACGTATAGCGACGCCGCGAGATTTAGTGATGAAGCAATTTTGGGAGCAAAAAGAATTGGAGGCTCTCATCACCTGTCGTGAAGAGGCCGCTCATTTAGGCACCTTGGATGCTAAATTCGTTAAGGCTGAATACAGCTTCGATGGTAGTTGGCTCACCTTTATGTATGCTGCCGAAGATAAAAAATTGGACATCCGACCGTTGCACAAGGCACTTCGCAAGGCCTTTCGTTCCCGTGTTGAGATGCTGATGATCGGCCCAAGGGATGTGGCAAAGATCCTTGGGGGTCATGGTGCATGTGGCCAACCTCGCTGCTGTTCCACTTTTTTGACGGAGTTCAGCCCAGTTTCAATCAGAATGGCTAAAGCGCAGGGCATCTCACTTAGTCCCCAAGAGATCACCGGCATGTGCGGCCGGTTGAGGTGTTGTTTGGTATATGAGTACGAACAATATGTACAAGCCAAGAAAAAACTACCAAAGATAGGCAAGCGTATTGGTACTCCATACGGCGAAGGAAAAGTAACGGATATTCGCGTCTTGAGGGATTCTGTCATCGTAGACGTTGCAGGGGAGTACCACGAGGTGTTCCGTCACGAATTTGAACCTATGGATGAACTAGAAGCTTTTGAGAACAAGGCTGCTTCTGGTTGTTCCAAGCATGAGGGTGGCGGATGCGACTGTGGTGCTTCAAATAACAAGCCTGAACAGAACAATTCTTAACGAAAAACAGCGGTTATAAATAGATTTTCGACTGGAGGCCAAATCTTTTGTCTGATCGACGGGAAGATGCTTGGAAACTTGTGTGTGAATACGTCAAAGATCCTGGCTTGAGACGGCATATGCGGTCTGTATCTTCTGCCATGGGCTTCTATGCACGAGAATTGGGTGAGGATGCAGCGGAATGGGAAACTGTTGGTCTTATCCACGATTTTGACTGGGAGATACATCCTGATTTAGAAAAGCATCCAATTGAAGGGGCTAAGATCTTAAGGGAACGGGGTTGGGATGAGGAAACCATCCGGATCGTTCTCTCGCATTACACTGAAGGCACAGGTGTGATGCGTGAAAAGGCTGTAGATTTTGCTTTGTTAGCCTGTGATGAAATCACCGGCCTTATCATCGCAACAGCTCTCGTCAGACCCTCCAAAAATATCGCCGATGTAAAGCTCAAATCAATTCGAAAGAAGTGGAAAGATCACAGGTTTGCCGCTGGCGTTAACCGATCCCACGTAGAGGAGGTTACTTCAGATTTCAGCCGGATCTCTTTCGAAGGCAAACTTGGTCTTTGGGATCATATTGGTAACGTATTAATGGCCATGCAAGGCGAGGCAGAAGCCCTAGAGCTCGATGGGAGATTGGCGAAATAGACTAATATTTTTGGAGATGTATGTGAAAGAAGAAGAGTTATTATCGGTCACGGATGCGCTTGACATCGTCTTAGATGGGGTTGAAGTCTTAGACCTTGAATATGTTCCATTGCTTGATGCCCTTTATCGGGTTTTAGCATATCCAGTTCATGCCGAAGATGACCTTCCTCCCTTTTCCAATTCGTCGATGGATGGCTATGCTGTGGTAGCGGCTGATTTGAACGAGGTGCGATCCGACCTACCGGTCTTATTACAGGTTTCGGACGACATCGCTGCTGGCAGTGTTTCTAATACTGTCATCGAATCCGGGACGGCCGCACGTATTACGACAGGTGCACCCCTACCAACAGGTGCCGATGCGGTCGTACCAGTAGAGTATACCAATGAAGCTTGGCGGGACCGTTCCCGGCTACTACCGAAGGTAATTGAAGTTCACCAAGCAGTTAAAAGTGGTGATTACGTGCGAATGTCGGGCGAGGATATTCGAGCCGGATCTTTAGTACTCTCAATAGGACAGGTGATCAGACCCCAGGAGATCGGTTTGCTGGCATCCCTGGGTCATAGCCAGATCGCTGTCTATCGACGTCCGAAGGTAGGAATCCTCTCTACTGGCGATGAGTTGATCGATATTGGGGAACCATTGCGCCCAGGCAAGATTCGCAACAGCAATAGTCTAACTCAAGCCGCTCAGGTGGCGTTGGTTAACGCCCAACCGGTGATGCTTGGAGTGGCCAGAGATAGTGAACGATCCGTTCGCGAGCGACTTCAAAAAGGATTAGAACTCGGGGTTGATTTGTTCGTAAGTTCGGCCGGCGTCTCTGTTGGCGCCTATGATGTAGTTAAATCAGTTTTGGAGCAGGATGGAAAGGTTAAGTTCTGGCGAGTTCGAATGCGACCAGGCAAGCCTTTGACCTTTGCTTATTATAAAGATGTGCCGTATCTAGGACTACCGGGCAATCCCGTTTCGGCCTTAGTATCATTTGAGCGCTTTGCCCGTCCAGCATTATTAAAGATGGCTGGGCATAAAAAACTGGATCGGCCGCAAATAACCGTCAAGATGGTTGATTCGATTCAATCTGATGGAAGGGAGAGCTATATCCGGGCTTCAGTTCATCGTGAAGACGATGGATATTTGGCAACCACTACCGGGGGGCAAGGCTCTCACATGCTAAGCACCCTTGTAAAAGCTAATGCATTGGTAATCGTTCCGGAGGGAATATTTTCCGTTGAGGAAGGCGAATATCTGTCGGCGATTATGGTGGATTGGCCAGTGACTGTCTTTTAGAAAAGAGATTTTGCTGGACGACATCGGCAGATATCCCAACAAATTGGGCGTAATTCACATAGAGCTTTTATTCAGAAACTGAACCCTTAATTTGCCGGAGCTGGCTCATCTGAAGTTTCATGACTTAACTTAAGGGTTCGATTTAGTATATCCTCTTGTTTTTCCCGGGTTTTGCGAGTACGTGACAGGGATTTTTCCGCAGTTTTCTGTGCGTCTGGCTTCTCAGGAGGCTCTGATTGGCTCATCGCCCGACGTAGGGCGATTTCCATAGCCGTTGGCAGATCGACCTCCTCATCCTCTAGCTCTATTTCAGCTTCTTCGATAATCGCCTCGGGGGAATCCAACAACACTTTCCTGCTTAGATCAATCCGGCGCTTTCTCTTATTAAAATCGATGACCTGCACCTGAACTTCGTCACCAACCTTAACAGCTTCTGACGGGTGCTTTACATAGTCATGACTTAATTCGCTGATATGAATGAGCCCGTCTTTCTCAGCACCAATATCGACAAAGGCCCCATACTTCTCTAAACGGGTGACCGTTCCCGAATAGACCTGTCCTTTCCTTAAGTCCCGCCAATCAACGGCGAGTGGTTCAATCATGGTGATGGTGATTTGCTCCCGTCCGGGATCAACCGTTTCCACCCAGACATCTACCTCATCACCAACGGATAAAACCTCCGATACACGATTAACTCGTTCGCCCAGCTTTGATATGTGAAGGATGGCATTGGCTTCGACACCAACGTCGACGAAAGCCCCATACAGTTCAATACTCACAACCGACCCTTTGAGCTGCATCTTGGGTGCCAGGTCCGAGATCCTGCTTGGTGAAGCCGGTGTTTCTGGTACTTCATATTCTACTAACTCAGCCGATTCTTCAGCCATGACGTTATTCTCCTGAAAGTAATCAGGTCGCCAACCGCTTCCTTCGCATGGCATCACTCGCCCATTCCACAAAATAAAAAACGGGAAATGTAACTTCGGGTACCAAAGGGGACAAGCGGCCGTTGTTAACCAGATGCTAATTATAACAATGCCATTGGCCGTGTCAACTCAACACATCGCTTAATCAGCTATCTCTCCAGCGTCATCTAACCCATCTTCGATCACGTATTCCAAAAATCTTGGTTGAAGACCTGCAGCTTCTCGAACTAGGCTGTCAAGGGTATCCATGAGTTCCGGATTTTCTTCCAAATAAGCCTTCGCGTTTTCTCTACCTTGGCCTAATAATAAATCATCGTATCGAAAGTAGGCGCCTCGTTTGTCAATTAGACCATATTCGACAGCCAAATCTAACACATCCCCGGTTCTGGAGATGCCACTGTTGTACATGATGTCGAATTCACATTCAGTAAAGGGTGGGGCAACTTTGT
>Ga0111142_1003_pt1 | contig 119936 bp, 107 predicted proteins | sample DeeMarSeWOR28_12_FD_80398 | JGI IMG/M metagenome (GOLD analysis project Ga0111142, IMG submission 80398) | Anaerolineae bacterium SG8_19 | reverse complement strand
CCGCGCCGGAGCGGTCGATATTGGCCTTCTCGGCGATGACGATCTTCTTGTCCTGACCCCAGAATCTCGCCTCCCAGGCGGCACCGGTGCCGCCGAGACCCGCACCGACGACCAGAATGTCGATGCCGTCTTCTATGATCGTCTTGTAAGCCATTAGTAGTACACGCCTTTCTTCATCTTGAGGCCGGCGGACTGAAGCGTGTCCAAGCCGCCGTCATCCATGCGGACGTATTTCGGCTCGTTATACAGCAGCTGGCTGTCGCGCAATTCCTTGCTGGGTCCGGGAACGTCCGCGAGCTTGGGGATGGCCTGTCCCCAGGGCTTGGTGGTGATGGGCGACAGGAAGTTCTTTTCCGTACCGTTCCGGAATTTGATCCTCCAGGCGATTGTGCCCTTCTCTTCGTCGCGGTGGACGCGAACACTGTGGCCCAGCGGGGCGAAGTCGGCATATCCGCGCACGTCGATCGCATGCTGCGGGCACGCCTTCACGCAGGAGTAGCACTCCCAGCACATGTTCGGCTCGATGTTGTAGGCACGGCGATAGGTCTTATCGATGTGCATGATGTCCGAGGGACAGATGTCGACGCAGTGTCCGCATCCGTCGCACCTTGTCATGTAGACGAAGGTAGGCATTCGTCCGGCTCCTTATCTGTTACAGCAGAACTTGCGGGCTGATTTTTCTTAATTAATAGTGGCGGGGCTCTTCGCGCTTGATGCCGAGCCCCATGTCCATCGGCGCGTTTCGCAACAGCTCCATGGAGTGTCTTTGCTGTTGTTCGGGATCGTCACGGGTCAGCGTCGGCAAATTCTCGGCCGTACCGTTGGCCTTGGACACTCTTTTCTCGAAGGCCGCCGCGGGCTTGAAAAACATGTGCGCGAACTTCGACCAGGGCACCCCGGCGAACAGCACCGTCGTGGCGAGGATGTACAGGGCGAAGAGCACGCCGGTCCCGCCGCCGGCGATCGCCCAGAGCAGGCCAAGCGTCGCGCTCGCCAGCAGCGAAAGGATGAAGAGGTCGGCGCGCATGAGGCGGAAGGGAGAGTTGCCTTCGGAAGCGACGTCGACGCGGATAAAGAACCAGAACCAGTAGCCGCCGACGCAGATCATCAGGGCGCCGATCCACCAGGCGAACGCGAGCAGGCCGGGGGTCGGCGTCGCCGGCGTCGGAAACTCGAACACCATGCAGATCGTGGCGCTGACGTAGAGGACGAAGCCGTACATACCCAGCAGATGCGCGATGCGCCGGTGCGGGTTGCAGAACTCGCCCGATGCGAGCACGTCAACCGCGACGGTCTGCACGGCGATCCCGACCATATCGCCGCCGCCAAGCTGCTTTACGCCCTTGGCTTTGTACTTGCGCCAGTTTTCGAAGAAGTACTTGGCGCTTCCCTTGTGCCAGACCTCGAACAGCGTTCCGGCGACGACCAGCACGATCATGATGACCACATAGGCCTGCATGACGGCGGGCGATAGGGACGCCGAAAGCTCGGCAAATGGATTGCTGGAAAACATCATGACCCCCTTTTTACTGCGCGGATTCTAAACGCGCACGCAACGGCGCACGCGAAAAAAAGGTTATGCCCCCATAGAAAAAACTTAGCGTTGCATCAGGTAAAATGCCCGCGGGGGGTGAAGTCTGAAAATTTGCATTGTCTCCGACAGCCACGACCATCGCAAGCCGCTCGCCGCCGCTGTGGCAGAAGCGAAAACGCTTGGCGCTCAGGCCGTGCTGCACTGCGGCGACCTGGTGGCCCCTTCCACGCTGCATGCCATCGTCGGCCTGGGACTGCCGATCCACCTGATTCACGGCAACAATTCAGGCGACTTGTATCACCTGTTCAAGTTTGCACAGGAGCATGGAAACCACGTGCAATATCATGGGCAGGACGGGTCCTTCGAACTGGCGCAACGGCGGATTTTCATGGTGCACTACCCGCACTATGCCAAGGCGATGGCGCTCACGGGCCACTACGACCTGGTCTGCAACGGACATGAGCACCGCGCGGTCATCGAGCGCATTCGAAACATCAACGGCGAAGAGACGCTGCGAATCGATCCTGGGACCGTCGCCGGCGTGAGCGGGCCGCCGACCTACGCGTTTGGTGATCTGCAGACCCTGCAATTCGCGATCCGGCCGGTTCCTGTCTGACGCGCGGTTGCTGATTTTTCCTTATCGGACCGTGCGATGCATTGAACCGCAGAGGACAGGATGAGAAACAGGCTGGCCCAAAAACGATCGGCAGGACACCATCATTCTTAGACCAATGGCGTCCAAGATCACATCCCTGGAGGCTCGGGTCCTTAAGCCCGAGTCGCACTTCATCGAAAAAGAACCGTACTACGAGCAGGTAGGCAACGAGGTCGCGCTGTTCGAGGCCGCATACTCGAGCCAGTTGCCGGTGCTGCTCAAGGGGCCCACGGGCACCGGCAAGACGCGCTTCATGGAGCACATGGCATGGCGGCTCAAGCGTCCCCTGATTACGGTTTCCTGCCACGACGACCTCACTGCGGCGGACCTTGTCGGCCGCTATCTCATCACCAATAACGAGACCGTATGGGTGGACGGTCCGCTGGCCAAGGCGGTTCGGTGCGGGGGGATCTGCTACCTGGATGAGGTCGTCGAGGCGCGCAAGGACACCACGGTCGTAATCCATCCCCTTGCCGATGACCGCCGCATCCTGCCCATGGAGAAACGCGGCGAACTGCTGCAGGCTCCCAAGGAATTCGTGCTGGCACTGTCGTACAACCCCGGTTATCAGAGCGTGCTGAAGGAATTGAAACAGAGCACGCGGCAGCGTTTCGTCGCGATCGAGTTCAAATACCCCGCGCCGGAGCTCGAGCGAAAGATCATCGTGACCGAGGCCGGACTGGAAAACGGCGACGCGGACAAGCTGATCAAGCTCGCCCACATGACACGCAACCTGAAGGGCAACGGCCTCGACGAAGGTGCGTCCACGCGCTTGCTCGTTCACGCGGGCAAGCTCATTGCACGCGGCATCGCGCCGCGTGCGGCCTGTAACGGCGCGATCGCCGAGGCGCTCACGGACGACCCCGAAATGCTGCGAGCCGTGAATGAGCTCACCTCCGCCCTCTTCTGATCCCCGGCTTGCCGTGCTGGCCGCGGAGCCCCTTGCGGCAGCCGAGCTCGAACAACGTCTCGACGAGATACTGGACGCGGTGCTTTCCACCCGCCGCACATCGACGGGCCTGGCCCAGGCAATCGCAGCGCTTCCGCGCGGCGAGCAGGACTTCGTTCTGCACTGGACCGGGGTCGTGGCCCGCACCAACCCGGAAATGGCTTATCAGTTCGCCGCAGCGGCACCTGCCGCCCTCCAGCGGCTGGATCTCGCGGCGGCCGAAGCCTGGATCGTCCAGGCCATGGACGCCTATGACCGCGACGGGCTCTATCGCGGCTGCGCTGAACTCAAGAACATCGATCAGTTTGCCGGGCTGGCAAGCGGGAGCTCGTATGGCCAGAGCTTCGATGAGGCCGCTCGGGTGCTGCAGCTCTTTCTCTGCGGCCTCAGCGGACGCAGGATGCGACTCGAAAACGCGGCGCACCCCTACACCGACACCGAGACGATCTACCTGCCCTCTCGCCTCGCGACGCTGCCCGGCCGGGAAGAAAATTTTCAGGTCTACAAGGCAATGACGGCGCTGCTCTGGGCGCAGACCCGGTACGGCACCTTCAACCTTGACCTGGCCGCGGCGCTGTCCGACGTCGCGTCCCCTCAGCATGCCATGGAATTGTTCGGTTACTTCGAGTCGGTCCGCCTCGAGGCGCGCATCGGGCTGACGCTCCCCGGCCTGGCGCGAGATATGGATTTATTGCGGGCGGGCCAGGGCAGCTACGATCTTCGCCTGGAACGATTGCGCCAACCTGATGCTGGCGCCGAGGACTCGCTTGCTCTCATGCGGGAACTCTACGGGATTTTCACGCCACCGCGTTGCTGCTACATGGTCGAGCTGCGCTGGGATCAGGCCATGGCGGTCCGCAACGCCCGCATCCGCAGGGAAAAAGCGCAGTTTCGTGCGGGACTCACCGAGCTGCTCGATCAGCATGATGCGGGCACCGAGGAAGGGGACGCCGGCGGCGGATTTTCCGTTACGCCTTCCGAACCGGACTCGGGAGACCAATCGGGCGTCGCCCTCATGCTGGCTGGAAAACGCGTTGCGCCGCCGGCCAACCTCCAACAATTGATGGATTCGATACGGCAAGACCTGGGCGAGCTTCCCGATGACTACCTGGTCCCTGCCGGCGACGGAACCTACCGTGACGTCGGCCGCCCCGAGAACGATCCCGCCGATGTCTGGAAAGGCGTCCATCACGACGAGGGGGCATTCTTCTACAACGAGTGGGATTGCCGGCGCCGCCATTACCGCAAGAACTGGTGCGTGCTGCGGGAACTCGACGTGCACCCGGCGGGACCCGAATTCGTCGATGCGACGCTCGCCAAGTACGGGCCTCAGGTCACGCAGCTCAAGCGCACGTTCGAGCTGCTGCGCGGCGAGGACCGTCTCCTCAAGCGGCAACCCGAAGGCAACGATATCGACTTCGATGCGGTCATCTCGGCCTACACCGACATGAAAAACGGCCTGGAGCTATCCGACCGGCTGCTCACCCGGCGGCACAAGGCCGAGCGGGACCTGGCCGTCATGTTCATGGTGGACATGAGCGGCTCGACCAAGGGATGGATCAACGACGCCGAGCGCGAAGCGCTGGTCATGCTGTGCGAGGCTCTTCAGGTTCTCGGTGACCGCTACGCCATTTACGGTTTTTCAGGAATCACCCGCAAGCGTTGCGAGATTTTCCGCATCAAGCGCTTCGACGATTCCTATGACGTTCAGGTACGGGGCCGCATTGCCGGCATCCGCCCCCAGGACTACACGCGCATGGGTGCCGCGATCCGGCACCTCTCAAGCGTTCTCAACCAAATCGAGGCCCGCACCAAGCTGCTCATCACGCTCTCTGACGGGAAGCCGGACGACTACAGCGATAACTATCGGGGCGAGTACGGGATCGAGGACACCCGACAAGCGCTGATCGAAGCGCACCGCTCGGGAATCAAGCCATTTTGCATTACCATAGACCGGGAAGCGCGTGACTACCTGCCTCACCTCTACGGGCCGGTCAACTGGACGCTGGTGGACGAAGTCGCCCGGCTGCCTCTCAAGGTGGCCGAAATTTACCGCCGCCTGACGAGCTGAGCGAGCCTGCAAGTGCGCGGGAACATTATTCGTGGGGGCGTCTCCAATGGGTACGTGCCCCGGCGGCCCCGGGAACGAGAGGAAGACCGCGATTGGAACTTCACAAACGTTGCTGTTCTTTCACGGAAACATCCCCAGCGACGCAGGAGGACTCATGACCAAACGAGACGAGTACGTTGAAAAGCTCAAAGCGCAGCTCGACCAGTGGAATGCGCAGGTGGTCCAGTGGGAGGCAAAGGCCCGCGAAGCCCAGGCGCACGTGCGGGCCGATTACGACAAGCAACTCGAGTCGTTCCGACGCCAGCGCGACGAGGCGCTGGAACAGATGCGCCGCGTGCAGTCGGCCACCGGTGATGCCTGGATGGATCTCATGCAGGGCGCCGACGACGCCTGGTCCAAGATGCGCGAGGCATTTGAAAAAGCCCGCACGCACTTTCACAAATAATCGCCGCCCGGGACCCGTTCCGAAGCATTATGGCCCGCGTCACGCGCACCAAGAGGGGGGACGCCGGGCGCGCCAAGCTGTGCGCGCTCGTCCTAGGCGCGGCAGGGTGGTTATGCGCGCCGGCGCTGCCTGCCCAGGTCGTATCGACGCAGGAACACTCTTTCCGCGTGGTCAAGCTTGTGGAAGGGCTGGAGCATCCGTGGAGTGTCGCCTTCCTTCCCGACGGTCGACTACTCGTGACCGAGCGCCCTGGGAGATTGAGAATTGTGGGACGCGACGGCAAGCTCGCGCCGCGCCCGGTAAGCGGGCTTCCCGAGATCGCTGAGTACGGCCAAGGCGGCCTGCTCGACGTTGTTCTTCATCCGCGCTACGCCGACAACGGCCTCATCTACTTTTCGTTCGCCGGACGCGGCAAGGGCGGGGTCAGCACGGAGGTTGGCCGGGGCAGGCTCTCCGGCAATCGGCTCGAAGACGTCCAAGTTATCTTCCGCCAGCAACCCAAGACCGGAGCTCGCCAGCATTTCGGCTCGCGACTGGTATTCGATCGTGCGGGGTTTCTTTACATCACGCTTGGCGACCGCGGCGAGCGGGACCGGGCCCAGAAGCATGATGACCATGCGGGCTCCGTCATCCGTCTGCACGACGACGGGCGCGTGCCCAATGACAATCCGTTCGTCGGCAGGCCCGGCTGGAAGGCGGAGAAGTACACCCTTGGCCATCGCAACATGCAGGGCGCGGCGCTGCACCCCGAGACCGGGTTGCTATGGACACACGAACACGGGCCGCAAGGTGGAGACGAGGTAAACGTGATTCGCCCCGGTGTGAATTATGGCTGGCCCGTGATCACCTACGGTCGCGAATACGTCACGGGTTTCAGGATTGGCGAAGGCACTCAGAAGGCCGGAATGGCGCAGCCCATCCATCATTGGGTGCCCTCGATTGCCCCCTCGGGGATGGCCTTCTATACGGGAGACAAGTTTCCGCGCTGGCGTGGAAATCTTTTTGTCGGTGCGTTGCGCGATCGGCTGCTTGTGAGACTGCGCCTCGACGGGCAGCGCGTGTTAAGCGAGGAGCGCATGCTGGAGGAAGTGCTCGGCCGCATTCGCGATGTGCGCAGCGGCCCGGACGGCTACCTCTACCTGCTCACTGATTCGGACGACGGCGTCCTTGCCCGTCTCGAACCAGCCGAGCGCTAGCCAGTTTTTTGCCGCCGACGATCCCCAATTCGCTCGACGGGAAACAATTTGACCAGATTTCCCGGCGGGCTTGGCGTCGTGGCGGTTCAATGCACGGTTCTATTGGCGGCGGCTCAAGTCAGGCAGCAGCGGCCCGGCGCATATCCTCGTAGGGCTCGGGTTGCGGCGCCGCCTCGGGCTCCGCTTGCGATTCCTGCGAGACCGGCAGCGCTGCCGGCTCCCCCGCCGTCTCGACCAGCGCGCCCAGGTCATCGAGCGGGGGCAGCTCATCAAGCGAGCGTACGTTGAGATCATCGAGAAAGGACTTGGTCGTGGCATAAAGCGCCGGGCGACCTGGCACCTCGCGGTGCCCGACGACATCGATCCAGCCCCGCTCCTCCAGCGCGCGAATGATATTGGTTGAGACCGTGACGCCGCGGATGTCCTCGATATCGCCGCGCGTGACCGGCTGCCGATAAGCAATGATCGCCAGGGTCTCCATGACCGCGCGGGAATAGCGTGGCGGCCTCACCGGATTGAGGCGATCGAGGTAGCGCTGGAATTCGGGCCGGGCGCGGAAACGCCAGCCCGACGCGACCTGGGTGAGCTCGACACTTCTCCCCTCCCAGTCGGCGCGCAGCTCCTCCAGAACCCGCCGCAACGTATCGCCCGACAACTCCTCGTCGAACAGCTTCTTCAGCTCTGCAGGGGCAAGGGGCTCCTGGCTGGTAAGCAGCGCGACCTCAAGCACTTTCTTGACGTGTCCGACGTCGATCGTTGTGTTTTCCATATCCGTCCTGTCATTCCACGGCCGACAGAGGGCCGCTTCTGAGTTTCACATAGATTGGCGCGTAGGCCGCCTGCTGCGCCAGCTCGACCAGGCGCTCACGCGCCAGCTCGAGCAGCGCAAGGAAGGTCACCACCAGCACGGCGATGCCCTGTGCCGGGTCGAACAGATCCTTGAACTCGACATATCGCGTCTCCTGCAAACGGCGCAGGATCCGGCTCATGTAATCCCGCACCGAGAGTTGCTCGCGGGTGATGCGATGATGGCGCTGAACCGAGGCGCGCGCCAGCAGCGCGAGCCAGGCTGAACGCAAGTCTGCCGCATTCACCTCCGGCAGGCGCTCGGTCACCGCTTCGTCGAAAACGACCTGCACCAGGGCAAAATCGCGCCCCGCCTGCGGCATTTCACTCACGCGTCGCGCCGCAAGCTTCATTTGCTCGTATTCGAGCAGCCGGCGGACCAGTTCTGCGCGCGGATCCTCCTCGAGATCCATCGCGCCGGGCCGGGGCAGCAGCATGCGCGACTTGATCTCAATCAGCATGGCCGCCATCAAAAGATACTCCGCCGCCAGCTCCAGCGATCGCGCGCGCATCAATTCGACATACTCGAGATACTGCGCCGTAAGCTGGGCCATCGGAATGTCGAGTACGTTGATGTTTTCCTTGCGAATCAGATAGAGCAGCAGGTCAAGCGGCCCTTCGAACTGCTCAAGGAACACCTCGAGCGCATCCGGCGGGATATAGAGGTCGTGCGGAATTTCGAGAACGGGTTCGCCGTAGATTCTCGCGACCGGGCTGGGCACGACCGCTTCGATCATTAGCGCTTTCCTCCGGATGGGTGCTGCCGGAGGCGACCTGTGGTGATTTTTGGGGGGAGTTTGCCTGCCGGCTGCGGGATTCGGCCGGACATTGCGTGGGGTTGAGCAGCTTTTAGGCCGCCACCCTGCAAAGGCGACGCTGGCATCACGGCATTCTACAGTGATTCTCGCTGCACACCTACCCCCATTTTCGGCGGCGCCAGGTTCGCGGCACCCTGCTCCGCAGTCGCCCAAGAGACTCAGGTGTAATTCAGCCCCATGACCTCGCGCACGTCCCGGAGCGTTTCGTTCGCCAGCTTATGGGCCTTCTCGCACCCATCGGCGATGATGTTGCGCACGAGTGTTGGGTCATCGAGATAGCGCTGGGCCCGCTGACGCATCGGCTTCTGCTCCTCAAGCACCGCTTCGATCACGGGTTGCTTGCATTCCAGACACCCGATCCCCGCGCTGCGGCAGCCCTCCTGCACCCACTGCTGCCGCTTATCGTCCGAGTAAACAAGGTGGAACTGCCATACCGGGCATTTCTGGGGATCACCAGGGTCCGAGCGTTTGACGCGGGCCGGGTCTGTCGGCATGGTGCGGATCTTTTTGGTAACGCTCTCCGCCTCCTCGCGCAGGCCGATGGTGTTGTCATAGGACTTCGACATCTTCTGCCCGTCCAGCCCCGGCATCCTCGACGCCTCCGTCAGCAGCGCCTGCGGCTCGTTGAGAATGACCTTGCCGCCGCCCTCGATATAGCCAAAAAGGCGTTCGCGGTCGCCAAGCGGGATATTCTGGGCCTGCTCGATAAGAGCGCGCGCCGAAGCCAGAGCCTCCCCATCACCCTTTTCGAGATACTTGTTACGCAGCTGGCGATAGAGCCGGGCGCGCTTGGCGCCAAGCTTTTTGATCGCGCCCTCTGCTTTCTCCTCGTAGCCCTCTTCCCGACCGAAGACGTGGTTGAAGCGCCGAGCGATCTCTCGCGTAAACTCGATATGCGGAACCTGGTCCTCGCCCACCGGCACCTTGTTGGCGCGATAAATAAGGATATCGGCCGCCTGGAGCAACGGGTAACCGAGAAACCCGTATGTCGACAGGTCCTTCTCGGCAAGCTTCTCCTGCTGGTCCTTGTAGGTCGGTATGCGCTCCAGCCATCCGAGCGGCGTCACCATAGACAGCAGCAAATGGAGTTCCGCGTGTTCGGGAACGCGCGACTGAATGAAGAGCGTTGCCTGCGCCGGGTCCACGCCCGCCGCCAGCCAATCGATCACCATGTCCCAGGCATGCTGCTCGATTGTGCTGGGCTCATCATAATGGGTGGTGAGCGCGTGCCAGTCGGCGACGAAGAAAAAGCACTCGTACTCATGCTGCAGGCGTTCCCAGTTTCTGAGCACCCCATGATAGTGGCCGAGGTGCAGGATCCCCGTGGGTCGCATGCCTGATAGGACACGATTGGCGAACATGGTCGGCGCTCTCAGGAAAAGAGACTGGTCAATCTGATGAGAACGTCCAGGGGCACACCAAATGCGCCAGCCACGAGCGCCATTATCAGGCCAATGACGGGCCACAGAACATAACCGAGAACGCCGGTGAAAAGCAGCAGGATGAGAATGAGGAATCCGTACGGCTCTATGCGAGCCACTCCATACGCCAGCCGGTGCGGCAGCAGACTCACCAGGATACGGCCCCCGTCGAGCGGCGGGAGCGGCATGAGATTCAGCACCATGATGATCACGTTGACGAAGACACCGGCCGCCCCCATCATCGCCAGCGGCAGCGAAAAATAGCTGCCCGACGTGGCGATCCCGATCTTGACCATCAGTGCCCAGAACAGCGCCATCACAAAGTTGCTGACCGGCCCCGCCGCCGCGACCCACAGCATGTCACGCTTGGGATGGCGCAGGTTCGAGAAGTTCACGGGCACTGGCTTCGCCCACCCGAAAAGTATCCCAGGGCCGCCGGAGAGCTTGCTGACCGCGAGCAGGATGAGCGGCAATATAACCGTCCCGAACGGGTCGATATGCCGGACCGGATTGAGGCTGACGCGGCCTTGCGCGTAGGCAGTGAGATCACCGAAGCGCTTGGCGACGTAACCATGCGCGGCCTCGTGCAGAGTAATGGCAAATATCACCGGCACGGCATACACGGCGATGGTCTGAACGAGGTTGAGATTCACGAAAACCGCTTGTTAGTCTTGAAAGCCTGCTACCGCGCGCTGGGCGCTGAACGAATGCGGAATTCTAACAGGTCGCGCCTCGGGCACACGCGGCGACCCGCGCCGAGCATTTATCACTGGAGTCCGAAGGGCTGAAGGGCGCCTCGACCTCGCCGCGTGACAACGGGCGCCGGGCCCGTGAGGTCGATGACGGTCGTTGGCGTGATGCCGCAGGATCCGCACTCCAGTATGAGATCGACCTGGTGCTCGAGCCGGTCGCGAATCTCCTGACCTTCGTTGAGCGGGAGCTCGTCGCCGGGAAGGAGGAGCGTCGAGGACAGCAGCGGCTCGCCCAGTTCGGCGAGCAGCCCCCGCACGACTTTATGCTCGGGCACCCGCAAGCCTATGGTTTTTCTGCTCGGGTGACGAAGCCGCTTCGGCACCTCGCGAGTTGCCTTAAGGATCAAGGTATAGCTGCCAGGCGTCGCAGCCTTGATCATCCGGAACTGGTGGTTTTCCACCACGGCGTAGAGCGCGAGCTCGGCAAGATCGCGGCAAACGAGCGCGAAATGGTGGCGTTCATCGAGCCGCCGGATGCTCCGGATTCGTTCCATCGCAACCTTATCCCCAAGCCGGCACCCGAGCGCATAGCACGAATCCGTCGGGTAGACGATGACACCGCCTGCACGCACGATGTCGGCCGCGCGCCGCAGCAACCGTGGCTGCGGATTATCCGCATGAATGGAAAAAAAGAGTTTCGAGTTTCGAGTTTCGAGTTTCGAGTTTCGAGTTTCGAGTTTCGAGTTTCGAGTTTCGAGTTTCGAGTTTCGAGTTTCGAGTTTCGAGCAAGATCGGACGAACCATGAATACGAAGTTCCCAACATTGAACTTTGAACACGGAATATTGAACACCGAACATTGAACACTGAACATGCAACCCGGGACTGGAAACTACCAAACGGACCAGACGGGTGTACAACCGTGCGGGAGCGCGGGCAGCTCCCCCAGATCGCGATAGCCCTCCCCCGGGCCATGGAAATCCGAGCCCACCGAGGCCAGCAGCCCGAAGCGCTGCGCGTAACGCGCATAACGCAAATATTGATCCGGAGTATGGCTTCCAGTGACCACCTCGACCGCCGCACCGCCCGACTGCTTGAATTCGTCGAACAGGACATCTCGCTGCAGATCCGGCAGCTTGTAGCGCCCCGGGTGAGCCAGAACCGCGAAACCGCCGCTCGACTTGATCCACCCCAGTGCCTCTTCCAGGCTCGCCCATTGATGCGGCACGTAGCCCGGTTTATCCGACGCAAGGAAGCGCCTGAACACTGCACTCACATCGCGCGCAAAACCGCGCTCGACGAGGTAGCGGGCAAAATGCGCGCGGCCGACCAACTCCGGATTGGTCACGTACCGTCGCGCGCCCTCGAGACTGCCCTCCACGCCGCACCGGGCAAGCTCAGCTGCAATGCCCTGGGCGCGTTGAGCCCGGCCCGCGCGCAGACGATTCAAGCCGCCGGCCAGAACAGCGTCCTCCGGATCGATGCAGAGTCCGACGATGTGAAGCGTCGTGCCGGCCCAGGTGACCGAGATCTCCACGCCATTGACGAAGGTGAGTCCGGCTGACTCAGCACAGGCGCGCGCTTCCGCAAGCCCGCCTGTATCGTCATGGTCAGTCAACGCGAGGACCTTCACGCCGCGATCAGCCGCGCGCACGGCCAGTTCCGCCGGGCTCAACAATCCATCGGAGCGCGTCGAATGGGAGTGCAAGTCGATTTCTGATAAAAACATTCTTTTAATACAAATAACTATAAATATTACTTAAAGTATACTAACAGCTTTCAAGGCTGCCCGCGCGCATCCGTTGTACACCTTTCAACGTAAGTGCAGGTAACAGGCAAGGCAACCCGTCTAATGACCCTAGAACGATTCGCGCGCGGCGCGCTGGCTGCCGTCCTGCTTACGGCGTGCGGTGTCGCCACGGCCGCGCAGTGTAGCGCAAAAAGCGCGGCGCACCGCGTTCCGCTTCTCGAGCTCTACACCTCGGAGGGCTGCAACAGCTGCCCGCCGACCGACCGTTGGTTCAGCGCACTGCCGACCCGCGGGCTGACGCACGAGCGAGTCGTCGCGCTGGCTTTCCACGTGGATTACTGGAATTACCTCGGATGGAATGATCCGTTCTCAAGGCCTGAGTACAGCGCGCGCCAGCGCGCCGCAAGCGTGCGGAATAAAGCGCGTTTCGTCTACACCCCCCAAATCCTGCTCGACGGACGGGACTATCGGCGGGGCATTTTTCGCGATGATTTCAGGGATCGCATCGACGCCATCAGACGGGAAAATGCGCGGGCATCGATCCTGCTTGATCAAGCGGCAGAAGCGGATGAGACGCTCCGGGTGCAAATGACGGTTGCGCTTATTGAACGCGCGCAGCGGCAAGGCGCTCGAGCTTACGTGGCGCTCTATGAAAACAACCTCTCAAACCAGATTACCGCCGGCGAAAACCGGGGCAAACGCCTGGAACATGACTTCGTCGTTCGTGAATTGTCGCCGCCCAGGCCCGTCGGTCCGGCCGGAAAGCTCGTTTTCGAACACCGCTTTGACCTGGAACAACGGTGGAAACGGGAAGATCTCTATCTCGCTGCATTCGTGCAGGACGAACGCGCGGGAGAAACCTTGCAGGCCATGGCGGTCCCCTTCTGCCGCTGATACGGAACTGCCGCGAGGTCGCTGCTTCCGGGCCGTGGAATTTAACCGGGGCCGCCGGCCGGAAGAGGCACGCGTGATAGCGACCGATGCAGCTTGGCCGGGCGCCTAGGCGCTTTTCCGACGCAAGCGGCTCTGCGCCGGCACGTGCTGCGTCAGGAACTCCATCTGGTCAGCAAGAATGCGACGATTGGTCAGGATCAGGTATTCCGCGCGGTTCGGAACGTAAGGCAGATAGACCAGCTCCAAGCCGGCCTGCTCCGGCGTGCAGTTGCCTTTGTGCTCGTTGCAGGCGCGGCAGGCGGTCACAGAGTTCATCCACGTGTCTTTTCCACCCCTGGAAAACGGGATCACGTGATCGCGCGTCAGCTTGGCAATCGGGAACATATCCGCGCAATACGCGCAGATCTGCCGGTCACGATGGAACAACTCGCGATTGTTGAGGGGCGGCACCTGGCTGAAGGTCTTCAGTGCCATGGCCTTGCCTTTGATCGCAATGATGCTCGAAGCGGTGATGCTGGAACGCTGGCCCGTCAGGCGATTCATGCCGCCGTAGACGGTAAAGGCATGATCCCCCATGGCCCAGGCCACCTGGTTCTTCGCGTAGTAGTAACAGGCATGCTGCCAGCTGATCCAGCGATGCGGCACGCCATGCGTGTCGAGCGTGAGGATCAGGGGATAGCGCCCCCGCAGCTCGGATTGCTGTTCGCTTGCGTCGTACATCGGTCGCATCAATTGGTCCCGGCGATTGCGCAGGCCACCCTGCCGCCGGTGCACAGCACAATTTACCAGATTTCTGAATTTATGCCAGTTTTCAACATGAATGACGAGCAGTTTCCGCCGGGCAACGCGGCGCCAGATCGATAGTGCGCTGCGCAAGGTAAGCGTATAATCATCCCCCGTGATATACAGCGTTTCGCGCCATCATTGTGGCGTTGCCGGTAGCCGTGACCATATCCACCCACGGCCCTGACGCCCCTACGGCAACCGCCGCCGATACCCCCAAGCCGTCTTTCGCCGCGCTCGGCCTGATGCCGGAGTTGATGCGCGCCATTGCGGAGCAGGGTTATCTGGAGCCGACGCCGATCCAGGTCCAGGCGATCCCGCCGGTTCTGCAGCGCCGGGACCTCATGGGTTGCGCTCAGACCGGCACCGGCAAGACTGCCGGGTTCGCGCTGCCGATTCTTCAGCTGCTGGCCCCGCAGGCCAGTAGCAGTCCCTCGCCGGCGAGGCACCCCGTTCGCGCCTTGATCCTCACACCAACGCGCGAGCTCGCTGCTCAGGTGGAGGAAAGCGTGCGTGCTTATGGAAAGCATCTCGCCCTGCGCTCGGCAGTGGTCTACGGCGGGATCGATATCGGTCCGCAGATCAAGGCACTGCACGCGGGCGTGGAAATCCTCGTCGCGACCCCGGGCCGTCTGCTTGACCATCTGCACCAGAAGACACTCAACCTGTCGCGTGTGGAAATTCTGGTGCTCGACGAAGCCGACCGGATGCTCGATATGGGTTTTATGCCCGATATCAAGCGCATTCTTGCCGCCCTGCCGCCGCGACGCCAGAACCTGCTGTTCTCGGCGACCTTTCCGGAAGAAGTGCGCCGGCTCGCCAAGGATATTCTGCATGCGCCCATCACGGTTGAGGTCGCGCGCCGCAATGCGCCCGCCGACCTCGTGTCTCACGAGGTGCACCTGGTCCCCACGCTGCGCAAGCGCGCTCTGCTTGCGCACCTCATCCGCAGCCGTGACATGCGCCAGGTTCTCATATTCGTCCGCATGAAACGTGATGCCAACCGATTGGCGCGCCAGCTGCAGCAGGATGGCATCGCGGCCACGGCCATCCACAGCGATCGTACGCAGCAGGAACGCACGCAGGCGCTCGACGAGTTCAAGCAAGGCAAGGTCACTGCGTTGGTGGCCACCGATATCGCCGCGCGGGGACTCGATATCGAGGAACTGCCATTCGTGGTGAACTACGAGCTGCCGTATACCCCCGAGGACTATGTCCATCGCATCGGGCGCACTGGCCGGGCAGGCCTGGCGGGTGACGCGATCTCGCTCGTCGGCCCCGAAGAGACCAGGATGCTGGAGGATGTGGAGCGCCTCCTCAAGCGCACGCTGCCGCGGGCTCCCGCGGCGGGATTTGAGGAAACGCGCCGCACGCCAGCCACCGGCAAAGGGCCACGGCGCCAACACCCCGGCGAACCCGCGCGCGGACATGCGCCGGCCGCCAAACCTTCCGCGCCGGGATTCGACTTCAACAAGCCATATGAGCCTTCAGAGTCCAGCAGCCAGCCGCTGCGCGAGCCCGCACCGGGTGGGCGGCGGAGGCCGGCTCGCCCCATGGCTGCGCTGCTGGGGGGCCGCCCCAAACGCGACTCGGAGCATTAACCGACCGCCTGTTTTCAGCCGACAGGCAGAAAGGTGGCGGCATGTTTTCTGAGGCCAGGCCCGACGAAACCCGCATTCCTCTTTTTCCGTTCTAATCTCCGATGAAGCAGCCGACCACGCCGCCTGGCCGCACCATTACCGCAGGGCAACTGAAGAACAAGCTGCACGACGGCACCGAGCTAGCCTTGCTCGACGTGCGCGAAGCCGGACAGTTCGGCGAGTCGCACCTGCTCTTTGCGGTTCCGCTCCCTTACAGCCGATTGGAGCTCGACGTGAGCCGTCTCGTCCCGCGGCGCTCTACCCCTATCGTCCTTTGTGATGACACCGGGCGCGACGTGGTGGAGGCTGCGGCGCGCCGGCTTCACGCGCTCGGCTACACGGACGTGGCCATTCTCGAGGCCGGAATCGCCGGCTGGTCCGCAGCGGGGTACTCGCTGTTCAAGGGCGTCAACGTGCCAAGCAAGCTCTTCGGTGAGCTGGTGGAGCACGTCTATCACACGCCGCGCATTACGGCGCAGGAGCTCCTGCGGATGAAGGAGGCCGGTGAGGCCGTGGTGATCGTCGACGGTCGTCCCTTTGGCGAGTACCGAAACATGACCATTCCCGGCAGCACCTGCTGCCCGAATGCGGAGCTGCCGTACCGCATCCCGACGATGGTCAAGGATCCCGATGCCAAGATCGTCGTGAATTGCGCGGGGCGCACGCGCTCCATCATCGGCGCGCAGACCCTCATCAACTTCGGCATCCGCAATCCCGTCTACGCGCTGGAGAACGGCACCCAGGGATGGTACCTGTCCGACCTGCAGCTAGAGCGCGGCTCGGAACGCAAATATCCCGATGAGGTGGACGCCGGGGCGCTGCCGGCGCAGCAAGCAGCCGCGCAGAGATTGATGGAGCGCTTTGGCGTTCGCACGGTGTCGGCAAAGGAGGTGCAGGGCTGGCTGAAGGATGCGAACCGCACAACGTATCTGTGCGACGTTCGCACGCCTGAGGAATTTCGGAGAGGCTCGTTGGCGGGCGCCGTGCACGCGCCGGGCGGCCAGCTCATCCAGGCTACCGATCAGTGGATCGGCGTGCGCAGCGCCCGCGTCGTTCTGATCGACGACGAAGGCGTGCGCGCACCGGTCGTTGCCAGCTGGCTGAAGCAGCTCGGCTCAGACGTTTACGTGCTCGAGGGCGGAATCCGTTCCGGCTTGCAGGGTCTGCCGCTTGTTAGCCCGGCCCTGCCTGAACTCAAGGCCATCTCGCCCGCCGAGCTGCAGCGTGCGCTCGACGAGGCGCGATGCAGCGTGCTGGATCTTGGCGCCAGCATGCGTTTCCGCAAGGCGCACGTGCCGGGCAGCCGCTGGAGCACACGCAGCCGGCTTGAGTCGGCGGCACGTGAGGCGAACAGCTTGCTCGTACTGGTAGCCGAAGACGCAGATGTCGCACGCGTCGCGGCAATCGACCTTTTCGAAGCCGGCACAAAGGATGTGAAAATCCTCGATGGCGGACTTCCCGCGTGGATGAACGCGGGCTACTCGACGGAATCCTCTCCCGCGGTGCCGTCAGATGCGGAATGCATCGACTACCTTTTTTTCGTTCACGACCGCCACGCCGGAAATCGCGAGGCCATGAAGCAGTACCTCGCGTGGGAAACCGGTTTGATTGCCCAGCTCGATGAGCAGGACCGGGCCGCCTTCAAGATAGGCCCCGTGACGTGCGATACGCGATGAGTGGCGCGTCGCCGCGTGTCGAACGGCGGCGGAGCCGTCCATTCCAACACGCGGGGCCTCTGAACGCCCGACGGCAAGGACCTATCGAAATAGCGTCGGCCTCTTGCGAGCCTACACGGTCGCATCCCCAAGCAGATTGAGGCGGCTGACGCGGCGGAGCAGGGGCCCCAATCCCAATTGGGGATGCGACCCGAGATCAGACGCATAGAGATCGCCCGCCGCCATCGATCGCCTTCGAGGTCAGATCCCCGAATACGAAACATTCGGGGCCCCTCTTCCGCTCTCCGGCGATCCCTGCTCCGCGCTTCGGCCCGCGCCAAACCGGCGCGCAGCGTCCGGGTTTAACGCTATTTCACAACGAGCTTTAGATCACGCACGACCTTGCCCCATTTGGCATTTTCAGCGGCGACGAATTTGCCAAATGCCGCGGGATCGGTCGACACGATGTCCGTTCCAAGGCGTTCGTACGCCTTCTCAACCTCTGGAGTCTTAAGTAGCTTTGCGACTTCGCGGTGTATCCGCTCGATTACAGAGGCCGGGGTTCCCCGAGGCGCAACCAGCCCCGTCCAGAGCGCCGCATCGTAGCCCCGCACCGTTTCGCCAATGGATGGAATATCCGGCAGCGCCGGCGAGCGCTTGGCGGTTGTCACCGCAATAATTCTCAACTGCCCCGCCCTGTGGTGATTGATGATGCTCGACAGGCCAATACAGCCGATCTTGATCTGGCCGCCGAGCAGGTCGGATCGCACTGGACCGCTGCCCTTGTACGGGACGTGCACCATATCGAGACCCGCCATGTTGACGAACAGCGCCTGAAACAGATGCATCGCGCCCCCCTGTCCCGAGGAAGCGTAGTCAAGTTTCCCGGGTTCCTTCTTCGCCAGCGCAATAAGATCTTTCACCGACTTGACGGGCAGCGAGGGATGCACCACTAGCCCGTAGGGCTGGCTGGCCATTTGCATGATCGGTGCGAAGCTCCTCACTGGATGGAACGGCGCCTTCTTGTAAAGGTTCGGGACAATGACGAATGGCGTTCCGGTCCCGAGCAGCGTGTATCCGTCGGGATTCGACTTCGCGGCAATTTCCGTTCCGATCAAGCTTCCAGCGCCGGTGCGGTTGTCGATAACCACCTGCTGGCCCAAAACACCCGACATCCTCGTTGCAACGATACGCACGAGGACATCAGTCGACCCGCCCGCGCCGAACGGAATGATCATACGGACCGGTTTGGTGGGATAAGCTTCAGCCGCTATCGCGCTCGAGGCGAACGACACGCCAAACGCGACAATGGCCAGCAAACGGCATACACGTAGCTTCATATTTCATTCTCCTTGAAGGGCTTGTCATGATGCGTTCGCGCCAGTTTAGCCTATAGACCTCGCCCACTCCAAACAATCACTGGGCACCGCGTATTTCGCAAGATGAAATCTCACGCGTGCTACCATGGATTCAAGGTTTTGAGGAAACAGCATGAATTCCAGTCCAACCCTCGTACGATTCCCCGGCGCTTTCGGTGCGAGTCTCGCCGCAAGGCTCGATTTGCCATCATCGGAACCGCGCGCCTTTGCATTGTTTGCGCATTGCTTCACCTGCTCGAAAGACACGCTCGGCGCCTCCCGCATCAGCTCCGCCCTTGCGACCCATGGCGTCGGAGTGCTCCGGTTCGACTTCACCGGACTGGGCGGGAGCGAAGGTGATTTCGCCAATACCAATTTCTCGTCCAACCTCGCGGACTTGCTCGCCGCCGCGGCGTGGTTGCGTGAACACCATCGCGCGCCTGCGATACTGGTCGGTCACAGCCTCGGCGGCGCTGCCGTGCTTGCTGCGGCGCGTGAAATACCAGAGGCAGTCGCAGTCGCAACCATCGGCGCGCCATTCGACCCCGCTCATATCCGCCACCTCTTGGCGCCTGCGCTCCCCGAGATCGCGGCCGCGGGCGAGGCGGAGGTGACTCTCGCGGGGCGCCAGTTTCGTATAAAGAAGCAGTTCCTGGACGATCTCGCCAGCCGCAACAGCCGCGAGGCGATTGCAGCGCTCAGGAAGGCCTTGCTCGTCTTCCACTCTCCGCGCGATACGACGGTCGATATCGAAAACGCAGCCCAGATATTCATGGCCGCGAAGCATCCCAAGAGCTTCGTGTCACTCGATGACGCCGACCATCTGTTGACGCGCAAAGAGGATGCAGCATACGTTGCAGCCGTACTCGCTGCATGGGCGGGCCGTTATCTCGGCGAGGCGGCGGCAGGGGCTGTGCGACCGATTGCTTCGGGCGATCCCGGCGTCGTCACGGTATCCGAGTCCGGCGAGGGCAAGTTCTCCCAGTCGATTACCGCCGGCAGGCACCAGCTGCGGGCGGATGAGCCTCCGGATGTGGGCGGGCACGATTCCGGACCTACGCCGTACGGCCTGCTGCTCGCCGGGCTGGGTGCCTGCACATCGATGACGCTGCGGATGTACGCTGAACGCAAGCGACTCCCGCTCGAGCGCGTTACTGTTCGGCTTCGTCACGACAAGGTACACGCCCGCGACTGCGCCGAGTGCGAGACCCGGGAAGGCAAGATCGACCGTATCGATCGCGAAATCGAGGTCCATGGAGCGCTCGATGAAGCGCAGCGCGCGAGGCTCCTGGAAATCGCCGACAAGTGCCCCGTACACCGCACGCTGCACGCGGAGGTCCGGGTTCAGACGCGCCTTGCCGGCTAGCGCGCCCGTGCCGGCGGTCGACGCCGGGCCTGCCACCATGCTGATCATCAGGGAAATCTGCAAGTCTTTTGGTGGGGCGCGTCCGCGCGAATTGCTCCGGCGCCTCTCACTCGAGGTCGGACGAGGCGAGTACGTTGCGATCCGGGGCGAGTCCGGTGTGGGCAAATCCACTTTGCTCAATATCGTCGCCGGACTCGATCAGCCAGACAGCGGGAGCATCGTGTTCGACGGCGCGGAGGTAACAAACCTCGACGACAATGCGCGCACTCTGATGCGGCGGCGCAAAATCGGTTTCGTTTTTCAGGCATTTCATCTGTTGCCCCACTTGACCGTGGCGCAGAACGTGGCGCTGCCCCTCGGGCTCAATGGCATCGCAGCGGTCGAAACAATGCAGCGCGTCGAAGCCATCCTTGAGGCGATCAACCTGGCCAACGCCGCAGGCGTGTATCCGCGAGAGTTGTCCGGTGGCGAGATGCAGCGGGTGGCAATCGCCCGCGCGCTCGTCCACAGACCGTTGCTGCTCCTCGCCGATGAGCCGACGGGAAATCTCGATCCGGATACCGCCATGCAGGTGTTATCGCTGTTACGCGAGCAGGTAAAAAGCGCAGGGGGAAGCGGCATTCTCGTGACCCATTCCGACCGCGCTGCGGCAACCGCGGACCGGGTGCTGGCGCTCACGGCCAACGGCCTGGAGGCGGCGACGCCATGAGCGCAATCGCGCGCCCGCTGCTGGCGCAACGGTTCATCCTGTTTCAGGCTCTCGTCGTCGGTCCATTACGCGAAAATCCCGGCCGTACCGCGCTGGCTGTCTTGGCAATCGCACTTGGCGTCGCCCTCGGCATCGCCGTGCATCTGGTCAACGCAAGTGCGCTAAACGAGTTCGAAGTGGCCGCGCGGCACCTGGCGGGGGAAGCCGATCTCGTAATCCGCGGTCCGCGCGATGGGTTCGACCAGGCGCTCTACCCCAAGCTGGCGCGGATGCCTCAGGTCGAGGCCGCAAATCCCGCCGTGGACCTGGAAGTCCCGCTGGTGGATCGCCCGGGCAGTCTGCGTATTATCGGCTTCGATCCGCTACAGGCCGCTCGTGTGCAGCCGTCGCTGGTGCCGGAAGAATACAGCATGTTAAGCGATCTCTTGGACGCCGATGCGGTTCTCCTCTCAGCGGCGGCGGCGGAATGGCTCGATCTCACGGCGGGCACCGAGCTGCGCGTGCGCGTGGGAACGCGTCCCGTCAGGTTGAAAGTCATCGGAGTAATGGCGGCGGGGGTCTACCGCCAACGTCTAGGGCTCATGGACATTGCGTCGGCTCAGTGGCGACTCGCGCAGCTCGGCCGCTTGAATCGAATCGCACTGCGGCTCAAGCCGGGAACTGATGTCCAGGTTTTCCGCCAGGAACTGGCAGCACTGTTGCCGGCCGGGGTCCACGCAGTGACACCCGACAGCGAGGGCGAGCATCGCGCCGCCCTCACCCGCGCCTATCGTCTAAACCTCGACATGCTAGCGCTCATCGCCCTGTTCACGGGCGCGTTTCTGGTGTTCTCGTCCCAGGTGCTGGCGCTGCTGCGCCGCCGCTCGCAGTTCGCGCTGCTGCGCGCGATGGGGGTGACTCGCGTCGGCCTCGCAGGATATCTCGTGACCGAAGGCGCCGCAGTCGGAGTGATTGGTGCAGCACTCGGGGTCCTGGCCGGTTATGCGCTCGCGCATGCCGCATTGCTACTGGTCGGCGCGGATCTCGGGGCAGGTTACTTCCGAAGCATAGTGGCGGACCTTGCTGTTAAGCCCGAAGTTCTGTGCGCGTTTTTCGCGCTCGGCGTGCTCTTTGCGGTGCTCGGCACCCTTGGGCCGGCGTGGGAAGCGGCCCATCGGGCACCTACGCGCGCCCTGCGCGCCGGCGATGAGGAGGAATCGCTCGAGCACACACGTTCGCCAGCCACAGGCGTAGGCGCCATCGCCGCCGGGTTGCTGCTGACGCTCGCCCCGGCTGTCAACGGGCTGCCCATCGCGGGTTATGCCGCGATCGCGCTCGTTCTGCTTGGCACCGTTCTGTTAATGCCGAGCTTCGCAGCGGCGTTGTTCAGCCGACTGCCAGTGCCCGCCAGTGCACCGTCTGCTGTTGCCATCGCCCAGCTCAAAGCCACGCCACGGCGTTCCGCCATCAGCATCGCTGCCATTGTCATCAGCTTCAGCTTCATGGTCTCGATGCTGATCATGGTGAGCTCGTTCCGCGTTTCGCTGGAAGCCTGGCTCGGCCGCATGCTTCCCGCCGACCTTTACCTTCGCGCAGCCCGCTCCGGCGAAACGGCGTTCCTGACCCCGGAAGAACAGAGGCGCATCGAGTCGATACCGGGCGTCGAGCGTGTGCAGTTTCTCCGCGCCCAGACCGTGCTGCTCACGCCGGAGCGTCCCCCCGTGAACCTGCACGCGAGGCCGATCGAAGCCGCCGCCCCTGACAAGATACTGCCGCTCATCGCTCCTCCGCTCGTGCCGCCCGCGAACGCGCCGCCGCCGGTGTGGATCTCCGAGGTCGCTTCCGACCTGCATGGCCTGCGCCAGGGTGACACCCTTCGCTTACCGCTCGGTGGAAAATCAGTTCTATGCACGGTCGCGGGAATCTGGCGTGATTACGCAAGACAAAATGGGGCCATCGTCATCGATCGCGGCATCTATATCCGCGCCACCGGCGACCGGCTCGCCAACGATGCGGCGATATGGTTGCGCGACGGTATCGATATTGACGAAGCGCAAGAAACGCTGCGTGACGCGCTGCCGCCAGAAGCAATCGTCGAAATCACCGCGACGCGCGAAGTCCGCGCGGCGTCGCTACGAATCTTTGACCGCACATTCGCGATTACCTACGCGCTGGAGATCGCCGCGATCGTGATCGGGCTGTTTGGCGTGGGAGCAAGCTTTGGCGCGCAGGCACTCGCCCGCCGCCGCGAGTATGGCGTGCTGCGCCACCTTGGCATGACGCGGCAGCAAATCGGCGCGATGCTGAGCCAGGAGGGCGCGGTTGTCGCCGCGCTCGGCGTCGCAGCCGGGCTCGCGGTGGGCTGGGTCGTGGGGCTGATCCTCATTCACGTGATCAATCGCCAGTCCTTCCACTGGAGCATGGATCTGCATATGCCATGGGCGCCTCTCGCAGTACTCGCAGCGCTCATCGTTGCGGCCGCTGCCCTCACCGCCGTGTGGAGCGGTCGGGCAGCGATGAAGCAGGACGTCGTTCGCGCCGTCCGCGAGGACTGGTAACCCGTGACCAGTGACCAGTGACCCGTAATCGCCCACAAAGCTTCTTTGCGAAGCGCAGAACTCTGGCGTGGTTAGCCGGCTTGCTCGCTGCACCCGCAACCTCAGCACCGGTCACAGGCCGCCGGTCACAGGTCACCGCGTTTGCGCCAGTGGTGCCGGGATATCGCATGCGATTCCCGCGGGACACCGGAAGCCATCCCGAATTTCGCATCGAGTGGTGGTACATCACCGGCTGGCTGAACCAAACCAGCGAAAGGCCGCTCGGGTTTCAGATTACTTTCTTTCGCGGCCGGCCCAAACTGCAGCATGACAATCCCAGCGCGTTTACGCCGCACCAAGTGATCATTGCGCATGCCGCACTCTCCGATCCCGGCCAGGGGCGCCTCATCCACGCCCAAAGGGCAGCGCGCGCGGTGTTCGAACTTGCCGGCGCCGCGCAGGACGATACTCGGGTGTGGATTGACGACTGGATCCTCGATCGCCGGGACGGAGCCTATCGCGCGCGCATCCCGGCCAGCGAGCTGCAACTCGAGCTCGCGTTGGTGCCAACGCAACCGCCGCTGCTGCAAGGAGATCGCGGGATGAGCCGCAAGGGGCCGGCCCCGGAGTCGGCAAGCTACTACTACAGCGAGCCCCATCTCACGGTCAACGGGACGGTATCGCGCGGCGACCGCCGGCTGCCGGTCACGGGTAGCGCCTGGCTGGACCATGAATGGTCGTCAACCTATCTGGATGAGGACGCATCCGGATGGGACTGGATGGGAATCAACCTCGCCGATGGCGGCGCGTTGATGGCTTTTCGCATGCGCGACAGACGGGGCGGCACCTTTTGGGCCGGCGGCACGCTGCGTCGGCCGGACGGCAACGTTGAGATCCAGTCACCATCCGATATCCGCTTTACCCCACGGCGCGAGTGGCGCTCGCCCCGCACGGGAACGCGCTACCCGGTGTCCTGGACCGTGCGCGTCGGTGACCTGGAGCTCGCGATCGAGCCGCTGATGGACGACCAGGAAAACGACACGCGCACCTCGACGGGGACGATCTACTGGGAAGGGGCGGTGCGCGTCTACCGGGGCGACGTCGAGGTCGGCCTTGGCTACCTCGAGCTCACCGGTTATTGGCGCCCGTTGAATTTCTAGGCACTGTCCAGAAAACCATTCGACGGGCCGCGCCGCCCAGGCACGCCGATAAACCCTTCATTCGACCCAAGCGACCGGTGCCGGCGATGAAAAATGGTGATGCAAGGCGATGACGAGGACCGAAGCAGCGAACTACCGCAGCAGCATTCATCACCATTTCAATTGAGCTTGGGTGGCGGTCCCGTCTGAACGGTTGCGGGTTGATGGGCACCCTCGTGCAATGCAAGGTTCATATCCCAATCGGCCTTCGCGACCGCCTCGCGCAGGAGGCGAGAAAAGATGTGCAGAAGCTTGGTGTCGAGCGTCATATCGATGCCCTGCCCCTCCTGCGGATGCAGGCTCAGCACCTGCGTCCCGGTGTCACGACGCTTTCCCCGCGCCTTCGCAAGCACGATCGGTGCCTCGCCGAAGGGCATGGCGCGGGGTGTTTCCTCGAACTTTTTGGAGTAATTGGCCTGCTGCGCGTAACCTTCGTGCTGGATATCCATCACCGTGCGGCGCGCCTGGACATCGTGCTGCTGCTGCACCGCCTGGTCCCACTCCAGCATCTGCACCAGCATCCCCCACAGCCGCCGGACAAAGCGGCGCGTCAGCCAGAAGCGGAACTCGCTGCCTTCGGTTGTAGAGAGTCGCAGAAGAATACGATCCTGCGTCTCGTCGTAGCGCACCTGGATCTGGTGAATGGACATGACAGGGCTACCCCGAATCGTTGTCGCGTCCTATTCTATTTTCTCCCAGCGCCGCGATAAAGGCCCCCGCCGAGGCACGCCCCGCAATCCCGGCGCCCGACAGCGCTCAGGCAGCGACAGCCGTCGGCGCCTTATCGAACACGATTGCGCCTTTCTTGGCGTCGACGCGAATCGTGTCTTTGGCCGCGAACCGGCCCTCGAGAATGGCCTTCGCCAGCGGATTCTCGAGCTGCTGCTGGATCGCGCGTTTGAGCGGGCGCGCGCCGTAGAGCGGGTCGAAACCGATTTCCGCGATGTTCCTGAGGGCCGCGTCCGTCACCTCCAGCTTGATTTCGAGGCTCGCCAGCCGCTTCTCCAGGTAGCCCATCTGTATTTTCGCGATCGACTTGATGTGTTTCTCGTCAAGCGCGTGGAACACCACGACTTCGTCGATGCGGTTGATGAATTCCGGCCTGAAATGCGCCTTGACCTCACCCAACACTGCGAGCTTGATGACTTGATAGTCGTCGCCGGACATCTGCTGGATCATCTGTGAGCCCAAATTGGATGTCATCACGATAACCGTGTTCTTGAAATCGACCGTGCGTCCCTGCCCGTCCGTCATTCGGCCGTCATCGAGCACTTGCAGCAGAACGTTGAATACGTCCTGATGTGCCTTCTCGATCTCGTCGAGCAGGATCACCGAGTAGGGCTTGCGCCGCACGGACTCGGTTAGATAGCCGCCCTCCTCGTAGCCTACGTAGCCCGGTGGCGCACCGATCAGGCGCGCGACCGAATGCTTCTCCATGAATTCCGACATGTCGATGCGGATGAGATGCTCCTCCGAATCGAACAGAAATTCGGCCAGTGCCTTGCACAGCTCCGTCTTGCCTACGCCAGTAGGCCCCAGGAACAGAAAGGAGCCATAGGGCCGCTTCGGATCGCCCAATCCGGCGCGCGAGCGCCGGATGGCGTCGGCCACCAGTCTCACGGACTCGTCCTGTCCCACTACGCGCCGGTGGATCCTGTCTTCCATCTGCAGCAACTTCTCGCGCTCGCCCTGCATCATCTTGGCAACCGGGATTCCCGTCCACCGCGAGACCACCTCGGCGATCTCTTCGGCGTCAACCTGCGTGCGCAGCAGCCGCGGTTTGCCCGCCTTCGGCTTGTCGGCCTGCTTGAGCTGCGCCTCCAGCTGGGGAATCTTCCCGTACTGAATCTCGGACACCTTCTGCCAGTCACCCTTGCGCTTGGCCGCGTCCATGTCGTTCTTGAGGCGGTCCAGGGCTTCCTTGATATGCTGCGAACCCTGCACCTGGGCCTTTTCGGCTTTCCAGATCTCCTCCAGGTCCGCGTAATCCTTTTCAAGCCTCTGAATCTCCTCGCCCAGGAGCGCAAGGCGCTTTTGGGAGGCCTCGTCCTTCTCCTTTTTCACCGCCTCACGTTCGATCTTGAGCTGGATGAGGCGGCGGTCGAGCCGGTCCATTTCCTCCGGCTTCGAATCGATCTCCATCTTGATGCGCGAGGCCGCCTCGTCAATCAGGTCGATTGCCTTGTCCGGCAGGAAGCGGTCCGTAATGTAGCGGTGTGAGAGCTCGGCCGCGGCCACGATGGCCGGGTCCGTGATGTCTACGCCGTGATGCACCTCATACTTCTCCTGCAGTCCCCGGAGTATGGCTATGGTTGCCTCCACCGAGGGCTCGTCCACCAGGACCCGCTGGAAGCGCCGCTCCAGGGCGGCGTCTTTTTCGACATGCTTGCGGTACTCGTCGAGCGTCGTCGCGCCGACGCAATGAAGCTCGCCGCGCGCGAGCGCGGGTTTGAGCATATTGCCGGCGTCGATTGCACCTTCGGCTTTGCCAGCGCCGACCATCGTATGCAGCTCGTCGATGAAAACGATGGTCTGGCCGGCATCCTGCGCGATTTCCTTCAGCACGGATTTCAACCGCTCTTCGAATTCGCCTCGATACTTGGCACCCGCGAGCAGCGCCGCCATGTCGAGCACCAGCACGCGCTTGCCCTTCAGCGATTCTGGAACTTCGCCGTTGACGATGCGCTGAGCGAGCCCTTCGACGATCGCGGTCTTCCCCACGCCCGGCTCGCCGATCAGGACCGGATTGTTCTTGGTGCGCCGCTGCAGGATCTGGATCACGCGCCGGATCTCGTCGTCGCGCCCGATTACAGGGTCGAGCTTGCCGGTTCGCGCGCGCTCCGTCAGGTCGAGCGTGTAGCGCTTGAGCGATTCACGCTGCCCCTCGTCCTCCGCGCTCTGAACACCCGCGCCGCCACGCACGGCATTGATTGCGGACTCGAGCGCCGCTCGGCTCGCCCCGTGCTGCTTGAGCAGCTTGCCGGTGTCGCCCTTGTCGTTGAGCGCGGCGAGCAGGAACAGCTCGGACGCGACGAACTGGTCGCCGCGCTTCTGCGCTTCCTTGTCGGTGAGATTGAGGAGATTGGACAGCTCCCTCGAAATGTTGACTTCGCCCCCCGTGCCCTCGACCCTGGGCAACCGCTCGACACTGCCCTGCAGTGCTGCGCGCAAGCCCACTACATTCACGCCGGCGCGCGCCAGGAGGGACGCCGTTCCGCCGTCCTGCTGGTCAATCAGCGTTAGCAGCAGGTGTTGGGGCTCGATATAGGGATTGTCCGCGCCCACGGCGACACTTTGGGCGTCGGCGAAGGCCTGTTGAAACTTGGTGGTGAATTTGTCAAAGCGCATGGCATTACCCTAGCTTGTTTTCTGCTCATCATATTGGGTGAGCAAAAGCGTTTTCAAGGGGTGCGCCTGAAAAATTACCCTGTAATCCAGCCACTTACTCCCTAAAGCCGCATCCGCCCGCCGTAGCGCGCCCATCGGGGCGCAGTTCGTCCAGACCGGTCATTCCCGGAACCTGGGGCATCCATCGTATGGGCCATACATGTTCGCGCCTGCGCGCTTGCCTGCATTTCGCCTTGCCGACCGGCCATTCCCGCAATAGTCACGAACCGCGAGATACTCTACTCCGCGACGTCGCCGCGCGATCGTCGGCGCTCAGGGCCGGAGTGATCCGCGCCCTGCTTGCGCCGCGGATCATCATCCCTAAGAGTTGTAGAAAGTTGTAGAACTATCCCGGGTTCTCCGGGCAAGGTTCGCGCAAATGTCGACAAGGCCCCCGCGTCACGGCATCGGAATACGCTGCGCGCTGTGCCCCCAGGACCATGATCGTGGCCGAGTCAACGGTATACTATCGCTCCCCGGCCGCACCGGTGCTCACCGTGCCGGCGGGTAAGGCCGCTCCTGCGACAGACCTTAAACAAAGGAAAGAAAGGACGATCCATGATTTACGAAGTGAGGACCTATGATCTCAAGCCCCGCGCCATTCCCGAGGCCGAGAAGCGTTTTGGCGAGCTCTACGAAGCGAAGCGGCGGCAATACTCCGAGCTCGCCGCGTTCTGGCACACCGAGATCGGCCCGCTCAATCAGATCGTCCACATCTGGCCCTACAAGGACCTCGAAGAGCGCAACCGCATCCGGGCGGCAGCCGTAAAGGACAAGGCCTGGCCGCCCAACATCGGTGAATTCATCTTGAACATGCGCTCGGACATCTTCATTCCCTTCGACATCTCGCCCGAGTTGAAACCCGCCAATGTGGGGCCCTTTTTCGAAATGCGAACCTACACCTACGCCCCGGGCGAGCTGCCGGTCATCATGAAAAACTGGGCAAATGCCATCGAGGCGCGGCTCAAGTACAGCCCCCTTACCGCCGCCTGGTATTCGGACGTTGGCGGATTGAACAAATTCGTCCATATCTGGCCCTACAAGTCGCTCGACCAACGCTGGGAGATCCGCAACAAGATCCGGGCCGAAGGCGTGTGGCCGCCTTCGGACGTGGCCGAGAAGCAGGGTGGCCGCGGCTACACCCTCTTCTCACAAGAAAACAAGATCCTCATGCCGGCTTCGTTCTCCCCGCTCAAATAGAGCGGCGCGCGCAGCTGGCACGCGCTTCCGGCTGCCGCCGCGATTTTCGCAGTTGGCAAAACGCCCTGAGGCAATTCGATGGATCTGGCACGCGAAATCGAGCGTAACGTCGCCGCCGCTCTCGCCGAGGATGTCGGCAGCGGCGACGTCACAGCCGCGCTCACTCCGCAATCCGCAGAGGCGCGCGCCCGGGTAATAGCGCGCCAGGATGCGGTGCTGTGCGGCCACGCCTGGTTTGACGCGTGTTTTCGCAAACTCGATCCTGAGGCGAGAATTCGCTGGCACGCCACAGAGGGCGCGCGGGTGACGCGCGGGCAGGCCGTCTGCGAGCTCAGCGGGAAGGCACGGGCACTGCTTACCGGGGAACGCACGGCGCTCAACTTCGTGCAGATGCTCTCCGCAGTCGCCACGAAAACAAGCGAGTACGTCGCGGCCGTCGCTTCGACTCGCGCCAAGATCGTCGATACGCGCAAGACTTTGCCGGGTCTTCGCGCGGCGGAAAAGTACGCCGTGCGCATTGGTGGCGGCGTTAATCACCGCATGGGACTCTACGACGCGATCATGCTCAAGGAAAACCACATCGCGGCGTTCGGCGGCGTGCGTCCCGCGCTCGCGGCGGCGCAGAAGGCCGCGGGTCCGGGAATCTGGATACAGGTTGAAGTCGAGACGCTGGATCAGTTACGGCAGGGTCTCGAAGGCGGCGCGACCATGATTCTTCTTGACAACATGAGCACTCATGACATGCGCGAGGCGGTGAAAATCACCGCGGGACGGGCTGAGCTGGAGGCTTCGGGCGGGATCACGCTTGAAACGGTGCGCGCCATCGCCCCGAGACTGGTGTGGATCGCATCTCGATCGGCAGCCTGACGAAGGACATCGAGGCAGTCGATTTCTCGATGCGCTTTGAATGACGCTTCGCCGCGAAGGGCATCAGCAGGAACAGGCGCCTCACTCTTGTCTCGCTGGCGCCGCGCGGCAAGTCAGGTCTTGAGATGCTCGCGAATCACCCGCTCGATCGTCTTGCGCTCCGCGTCAACCGTCACAGGCTTCGCGCTCTGCGCGATGGCGGTGTCGGGGTCCTTGAGACCATGGCCGGTAAGCGTGCAGACGATCGTGCTCCCCTCCCCAATGCGCCCGAGTTCGAGATCCTTCAGCACACCAGCCAGACCCGTTGCTGAAGCCGGCTCGCAAAAGATTCCCTCCGCTTGCGCCAGCAGCTTTTGCACCTGCAGGATCTCCTCGTCAGAGCACTCGCCAAACCAGCCGCCCGACTCATGACTCGCTGCAAGCGCCTGCTGCCAGGACACTGGATTGCCTATGCGAATGGCCGTCGCGATCGTCTCCGGGTTCTCAACCGGCCGCCCATGCACGATCGGCGCGGCGCCAGTGGCCTGGTAACCCACCATGATGGGGCGGCGCTTCGCTATTTTCTGTTTCCGGTACCTGCATGCTCCGCTGCAGAATGCGCATGCCTGGGTGTCCTCGCAGATAGCCTCGGAGTAACCGATCCAGTGCGCCGTGATGTTTCCGGCGTTCCCCACCGGGAGCGCATGGTAGTCCGGCGCATCCCCCAACGCCTCGATCACCTCGAACGCCACTGTCTTCTGCCCCTGCAGCCGGTAAGGGTTGATCGAGTTCACGATGTTGAGCGGGAGTGTCTTCGATACCTCCTGCACCAGGCGCATGCCGTCATCGAAATTGCCGCGGATCTGAATCACGACGGAGCCATGCATCATGGCCTGCGAGAGCTTCCCCAGCGCAATCTTGCCTTCAGGGATCAGCACGAAACACGCAATTTCCGCGCGTGCCGCGTAAGCCGCCGCGGACGCCGAGGTATTGCCCGTCGACGCACAAATGATTGCTCGCGCCCCCTCCTCGACCGCGCGGGTCACGGCCATCGTCATGCCGCGGTCCTTGAAGGAGCCAGTCGGGTTCAAACCCTCGAACTTCGCGTAAAGCCGGACATTTTTGCGGATGAGCCGCGGCAGGTTCTTGAGCTCGACCAACGGCGTCGCGCCTTCAAGTTTCAAGTTTCAAGTTTCAAGTTTCAAGTTTCAAGTTTCAAGTTTCAAGTTTCAAGTTTCAAGTTTCAAGTTTCAAGTTTCAAGTTTCAAGCAAAGTCGGACGACACCGGCTTACGAAGTTCCTCGCTTTTAACTTTGAACGTGGAACTCGGAACGTTGAACGTCAAACTAAGAGTGTTCAGTTCAGTTGTTCGAGGCGAATGCGAATCACGGGGCCCACGACCACCGCCAGCCCTTCGATCTTCTTGATGGCCGCATCAACGTTCTTCTCGATCGTCAGATGGGTAAGCATGATGATATCCACCTGTTCCTCGCCCTCATGCGGTTCTTTCTGCACCATCGCCTCGATCGAGATATGCAGGTCAGCGAGGATCCTGGTGATATCGGCCAGCACGCCCGGGCGATCCAGCACGCGCAGGTGCAGATAATAGGCGGTCTCCACTTCCCCCATCGGAAGAACCAGCATCTTCGAGAGCTGGCCCGGCTGGAACGCGAGATGCGGCACGCGGTGCTCCGGATCCGCGCGCAGCAGCCGCGCCACGTCGACGATGTCGGCCACGACGGCAGAAGCGGTTGGCTCGGCGCCCGCCCCCGCTCCGTAATACATGGTCTGCCCGACGGCGTCGCCCTTGACCAGGATGGCATTCATGACGCCCTCGACGTTCGCGATCAGCCGTCGCGCCGGAATCAGTGTCGGATGCACGCGAAGCTCGATCCCATTGCGCCTGCGCTTGGCGATGCCAAGCAATTTGATACGGTAGCCGAGCTCCTCCGCGTAGCGAATGTCGTCCTGAGCCAGCGTCGATATGCCTTCGGTATACGCCGCCTTGAACTGCATCGGGATGCCGAATCCGATTGCGGACATGATCGTCAGCTTGTGCGCCGCATCGATACCTTCGACATCAAAGGTCGGGTCGGCTTCAGCGTATCCCTGCCGCTGCGCCGCGCTTAGCGCATCCGCAAAGCTTGCGCCCTTTTCGCGCATCTCGGACAGAATGAAGTTGCTGGTGCCATTGATGATGCCAGCGATCCATTCGATGCGATTCGCAGTCAGGCCCTCGCGCAGCGACTTGATAATCGGGATGCCCCCGCCCACGGCCGCCTCGAACGCCACCATCAGATCTTCCTTCTGGGCAGCGGCGAAAATTTCGTTACCGTGCTGCGCGAGCAACGCCTTATTTGCGGTAACCACATGCTTGCCGTTGGCGATGGCTTTCAGTATGAGATCCTTCGCCACTGTCGTTCCGCCGATCAGCTCGACGACGATGTCGATCTCCGGATTGTTCACCACATCGTAGGCGTCAGCCGTGACGATCGCGCGCTCTCCCACCAACTGCCGCGCCCTGTCGACTGCCTTGTCGGCAACCATCTTCATCGTGATGGCGCACCCGACACGCCGCACGATCTCTTCCTGGTTGCGTTCGAGAACGGCGAAAGTACCGCCGCCCACTGTGCCAATGCCGAGGAGGCCCACGTTAACGGGTTTGAGCGCGGGCAGCTTCATTTCAGCATTCCGTCCTTTCTGAACATTTCCCTGATGCCCCTGACCGCCTGGCGCGTCCGGGCCTCATTCTCGATCAACGCAAAACGCACGTGTCCATCCCCATACTCACCGAAACCCACTCCCGGAGCGACTGCAATTTTGGCGTCGGCAAGCAGCTTTTTCGAAAATTCGAGGGAGCGCATGCCACCATACCCCGATGGGATTGGCGCCCAGATATACATCGTCGCCTTGGGCACCTCGATGTCCCAGCCGACCGACTTGAGCCCCCCGCACAGCACATCGCGCCTGCCTTGGTACACCTGCCGCACGTCTTCAACGCATTCCTGCGGTCCTTCCAGCGCGATGATCGAGGCCACCTGAATCGGCGTAAACATCCCGTAGTCATGATAGCTTTTCATGCGCGCCAGCGCGGTTACGAGATCGCGGTTGCCCACCATGAAGCCCACGCGCCAACCCGCCATGTTGTAGCTCTTCGACATGGTGAAGAACTCGACGGCAATTTCGCGCGCGCCCGGTACCTGCATGATGGAAGGCGCCTGGTAGCCGTCGAAAACGATGTCGGCATAGGCCAGGTCGTGCACGATATAGATCTGGTGCTCGCGCGCGATCCCGATCAGTCGCTCGAAGAACGGAAGATCCACACATTGCGTGGTGGGATTGCTCGGAAAGTTCACGATCAGCATCTTCGGCTTCGGATAAAGATCACGCAGCGCCCGCTCAAGGGATTCGAAGAAGTCGACTCCGGGCAGCATGGGCACATGGCGGATATCGGCGCCGGCAATGACGGGGCCATAGATGTGGATCGGGTAGCTCGGATTTGGAACGAGCACGATGTCGCCGCGGTCGAGCGTCGCGAGCGCGAGGTGCGCGATACCTTCCTTCGAGCCGATTGACACGATCGCCTCGGCATCCGGATCGAGCTCCACGCCATAGCGTGCCTGATACCAGCCGCAGATCGCGCGACGAAGCCGGTAGATTCCCTTGGATACCGAATACCGGTGCGTATCGGGCCGCTGCACTGCCTCTATCAGCTTGTCCACAATGTGCCGCGGCGTCGGCTGGTCCGGGTTGCCCATGCTGAAATCGATGATGTCCTCGCCACGCCGACGCGCCGCGAGCTTCAGCTCGCCCGTCACATTGAAGACGTAGGGCGGCAGGCGCTTGATTCTGGCGAACTCTTCCATCGCGGCAAATGGGTAGCAGTGCTCGGTGGCGCAAAAGCGTATAATTGTAACGGAGCAACTTAACTTAAGCAAATCAGCGGCTTATCCGAGAGTTGTGAAACTGCACCTGACAACGGCCGAAAACCAACTCCTTTTTTCCGGCCATGGGCCCGGCTACGTTGCAATCAACCGCGTGCGCTACGAAACCAGCATCGTGGTCACGCCCACGGCCGTACAAGAGTGGACGGTCACCGGTTTCGAGACGCTGAGCGCAGCCGATTTCGCCCCCGTCCTGGCCCTGAAGCCTGAGGTGCTCATCTTTGGGACCGGCCGCGTGATCAGATTTCCCGCGCGGGCGATCGCGTTGGATCTGGCTGCGGCCGGAATCGGTCTGGAGGTAATGGACAGCGGCGCTGCCTGCCGCACCTACAACATTCTGGCGGCCGAGGGACGCAGGGTCGCAGCGGCGATATTGATCGATTGACGGGTGTTGCCCGCGTACTGCTTTGGCAAGGCGAGGCTCAGGCCGCTAACGAGGGCGCCATCCGGCTACGTGATTGAAGCGCTATGCGCACTTCGCCCCGTAGCTCCTCCTCGCTGGCAGACCTTGGGATAAAGCGCGCGGCGCCGGCTCTGCTCGCCGCGTCCGCCATCACGCCGAAATCGGGATACGCGCTGGTAATGATGCGCACCGTGTCCGGGAAGAGCGCCTTGATGTGCTCCAGCAACTCTGTGCCCGACATTCCCGGCATGTTCTGATCCGCGATGACCATATCAACACGCTGCGTCCCGAGCTGCTCGAAAGCTTCGTGCGCATTGTAGGCAACGAAGATCCGGTATCCGTCCTTGGTCAGCGACTGGCGCAGATCGGTCAGGGCCGCCCCGTCGTTATTGACCAGGAGAATTACTGGCGTGTCCATAGGGTGCCCGGGCGACACCTGCTGCAGCCGGCGCATCTCGCGCAGCCACACTCCGCAGTCATCCGCCGGCAGAGGACGCGTGAAGAAATAGCCCTGGATCTGGTCGCAACCGTACTCGGTCAAAAACGCAAGCTGACGCTCGTTTTCCACCCCTTCGGCCACGACCTTCAGTCCCAGGCTGTGCGCCATCGAGATCACGGCTCGAGTAATGGTCGCGTCGTCTCCGTCCGTAGTGACGTCGCGGATGAACGAACGGTCGATTTTCAGCGAATCCAGAGGGAAACGCTTGAGATAGCTGAGGCTTGAATAACCCGTCCCGAAGTCGTCGATCGAAAGCGAGACGCCCAGGCCGCTGAGATACTCCAGGGTGCGTACCGCCTCCTCGGTATTCACCATGAGGGAGCTCTCCGTGATCTCGAGCTCGATCAGCCCGGGATCGATTTGATGCTCCTCGAGAGTGCGCTTGATCGTTTCACCCAGGTCTTTGGAGGTGAATTGCCGCGCCGACAGATTGACAGCCACCGGGACCGGCTGGACCCCCGCGCTTTCCCATGCCTTGATCTGCTCGCAGACCGCGTTGAGGACCCATTGACCGACCGGCACGATAAGCCCCGTTTCCTCGAGCACAGGCATGAATTCTCCCGGTGACACCAGCCCGCGTTCGGGATGGCGCCAGCGAATCAGCGCCTCCAGGCCGGTGATCTCGCCGTTCGCGATGCCGACCTTGGGTTGGTAGTGGAGCAGATACTCGCCGCGGTCGAGCGCGCGCCGCATGCTGTTCTCCATGCCAAGGACCGCGAGCGCCCGCGTATTCATCTCCGGCGTATAGAACTGATAGCTGTCGCGGCCGATCTCCTTCGCCTTGTACATCGCCGCGTCGGCATTCCGGATCAGTATGTCTTGCTCGGTGCTGTCGTCGGGGTAGAGCGTGATGCCGATGCTTGCCGTTACGTAGACCTCCGTGCTCTCGAGGCGGAACGGTTCCTTGAAGCAGGCCATCATTTTCTGCGCCACCACACTCGCATCCTGCGCGCTCACGAGGTTTGACAGCACCACGGCAAACTCGTCTCCGCCGAGCCGCCCGACGGTATCGCCCGCGCGCACGGTTCCTTTCAACCGCTCGGATATTTGCTGCAGCAAACGGTCACCGACAGCATGTCCCATCGTGTCATTGACATTCTTGAAACGGTCGACGTCGATGAACATGACGCCGACAATCCACTGGTTGCGCTTCGCCTGGGCGAGCGACTGCTTCAAGCGGTCATAGAACAGCACGCGGTTCGGAAGGCTCGTGAGCACGTCGTAGTGCGCCAGCCTCATGAGCTGTTCCTCAGCCTGCTTACGCTCGGTGATGTCCTCGGCAATGCCGGTGATGCGATGGACTTTGCCCTCGGCATCCTGCACGGGGAATGCGCGGTCGTGCACCCAGCATATCGTGCCGTCCGGCCTCACAATACGGAACACCTCGTCGTAGCGTCCGTCGCCGGCCGCCCTGCGCGCAGTTGTCACGCGCTGCCGGTCTTCATGATGAATCATGGTGACCCAACAACGTGGATCCTCTCGAACATCTGCAACGGGTCGCCCCGCGAGTTTCTCGAAAGCCGGGCTCACGTAGATGAGCTCACGCTGGCTCGCGTCCGTCATCCAGAACACCTGTGGAATATTGGCGGCGAGCTGACGAAATTGCTGCTCACTTTCCTGCAACGCCGCCTCGGCACGTCGGCGCTCGGTAATATCTTCGGCAATTCCGGCCACGCGATAGGGCTTGCCCTCCGCGTCGCGCACCGGAAACGCGCGGTCGCGTAACCAGCGCGTCGACCCGTCCGGCCGCACGATTCGATAAGTCACGTCATAACCGTCGATCAGCGCCATCTTGCGTGCGGCATGCACTCGCTTGCGATCGTCGCGATGCACGGCACGGACGAGGAAACGGGGATTGTCGCGAATCTCCTCCAAAGGCCTGCCAATGATCTTTTCCGCTGCCGCGCTTACAAACAAAGTGCGCTTGTGCGCGACATCAGTGATCCAGAAGGCCTGGGGAATGTTGTGCGCGAGCTGGCTGAACTGCTCCTCGCTTTCGCGCAAGGCCGCTTCGGCCTTGCGGTGAGCGATCCGCGTGCGCAGAATGGAGACGCCAAAGGCGATGTCGTCCACCAACTCCCTGAGCAGAGCGATTTCTTCGTCGTCGAAGGCATCCGGTTCCGCCGCGTAGAATGCAACGGCGCCAAGCAGCCGCCCCCCGTTTCTTAGCGGCAGGCAAATCGCGGACTGGAAGCCGAGCCGCGTGGCCCGCTCCCGGCGGCGCTCGTGCCCCGGTTGATTGAGGATATCGCGCGCGATATCGATTTCTCCCGTCGCAAGTACCTGTCCCATCGTGCCCTGGTAGCGGCCGTCGGGAGTCCACGTGCTACCGCTTGTCATCGGCTCATCGGCGTCACCGTAGCCCGCGTGCGCGGCAGGGTATACCGGCCGCGCGCCGTCCTCCGTCGCATAGCCAACCCAGGCCTGCTTGTAGCCGCCCGACTCCACGGCAATCTTGCACATCCGCTGCAGCATTTCGGTCTCGTCGGTGGCATGCATGAGCACGTGATTGCCTTCCGCCATCACGCGGCGCGCGCGGCTGACGCGCGCAAGCCGTGCTTCCGTCTGTCTGCGCGCCGCTTCCTTGCGCAGCGATCCGATGCCGAAGGCCACGTCCGCAGCAAGCGTACTAAGAAGAGCAATCTCGTCCTGATCGAACGCGTCCGGCTCGCTCGCGTGCATCACCAGCACGCCCAGCACGCCATTCTCCCCGGGGAGAGGCAGTCCTATCGACGACTGAAAACCATGCTCCAGGGCGCGCGGACGCTCCCACTCATGCTGCGGATCGTTAAGAATGTCACGCGCGATAACCGGCACTCCCAGGGCCAGGGCTTCAAAAGCGACTCCTCGGTAGGCGCCTTGCGGCGTAAGGAAGATCGTTCTGGTCATCGGCTCGTCATTCCCGTAGCCGGCATGTGCGGTCGGCTCGAGCGGATACATCGGATCCCCGGTCGCAAGCCCGGTCCATCCCTGACGATAGCGGCCCGACGCTATGATGATGCTGCACATTCTTTCAAGTAATTCGCGCTCGTCCGTTGCGCGCGCCAGAACGCGAGTGCACTCCGCGAGAACTCCACGCGCACGGTCGGCGCGAGCAAGCCGTTCTTCGGTTTGCTTGCGCTCGCTGATATCCTCGATTACACGGATGAAATACTGCGGACGCCCGCCGTCGTCCCGCGCGAGTGACTCAGTACGCCTGACCCACACGACCCCGCCATTCTTGCGGACGTAGCGCTTCTCCTGCGTGTAATGGGCGACCGTGTCAGTAATCAGGCGCTTGCGCGCATCCTGGCTGATGCCGTTGTCGTCCGGATGATTCAGAAACCGCGGCACGTGGCCAATCAGTTCCTGCTCGGAATAACCGACGATGTCGCAATAACGGCGATTTACCCGGATGATCTTTTCATCCATGCCCACATGGGCGATCCCGACTGCAGCTTGCTCAAACGTTGCCCGGAAGCGCTCTTCCGCCTCCCTGCGATGCTTGATGTCCATCACGTAGAGCATGCGATAGCGAGGCTGCCCATCTGCCCCTTTTACGAGTGAAGCCGTGACCTGGGCCCAGACAGCATGGCCTTTTTTATGCAGATAACGTTTCTCTCGCTGAGTGCTGGTCAGCAATCCTGCGACGAGATGCTTTAGCAGCGCCACATCATCGGCAACGTCGTCCGGATGCGTGACGCCGTTGCAGTCGGTACCAAGTAGTTCCGCCTCGCTATAGCCGAGGAATTGACACAGGGTATTGTTTGCAGTGAGCCAACGGCCATCGAGCGTGGTCATTGCCATGCCGATTGCGGCGTTCTGGAAAGCGCTCCGGAAATCGCTCTCGCTCTGCGCCAACTGCTCCTGCACATCGCTCGCATAGCGGCGCAGTTCGCTCATTCGGATTGCGGTACGGATCGCTGGCCCCAGCCGCTCGAGGTGCTGCCGGGAGATGAGATCGGTCGCTCCCAGCGCTACAACCTCTGTCGCCTGCTGCTCATTGAAGGAGCCCGCGATGAGAATCACCGGAATGTCAGGAAAACGCTGCCTGGTGAGTTGCAGCGCGCGGCGCCAGCTGACGGCAGTCATGTGGTAATCCGCGATGACAGCGTGCGGGCGCGTGTCGAGCTCGCCGCAGAACGCTGCTTCCGAACTGACGCACTTGAGCAAGTGCCGCAGCGCGGAAGCTGCAAGCGCGCGCTCGATCTGAATCGCGCCCTCCGCCCCCTCGTGTAGCAAGAGGATGCGCAGAATGCGGTCTGCTGTCGTGTTGAATACGCCGCTATCCATCGCTTACCCCGGCATTCCTCGCGACCCGTCTACGAGCCGGCGCGGCTGAGCGGCAAACCGCGTCGGGTGAAGAGCGTTCTTCCGCGCCGCGCACCTGTTTTGTTTGTTCCGCTCGTCGTGCGCCCCGGTAACACGTGTGCTTGGGGCGGAGGCTGGAGAATAAATCGCCCCTTCCCCAAGAGCTGAGATTCCATGAGAAAGATGCCCTAACTGCATTGAAAAAGCTCGGAAATACTGCTCATACGGCTGCAGCGAGCCTAGCACAGGCCTGCGGTCAGAATTGCTATTCAAATTAGATGGTTAAGGCCTTGCGCCTCGGAGCCAGTTTGCTGGGCGCCCGCTGCAAACTCAGGATGGAGGCGTTCCGGGCCCTTGCCTCGCTCAAGGGCCCCGGGATCAGGCCGCTGCGCGGAGAGCGCCGGGCGGCGGGGAAAGTAAAGAGCTACAGGCCGGCCAGGGCTTTCAGATGCGCAGCGACGCTGCGCCCCAAGGCCGACAGGTCGTAGCCCCCTTCGAGAACCGACACGATCCGCCCCCGGGCATGGCTTTGCGCCACACGCCGGAGCGCTTTGGTCACCCACGCGTAGTCGGCTTCGACCAGGTTGAGCATCGCCATACCATCGTCGCGATGCGCGTCGAACCCCGCCGAGACGAACAACATTTCCGGCCTGAAAGCCTCGAGCGCGGGCAACCAGTCGCGCTCCACTACGGCGCGGAACTGTTCGCCCGAGCTGCCCGCCGCAAGCGGAATGTTGACCATACGCTCGGAGCGGCCCTCGATACCGCTATAGGGGTAAAAGGGATGCTGAAACGTGGACACCATCAGCACGCGCGGCTCATCACGAAATATGTCCTCCGTGCCATTACCATGGTGCACATCGAAGTCCGCTACCGCGACCCGCTTGAGGCCGTGCGCTGCCAGGGCGTGCGCGGCACCAACCGCCACGTTGTTGAACAAACAAAACCCCATGGCGCGAGCGTGCTCGGCATGATGCCCCGGCGGCCGCACGCTGCAGAATGCACTCGCTGCCTTGCCGCCGATTACCAGGTCGGTACCATGAACTACGGCGCCCGCAGCCCTCCGGGCCGCCGCGAGCGTATGGCAATTCATCGCTGTGTCGGGGTCGAGATGAACCAGACCGGAGGTCGGCGCCAATCGCTCCAGCGCATCGATATACGCGCTCTCGTGAACCCGTTCGAGCTGCTCCCGCGTCGCGGCAGGCGCGTCCGCATGCTCCAGCAGGCCATTCACTCCGTTCGCCGCGAGATGCTCCTCGATCGCGCGCAATCGCTGGGGGCTCTCTGGATGATAAGCCCCCATATCATGCAACAAACAATCCCCGTGTGAAATAAAAGCAATTGTCAGAATACGCCTCCAACGTGATGTTTTTCCGTAGTCTTCACCAGGTGGCAGCTCCTATAATGCCCCTTAATGCGAAGTATAGCGCTGCAGAGCGGCTGCCTCGAGACTCTGGTCCGCCGCGCGGCGATGCCGGCTCAACCATGCCAGTTTGTTGATCGCCTCTATTTCAAGAACGGCTACTCGCACAAGAGTCGAACACCCGTTCCTCCGCGACGGCAAAATGCAAGCGCACGGACGAACGTGTAAGCGCGTGCGCGCCCCGCAGGGTGCCGCGACATTGACACGATACTTGTATCACTACCGCAGTCGCGCTTAGGAGAATGTCAACCGTGCCAGACACAGGACGAAAGCCGATGGACGTGGCAGACTCGACCACTGCTCACGCCACGCGAAACTTAATGCAGCAACTCGAGAGCGTCGTCGGCCAGGTGAGTAATATCATCCTGGGCAAGGAACGGCAGATCAGGCTCGCCATCACCTGCCTACTCGCTCGGGGCCATCTCTTGATCGAAGACGTACCCGGCGTCGGCAAGACGATGCTGGCACATGCGCTGGCCGCATCGCTCGGCCTGGGATTCCAGCGCATCCAGTTCACCAGCGATCTGCTTCCCGCTGATATCATCGGAGTCTCGGTTTTCAATCGGGAGAATGGCGGGTTCCAGTTCCATCCGGGCCCGATCTTCAATCAGGTCATCCTGGCCGACGAGGTAAACCGCGCGACTCCGAAGGCCCAGAGCGCGCTGCTCGAGGCAATGGAAGAGCACCAGGTTACCGCCGAGGGCGAGACACGGCGCCTGCCGCAGCCATTTTTCGTGATCGCTACGCAGAACCCGTCCTATCAGGTCGGCACTTTCCCGCTCCCGGAGTCGCAGCTCGATCGCTTTCTCATGCGCGTACATCTCGGTTACCCGGACAGCGAGGCCGAGCGCGCACTGCTGCAGGGCGAGGACCGGCGCGACCTGCTCCAGGGATTGAAACCCAGCATGAACGCAGGTGATCTGATCGAGCTGCAGCAACGCGCCCAGCAAGTCCACACCTCGAGCGCGCTTCTGGACTACGTTCAGGCGCTTGTCACACACAGCCGGCGCGCCGCTGACTACGTTAACGGGCTGTCTCCGCGAGCAGCGCTGGCCGTGCTCCATGCGGCGCGGGCGTGGGCACTCATGTCAGGCCGGGGCCACGTAGTGCCGGAAGACGTGCAGGCGATATTGCCCGGAGTCGTAGGGCACCGGCTGGTTTCTACTGGACAGGTAAGCCGGGCAACGAGCGCTGATATTGCCGCGCATCTGGTCAAGCAGGTCGCCATTCCCTAGTGTTCAAGGCTCCGTGACCGATGCTCAAAGTTCAAGCATCGCAACCTTGAACCCCGTACCTTGAACCTGGAACTCGGAACGGCTTATGTACGCGGCGCTTAGAGATCATTTCCAGCATTGGCTGTTCCAGTTGCGCGGCCCTCAAACGGGCGTGATCGTGCTGGTGCAGCGTCGGATTTTTGTCCTCCCGTCGCGGCATGGCCTGATGTTCTCGGCGATGCTGATGCTGATGCTCACGGGTTCGATCAATTACAACCTAAGCCTCGGCTTCATCCTGACGTTCCTGCTTGGGTCGATGGGCGTCAGCACCATCATCTACACCTTCCGGAACCTCGCGAATCTGCGTATCGCGGGCGGCCGTGCGCGGCCCGTGTTCGCTGGTGATACGGCGCATTTCATCGTGCACCTGGAAAACCCGGGAGAAATGCCGCGTTATGCCGTCAATCTCACCCATGACAAACGCGAATGGGTAACCGTTGACATTCCAGCGCGCGCAACTGTTGCGGCCGCAGCGGCTGTGCCTGCGCGCCGGCGCGGCTTGCTCAAGCCGGGGCGACTGACTCTTTTCACGCGCTATCCGCTGGGGTTGGTCTACGCCTGGGCTTACCTCGAGCTCGATTTGCGCTGCGTGGTCTATCCCCGTCCGGCCTCGCCCGCCCTGCCACTGCCGCTGCCGGCGATAAGCGCCGGCACCAGCGGTGAACGGGGAAAGGGACAGGAAGATTTCTCCGGCATGCGGCAATATCACGTCGGCGACTCGCCGCGCCACATCGCCTGGAAGCTTGCGGCCCGCGATCAGGGCCTGCTGACCAAGCAGTTCTCGGGACACGCCGACGCGGAGCTCTGGCTCGACTGGTCGCTGCTGCCCGCCGCCCTGGGCACTGAAGAGAAGCTCTCGCACCTCGCGCGCTGGGTCATCGATGCACACGAGTCCGGTCTGTCTTTCGGTCTGCGGCTGCCCGGCAAGACTGTTGAGTTAGAAAACGGCGACGCCCAGCGCGAGCGTTGCCTCGAAGCCCTCGCGCTCTATGATCCGGCGGTCGCAAGGGAGTGAATGGTGAGCGGCACGCGTAATGACCGCTTTGGCGAGCCGCTTCCGCAGTCTCCATTCAATCGCCAATCATCGCGCGCCATCGGCGGACCAGAGCCATGATCGATCCGCGACAACCGCTGGCCGTGCACCACGTGCTATGGCTGCTGCTCTCGCTCGCCCTGATAACGACTCCACACGCCGCTCGACTTCCGTGGTGGATCGTGGCGCTGGTGGTGACGCTTGGCGCCTGGCGCGCCTACATCGCTCATGGGCGTCACGCGCTGCCCAATCGCTGGCTGCTGTTCCTGGTCGTCATTGTGGCAACCATCGGTATCTATCTCAATTACCGCACCATCTTCGGGCGCGATGCCGGAGTTGCGCTGCTGGTCGTAATGCTGGGGCTCAAGCTCCTCGAGATGCGCTCGCTGCGCGACGCAATGCTGCTCATCTTCCTGGGCTACTTCCTAGTCATCACGAATTTCCTCTACTCCCAGACCATTCTCAGCGGGATTTACATGCTCGGCTGCGTCTGGATCATCACCGCGACAATGATGAGCCTGAATTATGGGCGCGAGGAACCTCCCTTCGGCACGCAACTGCGCATCGGGGCAGTGCTGCTTGCCCAATCCGTACCGCTCATGCTGGTCCTCTTTCTGCTGTTTCCGCGCATTTCAGGCCCTCTTTGGGGGCTGCCCCAGGATGCATACTCCGGCGTGAGCGGGCTGTCCGACACAATGGCGCCAGGCACCCTTTCCAACCTGACCCTGTCGGACGCGGTGGCGTTCCGCGTGAGATTCGACTCGGAAATACCTCCCGCAAAAAGCCGCTACTGGCGCGGCCCAGTCATGTGGGATTTCGACGGCCAGGCCTGGTCCACGTCGCGCTTCATTTACGGTACGCCTCAGTTCAGGAAAACGGGCGAGCCAACAAGTTACGAAGTCACTCTCGAGCCTCATAACAAGCGCTGGCTGTTCGCGCTGGATCTTCCCGCAAGGGCTGTTCCACACTCCGCGACAGGGGCGGACTTCCAGATGCGCTCGTTCTCGCCGGTCAATAACCGCATGCGCTACGAGATGGCTTCGTTTCTCGACTACAGCTACGGAACCGACGAAAACAGCATGGCGCTGCGACGCGCGCTCCAGCTGCCGACGGGCTTCAACCCACGCGCCATAGAACTGGGACGGACGTTGCGCGGGAAATTTTCCGACGACCGGATGCTGGTGCGCGAAGTCCTCGCAATGTTCCGCAAGCAGAATTTCTTCTATACCCTGGCTCCCCCCCTGCTCGGACGGCACTCAGTGGATGAGTTCATGTTCAATACGCGCAGGGGCTTCTGCGAGCACTACGCTTCAGCTTTCGCAGTGGTGATGCGGGCAGCCGGCATTCCAGCCAGAATCGTCACCGGCTATCTCGGCGGCGAGGTCAACGAGCTTGGCGACTACCTCATCGTGCGGCAGGCCGATGCACATGCCTGGACGGAGGTCTGGTTCTCCGATGTGGGCTGGGTTCGAGTCGATCCGACCGCGGCCGTCTCTCCGCTTCGGGTGGAAGCCGGCATTTCCGCAGCGATCCCGCGTAGCGAGCCTCTCCCCGTGCTGGTGCGCGGCGATTTCGAGGCTCTCCGCCAGCTGCGGTTTACTTGGGACTTGATGGCGAACACCTGGAATCAGTGGGTCCTCGGCTACACGCCGGAGCGCCAGCGACGGCTGCTGATCGGCATGGGAATAGAAGATTCGACATGGTATACCCTGACCGTCATCATGCTCGCACTGGCTGGATTCATCGTCGTGATACTCGCAACGCTGATGCTGCGCCGGCTCAAGACCCGGACGCGCGATCCAGTGCGCAAGGCGTATTCTCAGTTTTGCGACAAACTGCGGCGCAGAGGCCTGCCACGGGCCGCGAATGAAGGTCCGGTCGACTATGCGCACCGGCTCGAGCGCGTACGGCCCGATCTTGCGCTTCCTGTGGGCGCGATAACACGGCTATACGTGATGCTGCGCTATGGGGCCGAGACGAGCACCGCCGCCCTCGAGGAGCTGCGGCAGCGGGTGAGGCACTTCAGCGCCTGATACCGGTGAACGGTGACTCGCACTTCCGTGCCGCCAATAACGATTGGGGCTAGAGCCTTCCGATCAACCGAGCAACGGAGTCTTCTCGGTCGCCCATCTCACATCGTCTAGCCCTGCGGCAATAACTTCATCGGATCGACTGGCTTGCCGAAACGGCGTATTTCAAAGTGCAGCTGCACCCGGTCGGTATCGGTCTTCCCCATCTCTGCGATCTTCTGCCCCTGGGACACCGCTTCGCCTTCCTTCACGAGCAGCGCGTCGTTGTGGGCATAGACGCTCAGAAACGTGTCGTTGTGCTTGATCACGATAAGCTTCCCGAAGCCCCGGATCCCGGTGCCGCTGAAAATGACCCGGCCGGCAGCACTGGCCGTCACAGGCTGGCCGAGCTTGCCGGCAATGCTGATGCCCTTCAATTTGGCGCCGTCATTGAACGAGCTGACGACCTTGCCGCTCGTTGGCCAGGCCCATAAGAGCGGCCCAGTTTTGGCGTCTGGCGCTTGTTGCTGAGGAGTCTTGGCTGGCGCAGGACGCTTCGACGTCGCAGTGACCGCCCCGGTCCGCGAAATCTGCGCGTAAGCCTGCTCCGTGTACGGCACTCGCAACGCATGGGGTTCCGTCTTCATCGGGCTCGGTGTTCCAGGCTCGCTCTGTTGCGCGCCTGCAATCGGGCGGCCTTCGACGGCGGGCGAAGTCCTGAGTGGCGCGATCGTTGCGGCCGATTTCGGCGGCTTCAGACGAAGCGCCTGCCCGACGCTTATCACACTGGGATCGGTAATGCCGTTCCACTCCGCGACCTCCTTGTAGTCGAGGCCGTGATCGAGGGCAACGCTGAAAAGCGTGTCGCCCTTGCGCACGGTGTAGAACTCCGGCCGGACGTCACCCGTTCTCGGGGTAACCGCAGCCGACCCTCGGGGACTCGTGCTCGCCGATTTCGATCCGGGAGCGCGGTCAGAAACGGGCGCCCCGCGACGCACGGAGCAGCCCGCCGCCACGAGCATGGTGAAGGCGATTACGACCGCAAGAATGTGAGCAGGGCGGGTCACCGGAGCCTACGGCGGGGCTTAGCTGATCCCGGGAAGCAACGGTACAAACTTTACAGCATCCATGCGCCGCTCGACGTAACCCCTGTCGGTGCGCTCGATCACGCAAAGGTGCTGATCACGTTGACTCGTCATCGGCAAAATCATTCTACCACCGACGGTGAGTTGCTCCAGCAACGCTGCCGGCGCCTGGGTTGTCGCCGCCGTGAGCACAATGGCGTCGAAGGGTGCAACACCCGGCATGCCAGCGTGCCCGTCGCCGTGACGCAAATGAACATTACCAATGCGCAGTTTCGACAGGTTCCGCCGCGCCTGTCGGATCAGCGCAGCGATTCGTTCCATGGAGTAGACCTGTTGGGCCAGCTTAGCGAGTATCGCGGTCTGGTAGCCGCAGCCAGTCCCGATTTCCAGCACCTTGCGGCACAGCGGGCCCGCGCGCACCAGTTCGCTCATGCGTGCGACCGTATGCGGGCTCGAAATCGTCTGCCCAAATCCGATCGGGAGCGATATGTCCTCGTAGGCGCGGCTCGCAATTCCCTCATCCACGAACAGATGACGGGGAATTTCCGCCATCGCCGTAAGCACGGTCTCGTCACGTATACCCTGGGTTCGCAGGCGCTCGATCATTCGCAAGCGCGTGCGCTGCGAAGTCATGCCGATGCCGCCGTGCTGCGTATTCATTTCAGCCATGTAGCGACCGGCTCCATCTGCGCGTAACGGGTGAGGTCCACCTGCAATGGCGTGATCGAAACACGGTTATTGGCAACCGCATGAAAATCGGTGCCCTCGCCCGCATCCTGCGCGCTTCCGGCCGCGCCGATCCAATAGACCGTTTCGCCACGCGGCGTCACGGATTTCACCACCGGCTCCGCTTTGTGACGCCGACCCAACCGCGTCACATGCAAGCCACGGAGTTTCCCGTATTCGACGTCCGGCACATTCACGTTCAGGAGCACTGATTGGCCGAAGGCCCGCTCCTTGAAGCGGTTGACGAGCTCGACAGCAACGCGCCCCGCGGTTGAAAAGTGATTTCCCCCCTCAGCAACCAGTGATATTGCAATTGACGGAATGCCCAGCAAAAAACCCTCGGTGGCCGCAGCCACCGTGCCTGAGTAGATAGTGTCGTCGCCCATATTCGCGCCGTGGTTGATTCCAGAGATCACGATGTCGGGCAGCTCCTTCAGCAACCCCGTCACCGCGAGGTGAACGCAGTCGGTTGGCGTGCCATTGACGAAATAAGTCCGGCTTTGGGCCTGACGAACCGTAAGCGGCCGGTCAAGCGTAAGGGAATTGGACGAGCCGCTGCGATCGCGCTCTGGCGCGACGACCGTCACCTCGCCCAAAGGCGCGAGGGCTTCGGCGAGCAACACGATGCCGGGCGCAAAGTAACCGTCATCGTTACTCAACAGGATCTGCATGTCCGTGAAATTCGGCCCGAATTATACACCGTAACGGAAGCCGGCCCGCCCGCGGTGCGGACAGCCGGGGCATGCGTCAGGCCCGCCCGCCAGCAGGCGGTGCGAATGGCCGGTCATGCTCAAGCGAGGGAATCATGCCTCTCACTTTTGCGACGCGGCGAGGCTCAATGTCTGCATAGACGATCCCCGGAGATTCGCCGCCTTCCGCGATCACCTCGCCCCAAGGATCGATGACCAGCGTATGGCCGTAGCTCTGCCGGTTACCGGGATGGTCCCCGCACATCGCAGGCGCAAGGATGAAGCACTCGTTCTCGATCGCGCGGGCACGGAGCAGCGCGTGCCAGTGCGCCTTGCCAGTCTGTCGTTGAAACGAGGATGGCACGGAAATAAATTCAGCGCCCGCCTGGGCGAGCGCCCGGAACAGCACCGGAAACCGCAGATCGTAGCAAACCGTCATGCCCAACCTGCCCCACGGCGTCTCCGCCACGACCGCGCGCTCACCGGAGCGGTAAGCCGAAGACTCCCGAATGACTTTGCCATCGGGCAAGGAGACATCAAACATGTGGATTTTGTCGTAGGTCGCCTCCAGCAGCCCCTCCGCCGAAATCAGAACCGAGCGGTTGCACATCCTCCCGTCGCCGGCCTTGAGCGTAACCGAGCCGGCAAGCACCCAGACTTCGAGCTCGCGCGCCAGCGCCGCCAGCGTGGAAAGCGCCGGTTCCCCCCTTTCGTCGAGAGCCCCCTCCCGCATCGTTCTTCCGCTGCCGTCCATCATCAGAAAATACTCGGGCGACAGGATGAACTCTGCGCCTCCGCCGGCCGCCTCTTTTGCCATCGCGCTGAACACTTTCAGATTTTCGGCGAAATCGTTGCCCGAGTTCATCTGCAAACACGCGATGCGAAAGCTCTCGGCATTCATTTTCAACGCGCCACCCCTGACGCCAGGCGCACCGTCCAAGCGTATCGCCCTGCCTCCAATGCCAGTTGCTCGCTCACTTCAGGCGAATTCCCGCGTCCTTGACCACCTTCGCCCATCGCACGTGGTCAGCCCTGATGAGAGCATCGAAAGATGCCGGATTTGTCGGCTCCGGATCGAGGCCCACATTCTCCAACTGCGAACGAACCTCGGGCATATTGAGCACGGCAACAATCTCGCGCTGCATCCGATCCACGACTGTCCCGGGCGTTTTTGCGGGGAATACAAATCCAAGCCAGCCGCTTGCCTCGAAGCCCGGGTAGCCGGACTCCGCAATGGTGGGGATCTGTCGCAATGCAGCCACGCGTTTCGCACTGGTTACGCCGAGGCCGCGGAGCTTGCCTGCCCTGACGTGCGGTACCTGCGTTGAAATCAGGGAAAAGATGCTTTCAACGTGCCCCGCGATCACATCAGTCACAGCGGGATTGCCCCCCTTGTACGGGATGTGGTTCAGCCTGATGCCGGCCCTGAGCTTGAACAGCTCCGAGGACAGGTGAGCAATGCTGCCCGTGCCCGGCGTTGCATAGTTGAGTCCCCCGGGCCGCCTCTTCACGAGCGCGACGAACTCCTCAACGGACTTGACCGGTACATTCGGGTGGACCGACAAGAGGCTGGTCACGACCACGGCCTGCGTAACCGGCGCGAAGTCGTTGATCGGGTCGAACGGCACTTTTCCGAGGAGTGCCGGGCTCATGGCGAACGAGGCGACCGATGCGAGAAGCAGGGTGTAGCCATCGGGCGCCGCGCGCGAGGCCAGCTCGGTCGCGATATTACCGCCGGCGCCAGGCCGGTTCTCCACAACGACCTGCTGGCGCAACCGCGGGCCGAGCCGGCTCCCCACGGCCCGCGCCACAAGATCGTTAGCGCCTCCCGCCGAGAAGCCCACCAGAATGCGTACCGGCTTGGTCGGGTAGCTGTCCGCGCACCAGGCGTCGCCGGAGGTGAAGGCAGCGAGCATCGTGCCAGCAGCCAGAATAGAGACAGCGCTGAATGCCTTTCTGTATGGAATCACGTCGGTCCCCCGGAAGATTCAATGAGCGTCTTGTGAAACAACTGGCGGTTCCAGCGCAATTGTAATGCAAGCGGTCCTCCGATGAACCGCGTTCTAATTTTTCCGGCCGCGGTCTAAGATATGTCGCAGCCGAAGTTTCGCCGGGCTTCAACCTCGCGCTGGGCCCGGCGGCTATCGTGGTACAGTGTGCTGGCCCGATCAAGAGTATTCTGCAAGGGATTTCGAACATGAGCGAAGTAACGTTGGAGCAGTCTGATCGCATCATCAATGCAATACTCGTGCGCGGCCGCGAGCTCAAATGCCGGCCCCTGAGCGTTGTTGTCACCGATCCCGGTGCGCGTCCCAAGGCATTCAAGAAGGAGGACGGCTCGGCAATGATGCGGTTTGAGATGGCGCTTGGGAAAGCCTACGCTGCGCTAGCGCTCGGGCGCTCCTCCAGCCTGGTCCGAATGCGCACGGAAGAGCGGCCTTTGTTCATGAACTTTCTCATGGGCGCTTCCAGTGGCCAGATCTTTCCGGAGGGCGGCGGGCTGCTGATACGCAACGATCGCGGTGAGGTGATTGGCGCCGTCGGCGTGACTGGTGATACCCAAGAGCGCGATGAGGAGCTCGCCGTCTACGGCATTCGTGCCGCCAACCTCAAGACTGACGAAGATTGCACCCGGCTCGGGGTGCACGTGCGTCTGAAAAACTAGAATGGCGGACTGGTGGCGGGCGACCCATGACCGGCGCGCGTGCAGATGCCCCTCGATCACGGGTCACTGTTCACGGAAACTGGTCGGGGCGGCGAGATTCGAACTCGCGACCACCTGCACCCCATGCAGGTACGCTACCAGGCTGCGCTACGCCCCGAGGGCGGGATTATAACAGAGCGTGCCGCGATAAACGGAGCGCGACGGGCGCCCGTTTTGGTCCCTTGCGGCGCTGGATGCTAGAGTTTCTGATACCGGTTCCGCAGCATCGAGGCCCCACAACCTACGACACGGAGAAACGCATGGCACAGACGCAATCGCGGATCAGCATGATCGACCCGGAGCACGCCGAGGGCAACGTTGAGATTCTTTTCGACGCGGTGACAGCGATGCTGGGTCGCGTTCCGAACTCCTATCGCGTGCTCGCCCAATCCCCGCTGGTTGCAATGATGCTGGTCCCGTACAACGCAGTCCTGCAACGGCAAGGTGCCGGCAGCGTCCTGCCTACGCGCTTAAAGGAAATGGTGGTTATCAAGACCAGCCACATCAATGGCTGTCGATACTGAATTGCCCATAACACGTCGCTTGGTCAAGCGGCTGGAATCACCGAGGAGCAGGTCCTCGCCATCGGGCGCGACGACTACCTTGAATCGCCGCACCTTAACGCACGCGAGAAAGCCGCGGTACTGTGGGCCGAGCACGTGACCCGCAATACAGCGCGAAACCGGGATGACGTTTATGAGGAGCTTCGCAGGCACTTCAACGAGGCCGAAGTCGTCGAGCTGACGCTGATTAGCGGTTTCTTCAACATGTTCAACCGCTTCATGGATTCCCTGCACATACCCGTGGAAGTGCAGGGTGAGGTGGACAAGATCAAGCGCTCGCTCAACCTGGATCCCGAGAAAGTCAGAACTTACTTGCAGACCGTGCTCGACAACTGGCCTGCGCGCTTTCCTGATCCCGCGACAGAAAAACGCTGACCCCGCCCGTGCCGGCATGCGATCCCGCTTTGGGCTGCAGTGCGCAACTTACCCGCGAAGAACTTCGATTACGCTCTTGAGTTCCTTGCGCAGCGACGCGAGGTTGGTGCGGGAAGGACGAGCCGCCCGTGAGGGCTCGGACACGATCTCGTCGAGCCGGTTGCGGGCACCGCTGATGGTGAATCCCTGGTCGTACAGCAGCTCGCGGATGCGACGGATGAGCAGCACTTCGTGGTGCTGATAATAGCGCCGATTGCCGCGGCGCTTCACGGGCTTCAACTGGGTAAATTCCTGCTCCCAGTAACGCAGAACGTGCGGCTTGACCCCGCACAACTCGCTTACCTCACCGATGGTGAAGTAGCGCTTCGCCGGGATCGGCGGAAGCTGCGCCTTATGACTGTGGTTTGCTTCCATCGTAGTTCTGCTCCACCATCGCCTTCAGTTTTTGCGATGCATGGAAAGTGACGACTCGGCGTGCCGTGATCGGAATTTCCTCCCCCGTCTTGGGGTTCCTGCCGGGCCGCTGCGGCTTATCGCGAAGCTGAAAATTGCCGAATCCGGAGAGCTTGACGCCCTGTCCGGTCTCGAGCGCAATCCTCACCTCCTCGAAGAAGGACTCGACCATGTCCTTCGCCTCGCGTTTATTGAAGCCAACCTTCTCGAAAAGAAGATCCGCGAGTTCGGCCTTGGTTAAGGTCATGTTTTTCCCTTTCAACGGAGTTTCGCGTTGAATCGCCGCTGCAATACCTGGCGAAGCTCTTCGACGGCGGATTCGACTTCCGCTTCGGTCAAGGTTTTTTGAGTATCCTGCAATAACACCCTGAATGCAAGACTTTTTCTGCCCTTCTCTACACCCGAGCCGCGGTAAATGTCAAACAGTGAGATTTCGGTCACAATTGCCGGCATTTTTGCAAGCAAATCGGCCAAAACCAGCTCATAAGTGACCGCTTCGTCGAATTCAGCCGAAATGTCGCGGCGCACCGTCGGGAACTTCGAGATCTCCTTAAACGCCGGTAAGGGCCGCTCATTTATGACATCGTATTCGAGCTCGAACAGAACGGGGGGTAGCACCAGATCATATTTCTGCTGACAGCGGGGGTGCACTTCCCCGATCCAGCCGGCCGACCTGCCCTCAAGCATGATTTGCGCCGACTTCCCAGGGTGCAGCGCAGGATGCTCTGCCGGCCGGAACTCAGCCACGCGAGGGGCGAGCAGCGCCTCGACGTCGCCCTTCACGTCAAAGAAATCCAGCCGTCGGGACTCCGTCCCCCACTGTTCCTCCACCGCATCACCATAGGCGATACCGCCCAGCCGGATGGGCTGGTGGAAATCCCCCGAGGCTGAAATCATGAAGCAGCGCCCAAGCTCGAACAGGCGCACGCGCGCCTGCTGATGGCTCAGGTTACGAACCAGGCAACCCAGCAGGCTGCCCGCCAGCGTCGAGCGCATCACGCCCATGTGACTTGCGATCGGGTTGGCAAGCGCGACGGGGGTCGAATTTCCGGCAAGGTCGCGCTCCCAGGATTCGTCAACAAAGCTGTAGCTGACGATCTCCTGATAATCCCTTGCCGCGAGCAGCGATCGAATCGCTGATGCGCCCCGCGTTGTCTCTGGCGCCGGCAGCGGCGTAACGCGGGCAACGGGAAGCGTGGCGGGAATACGATCGTAGCCATGAACGCGGGCCAACTCTTCGATGAGATCCTCTTCGATCGCTATGTCGAACCGGAAGCTCGGTGGCGTCACACGGAACTCGCCGCCTGCGGCCGTGAACTCGAAGCGCAAGCGCCGCAGGATATCGCTTACCTGGGTGCCGTCGAGCCTAACGCCGAGCAGCCGCTCCGCGCGTGCCAGGCGCAGCCGCACCGGCTCGCGTGCCGGCAGCGTCGCGCGCGCCTCCGTTACCGGCCCAGGCGTGCCACCGCAGATCTCGAGCACCAGCTGTGTAGCGCGTTCCAGCGCGCTGGCGGTCCCTGCGAAATCCACACCGCGCTCAAAACGGTACGCGGAGTCCGACGCAAATCCCAACGCGCGCGACTTGCCAGCAATTACCTCCGGTGCGAAGAAAGCGCTTTCGATGAAGACATCACGCGTGGCATCGCTAACCGAGGACTCGAGACCACCCATGACACCCGCAAGGGCAACAGGCTGCCGCTCGTCAGCGATGACAAGAAAACTGGGATCGAGCGCGGGCTCGGTTCCGTTGAGCAATGTTAGCTTGTCGCCCGCCTTCGCGTGACGCACACGGATACCCCCGGCCAGCTTCCCCGCATCGAAGGCATGCAGCGGTTGTCCCAGCTCCAGCATGACGTAATTGGTGATGTCGACCAGCGCACTGATGGGGCGAAGGCCGCTGCGCTCGAGCCGGCGCGTCATCCACTCCGGCGTAGCTGCACGGGAATTGACGCCACGCACCAGGCGACCGCAATAACGGGGGCACGCCTGCTGCGCCTCGAGCGTCACGCTAAGGCGATCCGTACTGGTCACGCGCACGGCCTTTATGTCCAAAAGCATGAGCGCCGCGCCCGTAACCGCGGCTACCTCCCGCGCGATGCCGGCGATGCTGAGGCAGTCGCCCCGGTTGGGGGTCGGTTTAAGGGTGATCAACTGATCGTCCAGCTCGAGAACCTCGCGGACATCGACCCCAGGCAACGTGTCCGGTGGCAGCAGCAGAAGTCCTGCGGCCTCTTCTGCCAATCCGAGTTCGCGTGCCGAGCAGAGCATCCCCTGCGATTCCACCCCGCGCACCGCGGCAACCTTGATCTCGAGGCCGGGCAGCTGTGCGCCCGCCAGCGCCGTGGGGACCTTGGCCCCGACCGCGACATTGGGCGCGCCGCAGACGATGGTAAGGAGCCTGTCTCCGACGTTTACCTCGCACACGCTCAGCCGGTCGGCTTTCGGATGCCGCCCCACTTTTACCACTTCGCCCGCCACAACGCGCTCGAACGGCAACGCAGCAGGCTCGACGTGCTCCACATCGAGGCCACCCATGGCGATCGCATCCAACAGCTGCGTCGTGGTGAGCGGCGGGTTGACGAAGGTGCGCAACCAGTTTTCCGAGAACTTCATAAAACGCAAGCCGCCGCTGCACGCCGATGGACGCCGATGAAAACAAAAACCGATCTGCGTTGATCTGCGTGCATCTGCGGTTTCAATTGAACTGTCTGAGAAAACGCAGGTCGTTCTCGAAGAACAACCTCAGGTCATTCACGCCGTATCGCAGCATCGTCAGCCGGTCGGGTCCAAGCCCAAACGCGAAGCCCTGGTATTTCTCGCTGTCGACACCAACGTTGCGCAGCACATTCGGGTGCACCATGCCGGCCCCGCCAATTTCGAGCCAGCTCTCGCCGAAGCTCATATCGATCTCGGCAGAAGGCTCGGTAAAAGGAAAGAAGGACGGCCGGAACCGTACGCGAACATCGCCACTCTCGAAGAAGCGCTGCACAAACTCGACGAGCACGCCCTTGAGATCTGCAAAGTTGATCTGCTCGTCGAGCCAAAGCCCCTCCACCTGGTGGAACATTGGCGAATGCGTAGCGTCGTAATCCACGCGATAGACGCGGCCGGGCGCGATGATCTTGACCGGCGGACGGTGGGTTTCAAGGTGGCGAATCTGTATCGGCGAGGTATGGGTCCGCAGCAAATGCCGTGCGTCGGCAAGATAGAACGTATCGTGCATCGACCGCGCCGGATGATTCTCCGGCTGATTGAGCGCCGTGAAGTTGTAGTAATCGGTCTCGATCTCCGGGCCGTCAGCGACCTCGAAACCCATCGAGCGGAATAGCATCTCGATGCGCTCCATGGTGCGCGACACGGGATGCCACCCGCCGTTCCCGAGCCCGCGGCCCGGCAGCGTGACGTCGAGTGCTTCCTGCTCCAGACGCGCCTGCAGTTTGCGCGCCTCGATCAAATCACGCCGCTCACGCAACGCGGTTTCCAGCCGCTCCTTCGCAGCATTCACGCGACTGCCGAAAGCGGGCCGCTCCGCGGCCGGAAGCTTGCTGAGCCCCTTGAGCAATTCCGTGAGCGCACCCGCCTTGCCGAGGTAGCGCGCCTTGGCCTGCTCGAGCTGGTCGGCGTCGTCGATAGCCGCGAATGCGGCGATCGCGTTTTTCACGATTGCGTCAACGTCTTGCATGCTGGAACTGAGGACGAAGGCTGGCAACTGGGCGAAACCCCGATCCCGAATCCCGCGACATCCGCTGCGTCAGATCGGGCAGAGTACCCCGCTCGGGTCCGGCGACTTTTTAGGTGGCCGGACCCGGCGGTCGGGTCTTCTTTGTCCTAATGACTCATGCCGCGCCGAGGCCGGCCTTGGCCTTCTCGACAATCTTCGAGAATGCCGGCTTGTCCAGGACCGCGATATCGGCCAGCACCTTGCGGTCGACGGCAACCGCCGCTTTCTTGAGGCCGTTCATGAATCCGCTATAGGTCATGCCGTGTTCGCGTGCCGCTGCGTTGATGCGCGCGATCCAGAGCGCACGAAATTCGCGCTTGCGATTGCGCCGGTCGCGATAGGCGTACTGGCCGGCCCGCATGACCGCCTCGTTCGCCACACGGAAAACATTCTTGCGACGGCCGCGGAAACCCTTGGCGCGCTTGAGAACCTTCTTGTGGGCGGCGCGCGCAATGACGCCGCGTTTGACTCGGGGCATTGGCGTTCTCCCTTAGTAAGGCAACATCACGCGCACCGCGCGCTCGTCGGCCTGATGCACCCCGGTAGTGCCCCGCAGATGGCGTTTACGCTTGGTATTTTTCTTCGTGAGAATATGGCGCAAGAACGCCTTGCTGCGCTTGAAGCCGCCACTGGACAGCTTCTTGAAGCGCTTCGCGGCACCGCGCTTGGTTTTCAACTTCGGCATGTCGACTCCTTGTTTTAGCTTAGCGCCGGGTGCCTCCGGATGGAGGTCTTTAAACCCGGACAACTACTTCTTCTCAACTTCCGCCGGAGCTTCTGCTTCGGCAGTCGGTTTGGCGACCTTGGCAGTCGCTACCCGCTTCTTCGGCGCAGCTTTCGGGGCCGCCTTTACGGCGCCCTTCCCGGTCTTCTTGGGCGCCAGCACCATCACGAGCTGACGCCCTTCCATCTTCGGATACTGCTCGACCGTACTGTAGGGCTCAAGCTCGGATTTGACCCGCTCGATCAGCCGGAATCCAAGTTCCTGATGCGCCATTTCGCGCCCACGGAACCTCAGCGTCACTTTCGCCTTGTCACCTTCTTCAAGGAAGCGCGTCAGATTGCGCAACTTGATCCGGTAGTCGCCTTCATCAGTGCCCGGCCGGAATTTTATTTCCTTGACGACGATCTGCTTCTGTTTGAGCTTGGCTTCGTGCCGCTTCTTGCTCTCACGGTACTTGTATTTCCCGTAATCCATGACGCGGCACACCGGCGGCACCGCCGTCGGCGCAATCTCGACCAGATCCAGCTCGGCCTCTTCGGCCATTTTGTTGGCGGCGGCAAGGCTGATGACTCCCACCTGCTCGCCATTCGGACCTATTACCCGAACCTCCGGCGCGGTGATCTCGCCGTTGATTCTCGGTTCCTTTTCCTGAGCGATGTAAAACCCCCTGTGTCCAGTTTGTGTTACGCCACGCGCCCCAGCCTTGCCTGCTCGGCACTGAGCTTGGAGACGAAATCGGCCAGACTCATCTGGCCGAGATCCTCGCCCTTGCGGGTGCGCACGGCAACCTTTTGCGCTGCCACTTCCTTGTCACCAACGATGACCTGATACGGCAACTTTTGCAAACTATGTTCTCGAATTTTATAGGAAATTTTTTCGTTCCTCAAGTCGGCGTCAGCCCGAAACCCGGCGCTCCTGAGTCCCCGCGCTACCTCCTCGGCGTAGCCGGCCTGATGCTCGGTGATATTCATAACCACCACCTGCACTGGGGCAAGCCACAGCGGCATAGCACCGCCATGATGCTCGATCAGGATCCCGATGAACCGCTCAAAGGAGCCCAGGATTGCCCGGTGCAACATGACCGGCACGCGGCGCGTGTTGTCCTCGGCCACGTATTCGGCACCCAGCCGTCCAGGCATCGAGAAATCGAGCTGCATGGTGCCGCACTGCCACACGCGCGCAAGGCTGTCTTTTAACGAGAATTCGATCTTCGGTCCGTAAAAAGCGCCCTCCCCCGGCTGCACCTCGTACTCGAGGCCCCGGCGTTCGAGCGCGGTCCGCAGCGCCGCTTCCGCCTTGTCCCACTGCTCGTCTGAGCCGACGCGCTTGGGTGGCCGCGTGGAAAACTTGACGAGAAGCTCATCGAAGCCGAAATCGGCATAGACCCGTTGCAGGAAATCGATGAAGCGCATCACTTCAGGCTCGACTTGGGCTTCCGTGCAGAAGATGTGCGCGTCGTCCTGCGTGAAGCCGCGCACCCGCATCAGGCCATGCAGCGCGCCGGATGGCTCGTTGCGATGGCAAGAGCCAAATTCCGCCAGCCGAAGCGGGAGGTCCCGGTAGCTCTTGAGCCCCGCGTTGAAGATCTGCACGTGCCCCGGGCAATTCATCGGTTTGACGGCGTAGTCTCGCGATTCGGATTCGGTGAAAAACATGTTCTCGCGGAAATTGTCCCAGTGACCCGAGAGCTTCCATAGCGAGACATCCAGCACGAGCGGCGCTTTCACCTCGAGGTAGCCGTTATCCCCCAGCACGCGCCGCATGTATTGCTCGATCTGCTGCCAGATCATCCATCCCCTCGGGTGCCAGAACACCATACCGGGGGCCTCGTCCTGGGTATGAAAGAGATCGAGCGCGCGGCCTAACCTGCGATGATCGCGCTTCTCAGCCTCCTCGAGCCGGTTCAGGTACGCCTCCTGCTCCTCCTTCTTGGCCCAGGCCGTTCCGTAGATCCGTTGCAGCATCTCGTTGCGCGAGTCCCCGCGCCAGTAGGCCCCCGCAACCTTCATCAACCGGAAGACCTTCAGCTTCCCGGTCGACGGCACGTGCGGACCGCGGCACAAATCGATGAAGTTATCCTGGCGGTAGAGCGAAATCGCTTCGGCGTCCGGGATGGAGCCGATGATCTCCGCCTTGTAATGCTCGCCCATCCCCTCGAACAACTTTACCGCGGCATCGCGCGGCATCAGCGTCCGCTCGACCTTGATGTCGCGCTTCGCGATGTCGGCCATCCGTTTCTCGATCGCCGCCAGATCTTCGGGCGTGAACGGGCGCTTGAACGAAAAATCGTAGTAGAACCCGTCTTCAATGACCGGACCAATGGTGACCTGCGCCTCCGGGAAGAGCTCCTTCACCGCGTGGGCGAGGAGATGCGCAGCCGAGTGCCGCAAGATCTCCAGCCCGTCACGATCCTTGTCCGTCACGATCGCCACTTCCGCGTTCTCGTCGATCCGGTAAGAAGTGTCGACCAGCTTGCCGTTGACCCGGCCCGCGAGCGCAGCGCGCGCAAGACCGGCCCCGATGCTCTGTGCGAGCTCGGCGACCGTCAGGGGTTTGTCGAACTTCCTGACCGACCCGTCGGGCAAACGGATTTCGGGCATGCTATCGTCCAAAAAGCAAGAGCCAGAAACGGTTGATCAGCCGTATCTGACTCCTCGTTTATCAAGCCTGCCCGTTGCGCGGCACATCGCGTCCAACACAACGCGCAGAGCCAAAGCGGCGCTCGGCGTCCGCTTTAACAACTGGTAGGCGCGATTGGAATCGAACCAACGACCTCATCCATGTCAAGGATGCGCTCTAGCCAACTGAGCTACGCGCCTGAGTGAGGGCGAATTGTAGCGGAAGACGGCGGCCGATTCAAATAAATCAGAGGCTTGGAACGCGAATTCGGGAGGATAGATGGCAGCTTACGTGATTGTCGAAATGGCCGTGACGGATCCGGTCGGGATTGAGGATTACCGCAAACTGGCTGGCGCCGCAGTCGCGCAGTACGGCGGCCGTTTCTTGGTGCGCGGCGGCAATAGCGAGACATTCGACGGAGACTGGCACCCCCAGCGCCTCGTGGTCCTCGAATTTCCCGGATTGGAGGAAGCCAAGAGATGGCGCGCCTCGCCGGAGTATCGGGCGGCCTGCAAGATCCGTGACCGTGCCGCGAGCACGCGTATGGTCGTCGTCGAAGGCGCAGGTTAATGCCAAGCCCGGCTACGGCCTTTCTGTTTGCCGCGCTCGCGACAACGGCAACGGCGCAGTGGGCTCCTGGACAACCCGGGAGGGACGAAATGGTGAGTATCCCGGCCGGACCATTCATGATGGGCAGCGCCGAGGGCCGGACGGACGAGCGCCCCGCGCATCACGTTACGCTGCCTGCCTTCAGCATTGACCGCTATCCCGTAACCAATGCCCAATTTGCGGTGTTCCTGGACGCGGTTGGTCCGCTAAATGGAAAAGGCGAACGCCTTTTCGATGTTCAGGATCCGGATGCGCGCATCCGCCAGCTCGGAAGCCGCTGGGCCGCGCACTCCGGATTCGAGCAGCATCCGGTCGTCGAGGTCTCCTGGGCCGGGGCGCGAGACTATTGCGCCTGGCGCAAGAAGCGGCTGCCGACGGAGGCCGAATGGGAAAAGGCCGCGCGCGGAACGGACGCGAGGAGATATCCGTGGGGCAACGCCCCGCCCGATCGCACCCGTGCGCAGCTCAATGCGGGATACAACGAGACGGCACCGGTCGATCGTTTTCCGGGGGGCGCAAGCCCCTACGGCGTGCAGGACCTGTCGGGCAATGCCTGGGAATGGGTCTCCAGCGCGTATCGCCCCTATCCTTACAATGCCCGGGACGGTCGCGAAGAGCTGGCGTCTGGGCCTGTGCGCGGCACCCGCGGCGGCGGGCACGATTCCGGAGCCGACGAAATCACCGTAACCCAACGCGGCCGCGATCTTTCGCGCAATCCGGCTTCGGGGCACCACAATATCGGCTTTCGCTGCGCTCTCTAAACGTACGGTGACCAGTGACCCGTGACCGGTGAATGGGATAACGACGCCAGCGGAAAGGAACGCGTTTGGATACCGAAGCGATCGCCAAGGAGCTACTCGATGCGCTGGACCATGGCCGGACGATCCGGTCCATCGTCGAGCGGCACCCCGACTTTGATTGGGACGACGGTTACGCAGTGGCAGCGCATCTCCTGGCGCTTCGAAGCCGGCGCCGGGAGCAGCCGGTCGGGCGCAAAATCGGCTTCACCAATCGCAATATCTGGCCGGAATACGGCGCAACGTCGCCGATCTGGGCGCATGTTTACGATCGCACCGTGGTGTTCGCCGAAAACCATCGCGCGACAGTCTCTCTGCGAGGCGCAGTGCGTCCGCGTCTCGAGCCCGAAATCGCATTCAAGCTCCATGCAGCGCTGCCTGCAGGCATAACCGATCTCGCAGAGGTCCTGCATCGGATCGAATGGTTTGCGCCCAGCTTCGAGATCGTCGACTGTCACTTTGCGCACTGGCAATTCAAGCCCGCGGACGCCGCGGCCGATTTCTCGCTTCATTGGCGATTGATTGTCGGAGAACCGTGCACGGTTGGCGCCGGGGAAATCGAAGCCCTGGTCGAATCGCTACGCGACTGTGTAGTAACCCTGCAGCGCGATGGCACCTTAATGGATCGCGGCACAGGCGCCAATGCCCTTGGCCATCCCGCGGCCCCACTCGTGTTTCTTGCCGACATCCTTTCGCGGCAACCGCAATTTGTGCCGCTCGCCGCCGGCGAGATCATCACTACCGGCACACTCACGGCCGCGCTGCCGATTCGGCCCGGCGAGAGTTGGTCCTCAGAGTACCGCGGGCTCCCCGTGACCGGACTTCAGCTGACGTTTACGGACTGAGCCGCGACGCGTGCCGATCGGTGCACGACGGTTGAACTAAACGCACGCGAAATGAATTCATCACTCAAAATTCATCATTGCTTTCAAAGCCAGCCCTGAAGCCAGGTCGCCACGCCCAAGAAGGAGAAGAATCCCACGACGTCCGTCACGGTCGTGAGCACGATGGAACTCGATTGCGCAGGGTCGAAGCCCAGGCGGTTCAGCACGATGGGAATCGCAGCGCCGGAGAATCCGGCCGCCACCATGGAGATCACCATCGCCGATGCAATGACAGTGACGAGGCCGAACGATCCGCTCCACACCCAGACGCCTAGCGCACAGACGGCGGCGACGGCAATGCCATTGAGCAGTCCGACGTTGATTTCCTTGAATACCACGCGAGGCAGGTGCCGCGCGCTGATTTCGCGCAATGCCAGTCCGCGCATGGTTACTGCCAGCGCCTGCGCGCCCGCATTGCCCGATTGGCCGGCGACAACCGGAAGCAGGACCGCAAGCGCCGTGAATTTGGCGATAGTGCTCTCGAACAGCCCCACCACGGCGGCCGCCAGAAACGCTGTTGCAAGATTGATCTGCAGCCAGGGCAGCCGTTTGAACACCGCGAACCAGGCATGAGACAAGGCCCGCTCATCCCTACTGGCGCCGACCATGGTCTGGATATCGAGGCTGGCGTCCTCCTGGACCGCGGTAAGCAGCGCCGCCTGATGAATGACACCGACAAGGCGTCCGCTCACGTTGACCACAGGCAGGGCGGGCACACGCTGTTGCTCGATTTTTTCCACGACCTCTTCCTTCGGCGCGACATCGAGCACAGCCGCGGTCACCGGTCGTGCAAGTTGCCTTAACGGCTGGTCCGACATAGCCAGCGCAAGATCCTGGATTTCGAGGCGTCCCGACAAAATGCCTTCCTCATCGACCAGGAACAGCTCGCGAAGGGCACGGTTCCTCCTGAAGCCCCGCATGCGCTGTAACGCGTCTGCAGCCGTCATGTTCGCTCTGAAACTCGTCACCCGCGGATCCATGAGCCGACCGGCGGTATCCGGCGGATAGGCGATGAGGCCTTCGACGAGTTTCCTCGCTGTCGCCTCCATCATCGCCAGCCATCGCGAGCGATCCTCCGCGTCAAGTGAGAGCAGCAGTTCGGCGGCCAGCGACGGATCCATCTCGCTGAAGATGCGCCCCACCGTCTCCTCGGGCAGCCGTTCGATCAGCCGCTCCTGAACGTCACTGGCCACCTGCTCAAAGGCGGGCACGATCAGCTCTGGCGGCTGGTTCTCCATCGCTTGCGCCGCCTGGTCGACTGGAAGGCGCTCCAGGTTGCGCGCCGCCTCTCGCGGAAAATCCTGCAGATAGCGTTTTTCCAACGCCACAGTCACCGATTCAGCGCTCATCGTTCCTCCTGATCTTGCCGACGGGCGACACGGGTGGCAGCGCCCTGACGACGCCTTCGGTCAGCGCGGAAAGCGTCTGCCAGTACGCACCGGCCGCGCCTGCTGCCAGCGGCGGATCCGCCTGGGCCATCACGCCGGACAGTTGCTCCATCAGCGCACGCCGATGCACGGCTCCGACAAGCCGGTTCTCCCGCTCGACCACCGGCAGAACATGGAAACGCTCCCATCCCGGGTGTCGCGCCGTGGAACCGACGGACGCAAGCGCGGAAACGGTGTGTTCCGGTGTACCCATGACGCTCGCGAGAACCGCGCGCGGCACCGCGCGCAGCAATTGGGCGACACCGATCACACCCAGCAATCGGCGCTGGGGATCGCAAATAAAAAGGCAATCACCCAGTTCGCCCTCAAATTGATGCGCCAGCTCGAGCGCGTCCGCGACGGTGGACTCCGCCGAGAGCACGAGGGGCGCAGGGTCCATGCCAGCGCCGCAGGTGCCTTTGGGATAGCCGATCAGCATGCGCACGGCGACCGCCGTCGCGACCGGGAGGCGCGTAAGCAGCTGGGTTTGCCGCTCGACCGGCACACGCTGAAGCAGTTGCGACACCTCCTGTGGGCCCATCGTCTGAAGGAGCTGGCCGACCCGTTCATCGTCCAGGCGCTCGAAGACCTTGCCACAGAAAGCCGGCCTGAGATGTCGCAATACCGGAACAGCCAGTCGTGGCGCCACCGCCACCAAATAGTCGGCGCTGTCCGCGGGCGACAGCCCTTCGAGCACGCGTGCTGCCTCGACCGGGTGCGCCTCTACAAAGGCCACGGAGAGCCCGTTTACCTCAGGCATCGGTGGCTTTCGGGGCGAGCAACAAGATCGTGTCCTCGTTGTAGACCTTCGCAGGAACACTGGCCCGTCCCTGCTCCGTCTCGAGCACCACCGACACCGCCGTCAGCTCGAGAATCGTTCCCTCCAAAGCGCCAATTCGCACCCGCTGGCCAGGCTCGAAAGCATGGCGCAGGTAATGCGCGCCGATCAGATTGGCCACATAGGTCCTAGCGCCTAGGCTAACCGCCAGCGCCACGCCGCCGATGATGGCGCTTGTCGTTACCGCGGCGAGCACCACCAGGAACGTGATCTCGATGCCAATCTGGTCAGCACCCATGACCACGGCGGTAACCAGTATCGCGCCCTGGACGAGCCGGCTGATTTGCAATCGCTGGATTTCGGGCAGCGCGGCCAGCGCCGCCACCGTGAGGTCACGCGCAAAACCCGACAACAGGACGCCGGCCAGAATGATGACCAGGCCCGCGAACAGCGTGGGGAGGTAAGCCATCAAATCCTTCAACCAGGACGAGAAGGCGTCGAGCCCAAGGACGTTCGCGGTAGCCGCGGCGAAGAAGACGATCACCACCCAGAACAGAATGGTGCCCACGATCTCCACCGACGCAGACGGCAGCGCTGACGTCTTGCCGGCGGGACCGCGCCATAGGCGGTGCAGCACGAGTTCGAGAACGTGCATAAGCTTGACCGCCAGCCCGCGCAGCAGACGCGCGATCAGCCAGCCGACAAGCAGCAGCAGCGCCGCACCGAGCAGCTTGGGCGCGTACTCCGCTAGCTGGGTGCCCAGCTGAGAAAACGCGTTTGCCAGCGACGCGCGCAATGACTCGAAAGTGTCCATTCCCGTCCTCCCTCAGCGGCGGCCTACCCGCACCACGCCGGGGACGTCCTGAAGCTGACGCAGGACCCGTCGCAGCTGCGCGAGATCGCCAACCTCCAGTGTAATGCGCATGCGGGTCGCCGTCTCGCTCGCCGCCAGTCGCGTCGCCAGAACGCGGATCTTCTCGCGCGACAACGCTTCCGAGATGTCGTGCGCCAGTCTGGAATGCCCCGCTGCCTCGACCTCGATATCGACAGCGAATGCCGAGCCGGCGGCATCGCCCCACTGTGCCGGTACCAGTCTGGCCGGATCGAGGCGCGTCACGTTGGAGCACCTCGCGCGGTGCACACTGACTCCGCGGCCACGCGTCACAAACCCCACGATCGGCTCCGGTGGGACCGGTTTGCAGCAGCGCGCCGGGACGGTCAGCAGACGGTCGACCCCGACGACGAGAATGCCGCCCCGGTTGCCGGGCGCATCGGCGCGGCGGGGCACGGCCAGCGGAATCGCGCCCGGGGCCGGGTGCGACTCGGCCCGGGGGCTCAGCGCGCGCACGGCCTCCTGCAACTGCCGTGGCCGGATCTCCCCCCTTCCGGCCTCCGCGAGGAAGTCATCGGCCCGGGAGTATCCAAGTTGCGCGGCCAGCTTCTCGATATTCAGGCTCGTCACGCCCTGGCGCTGCAGCTCCTTCTCGACGATGGCCCGCCCCTGCAGCGTGGTCGCGGCGACATTCTGGCGTTTGAACCACTGCCTGATCTTGCTTCGCGCGCTGGCGCTCTTTACATAACCGAGCGCGGTGTTGAGCCAATCGCGGCTTGGGCCGCCCTGCTTTGCCGGAAGTATTTCGACCTGTTGCCCGTTGGCGAGCGGCGTATTGAGCGGCACTATGACACCATCGACTTTAGCGCCGCGGCAGCGATGCCCGAGGCCGCTGTGCACGTGATAGGCGAAATCCACCGGCGTCGCACCCCGCGGCAGGTCGATCACCTTGCCCTGCGGTGTGAGCACATAGATCGTGTCGTCGAACAGACCGGTCCGGAAGTGTTCCGCCAGCTCCCCGGCATCACGCACTTCCTCCTTCCATTCCAGGATCTGACGCAACCATGCGAGCTTCTCGTCGAAACCGCGATCCCCGCGCGCCCCCTCCTTGTAGCGCCAATGGGCCGCAACCCCCAGCTCCGCGTGTTGGTGCATCTCGTGCGTGCGGATCTGGACCTCGACGGCCTTGCCTTCTGGTCCGATCACGGCCGTATGGAGGGAACGGTAGTGGTTGCTCTTCGGCTTTGCGATGTAATCGTCGAACTCCTTCGGTATCGGCGTCCACAAATTGTGCGTGAGCCCGAGCGCCGCATAGCAATCCTTTACGTCATTGACCAGCACCCGCACGGCGCGCACGTCGTAGAGCGCCTCGAAATCCATGTTCTTGCGCCGGATCTTGTTGTAGATGCTGTAGATGTGCTTCGGCCGACCGGCGACCTCGGCGGCGATGCCCGCGCGTGCCAGCTCGCCCTTGAGCTGCGCGATGAGGTTCTCGATGTAGCGCTCGCGATCCACCCGCTTCTCGTCCAGCCAGCGCGCGACCGCCTTGTACGTCTCGGGCTCGAGGATCCGGAGCGAAAGGTCCTCCATTTCCCATTTCAGCTGCCACACCCCCAGACGACTGGCGAGCGGCGCAAAGAGATCGTACGTGAGCTGCGCGGCCTCGCGCCGCGCATCGCCTGAGTCATGCCGGACGAGGAAACGCAGCTCCTGGACATGATCCGCGAGTTTTAGCAGGACCACCCGGATGTCCTGCACCATTGCGAGCAGCATTTTGCGCAGCGCTTCGAGCTGCGCAGCATGATGCTCCGCCTTCTGCTCCAGCGGCTGCCGCACGGAAAGGGCGCCCAACTGCGCCATCCTCACAACACCGTCGACCAAATCGGCGACCGGCGCACCGAACCGCTCGCGAATCACCGTCGAGCGGTCCGGCCCGACCGCCGCAACGGGCGCGAGAACTGAGGCAGCCAGCGCCTCGGCATCGAGACGCAGTTCCAGCAGGACGCCCGCGGCCCCGATGGCGTGGGCGAGCGCAGGCTCACCGCTCGGGAGGGCGCGATTCTCCAGCTGTTCGCTTGCGAAACGCAGGGCGGCACGCAGCAGATCGAGATGGGCCGGCGTGATCCCGTGCTCAAGCTGCGAGAGCCAGGCTGCGCCCGGGTCACCAGCCTCTGCTGCGATTAGTCTCAGGTGCGTCGCCTCTACCATATTCCTCAGCGATTACGAGCAAGCGGTGCGAACTCCGAAAACGCCTCATCCAGACTAGCGCTGGCGTCGGGTTCGCACCATACTTGACGTCCGGCCCTTCGACAGGCCCATGGCAGGAGAGTTGCTTGGAGCGCTAAACCTTGGATCGCGATAGCAGCGCGGCGAAGCCCGCATTTTACAACGAGATGTACCAGGCCGACGGCTCGGTCAGGGGCCACTATGCCGCCTACGCCGAGTGGCTCGAGGACAAGCGCGTCGAATACCTGCTTCAGAAACAGCGCGAAGCCGACGCGCTCTATACGAGGCTCGGTATCACGTTCGCTGTCTATGGCGAGGAGACCGGGGTCGAGCGCGCGATTCCGTTCGACATCATTCCGCGCATTCTCGATGCCGCAGCATGGTCCAAGATCCATGACGGAGCGTGCCAGCGCGTGCGCGCGCTGAACGCGTTCTTGCGCGATATCTACCATGATCAGGACATCGTGCGCGCCGGCATCGTGCCCCCGGAGTATGTAACGGGCAACAGCCTGTACCGCCCGGAAATGCGCGGCTTTACCGTTCCGGGCGGCGTCTACGTGCACGTCGCCGGCGTTGATATCGTCCAGACCGGTGGCGATGAGTTTTTCGTGCTCGAGGACAACCTGCGCACACCTTCCGGCGTCTCCTACATGCTCGAGAACCGCAACATGATGATGCGACTCTTCCCCGAGCTGTTCTCGCGCATGTCCGTGGCGCCGATCGACCACTACGCTGATTTGTTGCTGGAAAACCTGCGCGCGGTCGCGCCGGCCGGCAGGACCGACCCCGTCGTAGTAGTGCTCACCCCCGGCCCGTACAACAGCGCCTACTTCGAGCATGCTTTCCTGGCCCAGCAAATGGGTGTCGAGCTCGTCGAGGGGCAGGATCTGTTCGTAGCAGACCAGCAGGTCCACATGCGCACCACCCGCGGACCCAAGCGGGTTGACGTCATCTACCGCCGAATCGACGACGACTTTCTCGACCCGCTCGCCTTCCGCCCCGACTCCGTGCTCGGCGTCGCGGGGCTGTTCTCGGTCTACCGCGCGGGCAACGTGACGCTGGCCAACGCGATCGGCACGGGCGTTGCTGATGACAAGTCGACTTACATCTACGTGCCCGAGATGATCCGTTTCTATCTAGGCGAGGAGCCGATCCTGCAGAACGTCCAGACATGGCAGTTGCGCAAGCCCGAGGAACTCGGTTACGTCCTGTCCCATCTCCCCGAGCTGGTGGTCAAGGAAGTCCAGGGGTCGGGGGGCTACGGGATGCTGGTCGGACCCACCGCCTCGCGCGAGCAGATCGCATCGTTCCGCAGGCGCATCGAGGCCGAACCCGCGAAATACATCGCGCAACCGACCATCGCGCTATCGGCGTGCCCCACCTTTTGTGGCTCGAGCATTGCGGCGCGCCACGTGGATCTCCGGCCCTACGTCCTCTCTGGCAAGGCCACGACGTTGGTCCCGGGGGCGCTCACGCGCGTCGCATTGCGCGAGGGATCGCTTGTCGTGAATTCATCCCAAGGCGGCGGCACCAAGGACACGTGGGTCCTGGAACAATGACGAGTGCGGAATTGTGAATTTGTAATGGATCTCTCAAGGGGCGCAAGTCCCGCACCTGACGCCGATCAATTCATCATTCAACATTCAACATACGGCCATGCTGAGCCGGGTCGCTAACAGCCTCTACTGGATCTCGCGTCACGTCGAGCGCGCAGAGAACACGGCGCGCATGCTCGATGTTACCTACCGGATGTCCATGCTGCCCTATCGGGTGCTCGAATCGGGCCAGGCATGGTCCGAGCCGTGGGCGCTGCCGCTTGTCATCAGCGGGCTGGCGACGGCCTACTACGAGCGCTACCCGGGTGCGCTTTCGCCGAACAAGGTGCTGCGTTTCATGGTGCTCGATCCCTTGAACCCGTCCAGCATCTACTCGTGCATTCACTCGGCGCGAGAGAACGCGCGCACCGTGCGCGGCGCCATCACGTCCGAGATGTACGAAGACCTAAACGCGCTGTGGCTCAACCTGCACACGCAAAGCTTCGAGTCGATCGCGGCTGAAGGCATTAGTGAGTTCTTCGACTACATCAAGATGCAATCGCACCAGTTTCGCGGCGTGACAATCGGCACCATGCTGCGCGACGAGGGTTACCACTTCATACGCCTGGGCACTTTTATCGAGCGCGCCGACAACACGGCGCGGATCCTCGACGTCAAGTACCACACGCTGCTGCCCAGCGTGAGCGACGTCGGAGGCGCGGTGGACTACTATCAGTGGGGCGCCCTGCTGCGATCGGTCAGCGCCTTCGACGCGTACCGCAAGGTCTACCGTGACGTCATCACCCCGATGCGGGTGATTGAGCTACTGGTGCTGCGCGACGATGTGCCGCGCTCCCTTCACGTGTGCATGAACGAGATCTACCAGATCCTGTCGGGTCTCGCCGACGCCTCTTCACTGGAGCCCGAGCGTCTCGCCGGGGAGCTGCACGCGCAACTGCATTACGGACGCGCCGAGAAAATCATCACTTTCGGGCTGCATGAGTACCTCATGAATTTTCTGGACAAGCTCCACTCCCTTAACCAGGAGATCAATCAGCACTTCCTCGTGCCGGTCTATGCCCAAGCACAGGCGCAGGCACAGGCGGTTTCGCGCTGAGCTTGTCAATGCCGGTCACATCCTCTAAGCTCGCGCCCAATTCCCGGAAGGGCGTTCCTCGACAATGACCTATTGCGTTGCCACCCTGCTCGATATCGGCATGGTGTTCGCGTCCGACTCCCGCACGAATGCGGGCGTTGACCAAGTCTCGAGCTACCGCAAGATGCGCGTGTTTGCGTCCGAGGGCGAACGTGTCATTGTGATTCTGAGTTCGGGAAACCTGTCAGTCACGCAGAGCACGATCAGCCTGCTCGATCATCACGTACGCAGCCCGGACACCCCCAAGACACTGATGAACGTCGATTCGATGTTCGAAGTGGCGCAACTGGTGGGCGCTGCGTTGCGGGAGGTTCGGCGGCGGGACGGCGACTACCTGCAGCAAGGCCAGGTCGACGCCAGTGCCTCTTTCATCGTGGGCGGCCAGATTTTGGGAGAGCGTCAGCGCCTGTTCCTCGTCTACAGCGAAGGCAATTTCATCGAAGCCACCGGCGAGACGCCCTACTTCCAGATGGGGGAAAGCAAGTACGGAAAACCGGTGATCGACCGCGTCGTCAGACCCAACACGGGCCTGCTTGAGGCTACGAAGTGCATCCTAGTCTCGTTCGACTCGACCATGCGCAGCAATATTTCAGTCGGCCTGCCCATCGACCTGCTGATCTACAACCGCGACAGCCTGAAAACGGGAATGCAACGCCGCATTGAGGAAGGGGACCCGTATTTCAACATGATCCACCAGCAGTGGGGCGAGGGCCTGCGCAAGGTCTTCGCGCAACTGCCCAATCCCGATTGGGACGTGGGAGTGCAGGCCTAGGCGCGTAGTTCTCCCTGCAACCGAAAGGCTTTCACCGTGACGACGCGCGTCGCACTGCGGCATCAAACCTGCTACCGCTACGAGCGCGCGGTGCGCCTCGGCCCGCATGAGATCCGGCTGCGGCCTGCCCCGCTCTGCCGCACGCCCATCCTCTCGTATGGGCTGTCGGTGAGGCCGGTCGACCACACGATGCGCTGGATCCACGATGCCGCCGGCAACCATGTTGCCCGAGTCTGGTTCCACGAACCGGCCGACTTTCTCGAAATCTCCGTCGACTTGACCGCCGATCTGGCGGTATTCAATCCGTTTGATTTTCTAGTCGAGCCTTACGCGGAGCGCTACCCCTTCGCCTACCCGGCGGCGGTGGCTCGTGAACTCGCGCCGTTCACGCCACCGGCAGAAAACGGGGAAGGACTTGTGCGCTGGGCGGACGAGATCAGACGGGAAGCGCGTGCCGAGGCGCTTGGCACTGCGGAGCTTCTGGTGCGCGCCAACCAGCGTCTGCACCGGGACGTCGCCTACGTCACGCGACTGGAGCACGGCGTCCAGCCCTGCGAGGAGACGCTGCAACAACGGCAGGGATCTTGCCGCGACGTGGGTTGGCTGCTCGCGCAAATACTGCGCCATCTCGGCTTGGCAGCGCGATTCGTTTCGGGTTACCTGATCCAGCTCGCCAACGCGAACCCTGACGCACCAAAGACCGATCAGGCCGATCTACACGCCTGGTGCGAAGTCTACGTGCCCGGCGCGGGATGGATCGGGCTCGATCCCACCTCGGGCCTGCTGGCAGCGGAAGGACACATCCCACTCGCTCGCAGCAGCTCTTACGAACTGGCCGCTGCCTTGACCGGTTCGGTCGAGCCCTCCGACACGCACTTGGACGTGTCGATGTCCGTGCAGCGACTGTAAGGGACGACCCGTGCCGGTGTCCGCGGGCGACGAGGACTGGCGGGAAATCGATGCCCTTGGTCTGCGCGTCGATGCCGACCTGAAGATCCTCGACGCGCGTCTCACCCAAGGCGGCGAGCCGACCTTCGTCTCACTCGCCGATCCGGACGGGCCCGAGTGGAACACGGCAGCGATCGGACCGAGCAAACGTCCGCTTGCGGAAAAGCTGCTGCGCCGCCTGGCACGGCGGTTCGCACCCAGCGGGCTGCTGCACTATGGCCAAGGCAAATGGTACCCCGGTGAATCGCTGCCGCGCTGGTCGCTGGACATATTCTGGCGCAAAGATGGCGTTGCGCTCTGGAGCAACGAGTCGCTCGTTGCCGATGGCCTGCGCGACTACGGGTTCGGGCTCGAACAGGCGCGCAGGTTAATGGACGCCATTGCCGCAGAGACCGGCCTTGCGCTCGACCTTGTCATTCCCGCGTTCGAGGATCCCTGGCCCGTCGTTCAAGCCGCGAACCGCCTCCCGGTGGACGTCGATCCCCTGGAGCACGACCTGCGCGACGCAGGAGAGCGCGCGCGCCTGGCGCGGCTCGTGCGCGGGGGTCTGCTCCAGGCTGTGGGCTTTACGCTGCCCATTCGCCCGGGCGGACCGGCGGAGCATCGCTGGATTGGCAGCCGTTGGCCGCTTCGCCATGAGCGTCTTTATCTGATTCCCGGGGCTTCACCCCTGGGCTACCGGCTGCCTCTGGACACGCTGCCCGAGGCGGCGACGGACCCGGTCGTGCGAACTGCGATTTGCATCGAGCCGCGCGGCGGCGCACTCCACGTGTTCATGCCGCCGCTGGACTCGCTCGACGACTACGCGTCACTGCTCGCGGCAGTCGAACGCGCGGCAGCGGCCCATGGGCTTCCGGTATGCGTCGAAGGCCATGATCCTCCCGCAGATCCGCGGCTTAACGTGCTACGGGTTACACCGGACCCGGGCGTTATCGAAGTCAACCTTCATCCCGCCGCATCATGGTCCGAGCTTGCGACCAATGTGCAAGTGCTCGATGACGAAGCGCGCGGTGTGGGTCTCACTACCGTGAAGTACTGGTTCGACGGCAGGCCGCTCCCAACCGGGGGCGGCAATCACCTCACACTCGGCGGTCCTTCATGGGCGGAAAGCCCGTTTCTGAGGCGACCGGACTTGCTGCCGAGCCTGTTGACCTACTGGCAACACCATCCAGCCCTGTCCTATATGTTCTCCGGTCTCTTCATTGGCCCGACGAGCCAGGCGCCCCGCATCGACGAAGCTCGTGATGACCTTCTCTATGAGCTCGCGATCGCATTTCAGCAGCTGGACGCCGCTCGTCACGGCGCCGGAGGAGCGCTTGATCCGCGACTCATAGACGGACTGTTTCGGCATCTTCTCGTGGACGTAACGGGCAACGCGCATCGGGCCGAGTTCTGCATCGACAAGCTTTTCGCCCCCGGCTCGCCCGGCGGGCAGCTGGGCGTGCTCGAGCTGCGCGCGTTCGAGATGCCACCTCACTGGCGGATGGGAATGCTGCAATCGCTGCTGGTTCGCGCGCTCGTTGCGCGTTTCTGGAAAACGCCTTACCGGGGCGAGCTCAAAAGGTGGGGCACTGCCCTGCACGACCGCTTCATGCTGCCCCACTTCCTGCGTGCGGATTTGCACGAAGTACTGCAGGAACTTGCCGCAGCAGGCTACCGTCTCGATTCGAAATGGTTCGAGCCATTTTTTGAGTTCCGCTTTCCACTGATCGGCTCGGTCCGGCACCACGGCATCGAGCTCGAGTTGCGGCACGCGCTGGAACCGTGGCTCGCCCTCGGTGAGCAGGCCGCGTCGGGCGCGAGCTCGCGCCCGGTCGACTCGTCGTTGGAGCGAATCCAGGTGATGACGCGAGGATTGGATCTGGCGCGTCACTGGATCGCCTGCAACGGCCGGGGCGTGCCCCTCCAGCCGACCGGCAAGCAAGACGAGTTTGTGGGCGGGGTCCGATTCAGGGCATGGAGCTTCAACCAGATGCTCCATCCGACGATCCGCCCGCACTCACCGCTGCTGTTCGACATCGTGGAAGCAGACAGTGGCACGGTCATCGCAGGCTGCCGGTATCACGTCGCTCGACCCGATGGGGGTGGTTACGAGCGGCGGCCCGCAGAGGCGCGTGAAGCGGAGGCACGGCGCGCCAGGCGCTTCGAGGCTTATGGGCCCGAGGAGCAGCGCGTCGCACCCGCCGTGAACCGGGAAAATGCTGAGACGTCGACGCTCGATCTGCGATGGCGCACCCAGTAAAGCCAATACGGGAACGCTGCCCATGGGCGCTGATCAATGCGCATCAGACGGCATACCACGACCGCGAATGGGGTATCCCGGTGCATGACGATCGCCGGCTGTTCGAGTTCCTGATCCTGGAAGGTGCGCAAGCCGGTTTGAGCTGGGACACGATCCTGAAGAAGCGCGAGAACTACCGGCGGGCATTCGCTGGCTTCGATGCGCGCCGGGTTGCGCGCTTCGGCCCCAGAGAAAGCGAGGCGCTCCTGAAGAATGCCGGCATCGTGCGCAATCGCCTCAAGATCAACGCAGCGATCACCAATGCCGCGCGTTTTATCGAAGTGCAGCGCGAGTTCGGCAGCTTCGACCGCTACGTGTGGCGTTTCGTCGGGGACCAGCCTCGGCACAATAGCTGGACCCGTCCGCAACAGGTCCCCGCGGTGACGCCCGAGTCCGACTCCCTCTCCCGAGATCTGCGCAGTCGCGGCTTCCGTTTCGTCGGCTCCACAATCAGATCTGCGCAGTCGCGGCTTCCGTTTCGTCGGCTCCACAATCTGTTACGCTTTCATGCAAGCCACCGGCATGGTCAACGATCACCTCACGCATTGCTTCCGGCACGGGCAGGTTGGTCGCACACGGTCGAGCAGTAAGACTTATAGGAGAAAGAAAAGATGAGCCCACCCGCATCCGCCGGTCTTGATCCCGATCTGCGACGGCGCGGTCACTGGACCGGCCGCTGGGCATTCGTGCTGGCGGCAGCGGGTTCCGCCGTCGGCCTCGGCAACATCTGGAAGTTTCCGTACATGGCGGGCGAGAACGGCGGCAGCGCCTTCGTTGTCGTCTACCTGGCGTGCATTGTCATCGTGGGTCTTCCGGTCATGATGGCCGAGATCCTGCTCGGACGGCGCGCCCAGCGCAATCCCGCCATGGCGATGGCGCTGCTCGCGCGCGAAGCCCGGGCATCCGCAAAGTGGCGATTCGTTGGAATCGCGGGAATCCTGGCCGGCGCGATCATCCTTTCCTACTACAGCGTCGTTGCCGGCTGGATGCTCGATTACCTCGTCCGGGCCAGCAGCGGCGCGTTCGATGCGATCGGCGCGAAGGAGGCGACCGGCGCCTTCAAGGGCCTTCTTGCGGACGGGCTGCGCCTATCGCTCTGGCACACGCTGTTCATGCTGATGACCATGGTCGTCGTCGCCCGCGGCGTGCAGCGGGGCCTGGAAGCGGCCAACCGCATTTTGATGCCGGCACTGATCATCATTCTTTTCCTCCTGCTGGGCTACGGCTTCGTGCGGGGCGACATGGCGCGCGCGGTCACGTTCATGTTTGACGCCGACTTCTCCAAGCTCACACCGGACGTGATCCTTGCTGCCATGGGGCAGGCATTTTTTACGCTGAGCATCGGAATGGGCGCCATGATGGCCTATGGCTCCTATCTCCGTCGCGATGTCTCCATCGTCCATACCGTGTTCTACGTGGCGGTCGCGGACACCGCGTTTGCGATCCTGGCGGGACTGGCGGTCTTTGCCATCGTATTCGGGCACGGCATGACTGCGGCCGCGGGACCCGGTCTGGTCATGCACACGCTGCCAATCGCCTTCGGCAATATTCCTGGCGGCACAGTGATCGGTTTCCTGTTCTTCCTGCTCATCGTGTTTGCCGCGTGGACCTCCGCAATCTCGATTGCCGAGCCTGGCGTGTCATGGTGCGCGGAGCAGACGCGTCTCAGTCGAGGACAGGCAAGCGCGCTGATCGGAGGCATTATCTGGCTGATGGGGGTCGCCGTTGCGCTTTCCTTCAACGCGTGGAGTGACGTCAAATTCTTCGGACTCGGGCTGTTCGATCTCTTCGACTACCTCACGAGCAATATCATGCTGCCGCTCGGCGGCCTGTTGATCGTTGCGTTCGCGGGCTGGATTCTGAAGACGGCGCACGCCCGGGAGGAGCTAGACTGCAGTCGACGATTTTTCAGGATATGGCACTTCACGATTCGCTACCTTTCGCCGGTCGTGATTCTGCTCATTTTTCTCAGTCTCACCGGGCTCATCGCGCTGTAAGCAGCACCCGCGTGAACAAAACGGCTCATCCGGCCGGGGCAGAAACCGCCGGTGGCAGGCGCAAGCGACGCTGCCCTCGACAATTCACAATGGCTGAGGATCGGGAATCGCGCCCGCATCGATGGGTGTGTGCCAGTAGCGCCGGCGAACAGCGCGATAAGGCGTGATCCGCGCCGGACCGGCAGGGCCGGCTTCGACGAGGAGGGCGCCATCGCGATCGGTACGAAAGACACGGCTTCCCCGCTCGACGTATCGCTCCAATACCTCAGGATTCGGATGGCCGAACCGGTTGCGGTATCCGACCGGGAAGATCACCACGCGAGCATTGACGGCACCGATAAACGCGGGAAGGGATGACGTCTTGCTGCCCTGGTGCGGTGCGAGCAGCACGTCGGCGGCCAGCGCAGCGCGGCTTGCGGCCAGCAAAGCGCGCTCCGACCGGCGCTCGATATCGGCAGGCAGCAGCACGCGCAGACTGGCGGACTCGACTTTGAGCACGCAGCTGCGGTCGTTGTCCTTTATGCGAGGATCGTCGTAACTTTCCCGCGTTGGGTGCAGCACCTCAAATCTCACGCCATCCCATTCCCAGTGTTGTCCTGCGTAACAGCGAGATGACGCCTGCGGCGGCAGACCCAGAGAATGACGATCCACCAGCGAGGTCATCAACCAGCTCACGGGCACAGCCCTTAGAACCGATGCGGCGCCCCCAGCGTGATCGTCATCATGATGGCTCACGACGAGGCCATCGATATGCCTCACACCGACCGCTCGCAGGTAGGGCACGATGATGCGCGAGCCGCTGTCGGCCCGCGTGCCAAAGGAAGGCCCGGCATCATAGAGCAGCGCGTGGCGCGCGGTGCGCACCAGCACCGCCACGCCGTGCCCGACATCGAGGACGGCAACCTGCAGTGAACCGGGCTCGAGCGCGGGGGGTGTGACGACAAAGATCGGCAGAAGCCCCGCGCCGCCCAACCAGCGCGCGGGAACGCCGCGCGGAGCGAGCAACAGCAAAACGGCACCCGCCGCCAGTACGACGGTCCATAGCGGTGGTGCATGCTGCGCCCACACCGCTGCCGGCAATTCGCTCAGCCAGCCAAGCACGAACAGGCAGGCAGCCGCGACGGCATGGGCAAGCTGAAGCATGAAATCGAACGGCATGACCGTACCAGCCAGCGCAATCGGCACGACCAGAAGGCTCACGATCGGAATGGCAAACGCATTGGCGAGCGGCGACACCACCGAGACCTGCTGAAACATCGCAAGCAGCGGTGGAATCAGTGCTGCCGTGACGGCGATCTGTACCCTGCCAAAGATGGCAAGCCAGTGGCTTCGGCCGATCCGGCCGACCGTCACGTACATGATCATGGCCACGGCGCCAAACGACAGCCAGAAGCCCGGCGCCAGCACCGCCCAGGGGTCCAGCAAAAGGACCACCAGCATTGCGACGGCAAGCACGGCCGCAGCCGACTCGACTGTTCCCAGCCACAGCGCCGCAGCGACGACGGCCAGCATGTAAACGGTGCGCTGGGCGGGCACAGCGAAGCCCGAGAGCATGGCATAGGCGAACGCGACAAAAAGGCCAGCGACGGTGGCCGCCTTGCGTGCCGGCAGGCGCAAGGTCAACCCGGGCCGGCGCCGCCAGAACCCGTAGAACACGGCGTAGATCAGCCCGGAGACCATCGTGACATGCAGGCCCGAGATGCTCATCAGGTGATTGACCCCGGTCCGGGTAAACACTTGCCATTGCTGCGGCGGAATTGCCCGTTGATCGCCAATGACAAGCGCGGTGATCACGCCTGAATGCGGCGCATCCGGCAAAGCTGCCTCGATCCGGGCGCGTGCAAGCTCGCGTGCCCGTTCGACCCAGTATCGGGGCCGATGCACGATTGCAGCGAGACGGCGGTTTGCGTTGGCCCGGCCCACGTAACCGGTCGCGCGGAGCCCGCGCTCGAGCAGCCAGGCCTCGTAATCGAAACCGTGGGGGTTCGCCGTGCCGCGCGGCCGGCGCAACCGCACAATAAGCTGCCAGCGCTCCCCCGCGCGCAAACGCGCCGGTCGATCGCGATACGCTTCCCGACCCCACCACGACAGGACAACCCGGCGCGGCACCGACGCTCCCGGCGTTACCACGCTCTCGATATCGAATTCGAAACGAATCCGTCGCTCGTCAGCCTGGGGCAGACTTGCGATGACACCGACTACTGCGATATCACGCCCCTCCCAGGCGACTGGCAGGACATCCGCAAGGCGCGCATGCGCGGCCGAAGCGGCCACGGCAAATCCAGCTACAGCCCATGCTGCCCCCAGGATCGCCGCCCGAACCAGCCGCAATCGGTGCGTTCCCGGGGTTACAAACACGGCCGCGAACAGCGTTGCTGCAAGCGCCCAGGTCCAGGAAAGCACGGGCAGTTCGGCCTGCTGCTGCAGCCAAACCACGCCCCCCGCGAAGCAGATCGCATTGAACCGCATCCGGCCTCTCATCGCGCCTGTTCAGTGTGTAACGCGTGACCCGGACTTTCGGTGGACTTGGGTAAAATGCCTCTCGTTCGCGCGCCGCGACCGCTCAACATGCCCCGCAAGCTATTTCGCCGTTTCCTGCCCAGTCACGAGAGGGTGAGGAGCAATCGCCACATCGCCCGTTTCGGGCCATGGCTGAAGCACCACAACCTCTGGCATCTGCATCGGCGCTCGGTCGCCGGTGGAGTCGCGGTGGGTCTGTTTGCGGGCCTCGTTCCTGGCAGCAATCCGGTGCAGTTCACCGTGGCCGCCCTCCTGGCAATCGCCACGCGCGTCAACCTGCCGATCGCGGCACTGGTGACGCTCTATTCCAACCCCTTCACCATCGTTCCGCTCTACTACCTCGCATTCCGGCTCGGTCAATTCGTGCTGCTGCAGGACGGCGGCAGCCTGCCTCCGCTCGCTTTCAGGCTCGAGGGGAAAGGTTTCGCCGAGTGGATTCCGACCGCGCTCGAATGGCTCGCCAGCGTCGGCAAGCCGCTCATCGTCGGCCTGCCGCTCCTGGCGGTGCTGCTGGCGCTGATTGGGTATTTCGCGGTCGACTGGGCGTGGCGCCTCTATGTGCGATGTGCGTGGCAGCGCCGACGCCGACGCCGACAGCGGGCACGGCCATGATGAGAACGCCCGACTATTGGCCCCGCGCGACCCGGGAACTGGCCGCGCGGGACGCCGTGATGCGAGACTTGATCGATCGCTTCCAGGGACTCGCGCTCGGCAGCCGCGGCGATGCCTTCTCGACGCTCGCGCGTTCGATCGTGGGACAGCAAATTTCGGTCAAGGCCGCCCAAAGCGTATGGGACCGCCTGGCCACTCGTCTGGGCACCGTCACGCCGGTCTCGATTCACCGCGCTCACCGGTCACGTCTGCGCGCGTGCGGCCTTTCGGCGCAGAAAGCCGGTTATCTCAAGGATCTCGCCGGCCGGTTCCGCAACGGCACGCTCGAGCCCGCGCGCTGGCATGCTCTCGACGATGAGCGGGTGATCGCGGAACTGACGAGCGTCAAGGGCATCGGACGTTGGACGGCCGAAATGTTCCTGATTTTCTATCTCACTCGGCCCGACGTGTTCCCGCTCGCAGATCTGGGCCTGCACCGCGCCATGAGGATTCACTACAACCGCGGTCGGGTACTGTCGCAGCAGCGGATGCGGGGCATTGGCGCCCTATGGGCGCCCTGGCGCTCGGTTGCCACCTGGTATCTGTGGCGTTCGCTCGACCCGATACCGGTTGAATACTGAAACCGGTCGCGGTGAGTGTTGAGTAACACAAGATACCGGGCCTTAGATTCACGATTCACGATTCACGATTCACGATTCACGATTCACGATTCACGATTCACGATTCACGATTCACGATTCACGATTCACGATTCACGATAGTTAGATGACACACGCCGAATTCGTTGCCGCTCATGCTCGCGGCAGAGTCACGATCGAGATCGACCCCAAGGCGGCCGCGCGCTTTCTCTCGGCGCGGCTGCTGCTGCCGTTCGTGATGATGCCCGTGGTGGGTATCGGTGTCGCCCTCGCGCTCATCGGGTGGTTCTATACCGGTTTGTTGATTATCACAGCCGGTGTCGCCGCGCCGCGGCTCATCAAGCGCGGGGCGCCTCGATTTCTGCTGCAGCAGGCGCTCGAGGACACTGCGACCTACGACGCGCTGACGCGCGCAAATGTGATGCGGGTCGCCCCACTCAACGATTACGACGAAAATGCGGCGAAGATGGGCGGGTAAATTACGGAAAGCACTTTGAAGACGCGGCTCCACGGGCACGCGCTTTCGTCTGCGTCGAGCCAGCAGCTTATGCCATGCTGCTCGAGACTTCCGGGTAGAGCTTGCCATCCCGCAGCCGCAGGATCCGGTCAGCGCGCCGCGCAATCTCGGGGTCGTGCGTAACGATGACGAGACTCGTGCCGATGCGCTGGTTGAGGTCGAGCATCAGACTGATCACGGTCTCCGCGGTGTGCCGATCGAGATTGCCGGTAGGCTCATCGCCGAGCACGCACGCCGGCCGCGTCACCAGCGCGCGCGCGAGCGCCGTGCGCTGGCGCTCCCCGCCTGAGAGCTCGCCGGGACGATGCGCAAGCCGATGCTCGAGCCCCACCTGGGCCAGCATCTGCGCCGCCTCGGCGTAGGCCGCATTCTGGTCCGCGCGCCTGATCAGCAACGGCATGGCGACGTTCTCCACCGCGGTGAACTCCGGTAGCAGATGGTGAAACTGGTAGACGAACCCAAGCGCGCGGTTCCGGATTAGGCCGCGCTCCATCTCGGTCTGGCGACCGAGCTCCTGGCCGGCCACGTGCACCTTCCCGGAGCTGGGATCATCGAGGCCTCCCAGAATGTGCAGGAGCGTGCTCTTGCCTGAACCGGACGCGCCGACGATCGCAACCCGCTCGCCCGGGGCCACATCCAGGTCCACGCCAAGCAGCACGTGAACCGGCTCCCTGCCCTGATAAAACGTCTTGCAGAGATCGCGGCAGGTAATGACCGGACCGGACGCGCTCATCGTTGGCCGCTCACTCATATCTGAGGGCTTCCGCCGGGTTGACCTTGGAGGCGCGATAGCTCGGATAGATCGTCGCCAGCACGGTGAGCACGAAGGAGACCACCGCCGTGATCACGACATCGGGCGTTTGCAACTCTGATGGCAGCTCGCTGATGTAGTAGACATCCTTTGCCAGGAACTTGATGCCAAGCAGGTTTTCCAGGAACGGAACGACAACCTCCACGTTCGAAGCCAGGGCGACGCCCCCGATAAGGCCGAGTACCGTTCCGACCGCGCCGATCATCGTGCCCTGAAAGAGGAATATCTTCGTGATTCCGCCGGGACTCGCTCCGAGCGTTCGCAGGATCGCAATGTCCGAATTCTTGTCCTTCACCGCCATCATAAGGCTCGAGACAATGTTGAAGGCGGCGACCGCGATGATGAGCAGCACGATAAGGAACATCATGCGCTTCTCGATCTGGACCGCGCGGAAGAAGTTGGCGTGCTGCATCGTCCAGTCTGTCGCATACACATCGGGCCCGAGCTCGCGCACAAGGTCGCGCGCGACCCGGATCGACTCGAACAGGTCTTCGAGCTTGAGCCGCACCCCGGACACGGCGCTCCCTAGGCGAAACAGGCGCTGCGCGTCTTCGAGCGCGATCAAGGCCAGACCGGAATCGTACTCGTAGTGGTCCACCCCGAAGATGCCCACCACCGTGAACTGCCTCAGGCGCGGGATGACGCCGGCCGGCGTCACCTGCCCTTGTGGCGCGATCATCACGATCTTGTCTCCCAGGCCCGCGCGCAGGGCACGCGCGAGCTCCACTCCCAGCACGATGTTGTATTCACCCGGTTTTAGACTCTCCAGTTGCCCGCGGCGCATGAAACGGCTGATATCGGATACCCGCTCTTCATCCGCCGGAACAACGCCCCGGACGAACGCGCCCCGCACCGCCGAGCCGTGCGTGAGCAGTCCCTGCGCCGAGACGAACGGCGCCGCAGCCGTCACCTCGGGATTGCGCTTCGCCCCCGCCGCGACCCGCTTCCAGTCATCGAGCCGCCCGGATGGGGCGCTTAACTGCACATGCGAGGCAACGGCCAGGATGCGGGTGCGGATCTCGCGCTGAAATCCGTTCATTACCGAAAGCACCGTGATCAGCACGGTCATTCCCAACGCAATGCCAATAACCGATATCGCGGAAATGAACGAAATGACCCTAGTGCGCTGCCGCGAGCGCGTGTAGCGCATGCCGATGAAGAATTCGTAACGCACGCTGTCGAAGTGGCCGCGGGTTGAAGCCGGCTATTCTGACACAACGCCGGAACCGTCCCAACCGGGGCGAGCGGCATGCTAGACTCCGCGCAACTCGCGCACGCGATGAATTGCCACCTGCTCGTCCCCCATCTGCTCTGGCCCGCGTTTGCAGACGCGGCGTCCTTTGGCGAACTCGAGTTGCCGGCGCTGGAAACGCTTATGGCCCGCGGCCAACGCGCCCTGGTCGAGCGCGGCTCGACCGAACGCTGGCTGGCGGCCAGCTTCGGCGTGGACCGCGGCGGGGAGCTTGCGCTTGCCCCGTTCGCGTTTCGCGGAGAGGGCTGCGAGCCGGGCGGGCACGGCTGGCTGCGCGCCGATCCGGTGCACCTCCGCATTCACGCAGACCGCGTGGTGCTGGCCGATGCATCGCGTCTCGCGATAACGCCTGATGAAGCCGGACAACTGGTGGATACACTCAACGCCCATTTCGCGCAGAGCAACATTGCGTTTTTCGCCCCCCGGCCGGAATGCTGGTACGCGCGTGTCGCGGACGCACCGCGGCTCATCACCACGCCAACGGCGGAAGTCGCGGGGCGCGACATTGAGCCCTGCCTGCCGAAAGGTGAGGAGCAGGCGCGCTGGCGCAGTGTATTCAATGAGGCGCAGATGTTGCTGCACGGGCATCCCTGCAACCAGCGCCGCGAGCAAACGGGTCAGCCGACGGTGAACAGCCTTTGGTTCTGGGGAGCCGGAACGGAGTCGCAACCTCGCGCTGTCGTGCACTTTGAGGCCGTCTGGAGTAACGACCCCGTCGCGCGGGGTCTTGCCCTTGCCAGCCGCATTCCGGCACGGTCGCTGCCCGGCCACTGTGCTGACTTCATCGAGAACGCCGGGAACGCCAGTTTCCCGCGGGATTCGCGGCATCTGCTCGTGCTGCCTCCGCTGCCCGGCGCCGCCTATGGCGACGTCGGTGCCTGGCGCGACGCAGTCCTGCGCGTCGAGCGCGACTGGTTTGCCCCTCTTCTGGCCGCTACGCTCGACGGCACGCTGTCGGTGCTCACGCTGGAGGCGCTCGGCCCGGCGGGAGGATTGCGCGCAACCTTTACCCGCGCACATCGCCTGAAGGTTTGGCGCCGGCGCAGACGCCTGGTCGACTACTGTGGTTAAAGCCTTGCCCGCCATCACCGTCCGCAGTGCGCCAGCCGCATTGACTGCGCGGCTGGCCGGCGAAGGCCTGCACCCCGTGCTTGCGCGGGTGTACGCGGCGCGCGGAGTCACCAGCGCGCGCGACCTGTCCGGTGACTTCAAGGAGCTCGCGGCACCCGACACCATGCTCAATCTAGGCCTGATGGCGCGATTGTTGGCCGACGCGATCGGCGCAAGGCAGCGGATGCTCATCGTGGCCGATTACGATGCCGACGGGGCGACTGCCTGCGCTGTTGGCCTACGGGCGCTCCGAGCCTTTGGCGCGCACGTGGACTATGTCGTGCCAAACCGCTTCGAGTATGGCTACGGCTTGAGCCCCGAGATCGCGCGCCTCGCGCACGAACGCTTCAGGCCGGATCTGCTCATCACCGTCGATAACGGCATCTCCAGCATCGAGGGAGTCGCGGAGTCCAATCGCCTGGGGATGACGGTGCTGATCACAGACCACCATCTGCCGGGCCCGAGCCTTCCAGCCGCGGCCTGCACCATCAATCCCAACCAGGGCGGCTGCGCGTTTCCGAGCAAGCATCTCGCCGGTGTTGGCGTGATGTTCTATCTCATGCTCGCGTTGCGCGCCGAGCTGCGCAAACGCGGCGTCTTCAATTCTCACAACCCCCCTTTGGCAAAGGAAGGCGCTGCGCATGCACCGGTGGGATTTGAGCCGAATCTGGCCGAGCTGCTGCCGCTCGTCGCCCTGGGTACCGTTGCCGACGTGGTCCCGCTCGATCATAACAATCGGATCCTCGTGCACCAGGGCCTGCAACGAATCCGTCGCAACCGGCTGCAACCCGGCCTCGCCGCCTTGTTCCGCGCCACCGACCGAGATCCGCGCCGCGCGACCACGCGCGACCTCGGCTTCCTGGTAGCGCCGCGGCTCAATGCCGCCGGGCGCCTGACGGACATGGCAATGGGCATCGAGTGCCTGATCGCGGAGGATCCGGCACGGGCGCTACGCATCGCGGGAGAGCTCGATCAATTGAACCGAGAACGCCGCGCGATCGAGTCCGCCATGCAGGAGGAGGCGCTGGCCGCCGTCGAAGCAGCCGAATTCGGCGAGAGCTACACGTTGAGCCTTTTCGACCCCGCCTGGCATCAGGGCGTCATCGGCATCCTGGCCGGGCGCATGAAGGACCGTTTCCATCGCCCCGTCATCGCGTTTGCCCGCAGCAACGGTGGGGAACTGCGCGGATCGGGTCGCTCGATACCAGCATTGCATTTGCGCGATGCCCTCGATCGCGTGGCGGTGCGCCATCCCGGGTTGATCATAAAGTTTGGCGGCCACGCCGCTGCCGCTGGATTGACGCTGAGCGAAGCCGGGCTGGAGCGATTTCGCGACGCCTTCGAAGAGGCGGCACAGGAACTGCTTGCTCCGCCCGACCTCGAGCGCGTGATTGAAACGGACGGTGATCTTGCCGACGACGATTATTCGCTGGACCTGGCGCAGCTGCTGGAAGAAGGGGTCTGGGGCCAGGGTTTTCCGCGCCCGTCGTTTCACGGCCTGTTCGACGTCATATCCCAGCGGATCGTTGGCGAACGCCACCTCAAGCTTAGGCTCGCCCGCTCCGGCCGGCCCCTCGATGCCATGCTGTTCGGCACGACCGGCCTGCTGCCGACGCGTATCGAGGCTGTGCATCGCCTCGATGTCAACGAGTATCAGGGCTCGCGCAGCCTTCAAGTGACAATCGAACATTGGCAGCCGGCTCTGTAGTGACGGTCTGCCATGTATAATTCGGGGATGGAAGCCGAGCGCATCAACGCCATCGCCAAGCGGTTGCTGGACGTAGAGTCCCGCGCCGCTGAGCTGCGGAGGTATCTTTGACTACGACGGCAAAAAAAACCGGCTCGATGCGCTGAACAAGGAACTCGAGGATCCGGCGGTCTGGTCGGACAGTCGCCGGGCGCAGGAGCTCGGCAGGGAGAAGAAAACGCTCGAAGCCGTCGTCGAGCAATTGCAGACAACAGCGAGCGGACTGCGGGACGCGTCCGAGCTGTTCCAGATGGCGCGCGGTGAGCAGGATGAAGCGACGCTGCACGCGATCGAAATCGACGCGCAAGAGCTGGAAAAATCCGTGTCGGAGCTCGAATTCCGCAGGATGTTTTCCAACCCGCTCGACTCGAACAATTGTTTCGTCGATATCCAGGCCGGCTCCGGCGGCACGGAAGCGCAGGACTGGGCCCAGATGCTGGTGCGCATGTACACCCGTTATTGCGAGCGCAAGGGTTTTCGCGTCGAGCTGCTAGAAGAATCACCGGGCGAAGTCGCCGGCCTCAAGAGTGCGGCCCTCAAGGTTTCGGGCGACTACGCTTTCGGGCACCTGAGAACGGAGACCGGCGTGCACCGCCTGGTGCGCAAGTCGCCGTTTGACGCGAACAACCGGCGCCACACCTCCTTCGCCAGCGTGTTCGTGTACCCCGAAGTCGACGAGACCATCGAGGTCGAGGTCAACCCGGCAGACCTTCGTGTGGACACCTTTCGCGCGTCAGGGGCCGGTGGCCAGCACGTCAACAAGACCGATTCGGCAGTGCGAATTACGCACCTGCCCACGGGCATCGTCGTGCAATGCCAGAACGACCGCTCGCAGCACCGCAACCGGGCCGAGGCCATGGCGATGCTCAAGTCCCGGCTCTATGAGCTCGAGCTGCGCAAACGCCAGGAAGAGCAGCAAGCCCTCGAAGACGCCAAGACCGATATCGGGTGGGGTCATCAGATCCGTTCCTATGTGCTGGACCAGTCCCGCATAAAAGACCTGCGCACCCATGTGGAGATCGGCAACACGCAGGCGGTTCTCGACGGCGACCTCGACGATTTCATCGACGCCAGCCTCAAGCAAGGCATCTAAACCTTCACAGCACGACGCCAGACCCATGTCCGACACATCGCAGCAACCCTCTCCCCCGCCCGCACCGCAAACCGCGCAGGATCGCGAGAAACTCGTCGCCGAGCGCCGTGCCAAGCTCAAAGCGCTGCGCGCGAAGGGCTTTGCCTACCAGAACGGATTCCAGCGCCAACATTGGGGCGCCGACCTGGTCGAGGCGCACGAAAAGACGCATCGCGATTCGCTTGATCTCAATCCGGTCGCGGTCCGGGTCTCCGGCCGGCTGATGCTGCGGCGGACGATGGGCAAGATCACCTTCGCGAACATTCAGGACATGAGCGGCCAGATACAGATATTCGTGGCCGACAATGCCCCGAGCAAGGAAGTGCATGAAGCGTTCAAGCACTACGATATCGGCGACATCATTGGCGTGAGTGGCGTGCTATTCAAGACCAAGACAGATGAGGTAACCATCCGCGTCAGGGAATTGCACCTGCTGGCGAAGTCGCTGCGGCCTCTCCCGGAGAAGTTCCATGGCCTCACCGATCACGAGATGCGTTACCGCCAGCGCTACGTCGACCTGATCGTAAACGAGGAGACGCGGTTACTGTTTGTTCAACGCTCGCGCATTATTCAGGCCATCCGTGACTTTCTCCTTGAAAAGGGCTACCTCGAGGTGGAAACGCCAATGATGCAGCCCATCCCCGGGGGTGCAGCAGCGCGGCCTTTCGCAACGCATCACAACGCGCTGGACATGGATTTGTATCTCCGCATCGCCCCGGAACTCTACCTCAAGCGGCTCGTCGTCGGCGGGTTCGAGAAGGTATTCGAGATCAATCGTAACTTCCGCAATGAGGGCATCTCGACCAAGCACAACCCCGAATTCACCATGCTGGAACTCTATGCGGCGCACACGAATTACCAGTACATGATGACCTTCGTCCGCATGATCCTCGCCTACGCCGCGAAGAACGGTCTTGGAACGGCGACCATCAACTACCAAGGGCATGTTATCGATCTTACCCAGCCGTACGAGACGCTTACGATCCAGCAAGCGATCAAGAAGCACCATCCCGAGATTACGGATGCGACGCTCAATGATCGCGACGCTCTCATTGCCAGGCTCAAGGCGCTGGACATCGCTTATCGGCCGGCAGACGGCATCGGCGGGCTGCAGCTGACGCTCTTCGAGAACACGGTGGAGGACAAGCTCATACAACCGACCTTCATACTCGACTACCCAACCGAGGTGTCGCCGCTCGCCCGTCGCAGCGACAAGAATCCGGAGGTCACCGAGCGCTTCGAGCTCTACATCGCCGGACGCGAAATCGCCAACGGCTTCTCCGAGTTGAACGATCCCGAAGACCAGGCAGCGCGTTTCCGGGAACAGTCGAGCCAGCGCGAAGCGGGCGACGCCGAGGCCATGTACTATGATGCGGACTACATTCGCGCCCTGGAATACGGCATGCCGCCCGCGTCGGGCGCGGGAATCGGAATCGACCGGCTGGTAATGCTTCTCACCGACAGCCCCTCGATTCGCGACGTTATCCTGTTCCCCCTCCTCCGACCGGAAAGCGGTGAGCACTGAACGGTGAGGCGGTGAGCCCGGCAACGCGACGGAAGGCGGCCCACCGCTAGCCGCTCGGGCCGTACGTATCTTATGGATCAACCCCTGTGGGAACCCTCCCCTGAGCACATAGCGCGGAGCAACCTCGCCGCGTTCATGCGCGTCGTGCGCCGGCACTGGAACGCGCCCGTCGATGATTACCCGAGCCTTTACCAATGGTCGGTGGCCGAACCAGAGCAGTTCTGGCAAACGATATGGTCGTTCTGCAGGACGATTGGAGAGCGCGGCGACGGGCCCGTTCTGACCGATGGCGACAAGATGCCGGGGGCAAAATGGTTCCCGGAGGCGCGGCTCAATTATGCGGAGAACCTACTGCGCCGGCGTGATCGCGCCACAGCAATCGTATTCTGGGGTGAAGACCGGCTGAGAAGCCGCGTGACCTATCGCGAGCTGTACGCCGAAGTCTCGCGCCTGTCGCAGGCGCTGCGCGCAGCCGGCGTCAAACCGGGCGACCGAATAGCCGGCTACCTGCCCAATCTTCCCGGCGCGGTGATCGCGATGCTTTCCGCGGCAAGCATCGGCGCCACGTGGTCTTCCTGCTCACCCGATTTTGGCGTGCAAGGCGTGCTCGACCGATTCGGGCAGATCGAGCCCAAACTTCTTTTTGCAGCGGACGGCTATTTCTATAACGGCAAAGCGATCGACGTGCTGCCGCGCCTGCGCGAAATCATGGCGCAGCTTCCCTCGGTCGAGAAACTCGTGATCGTCCCCTATACGCAGGCGCAGCCGAGTCTGTCCGGCCTGCCCCGTGCGCTGGACGTGCACGAATTCATGGCCCCGTACCGGCCGCGCCCGATCACTTTCGAGCGACTGCCCTTCAATCACCCGCTCTATATCCTCTACTCGTCGGGCACGACGGGCGCCCCAAAGTGCATCGTTCATGGCGCCGGAGGCACGCTTCTGCAACACCTCAAGGAGCACCAGCTGCACGTGGATCTCAGGAGGGGCGACCGGCTGTTCTACTTCACGACCTGCGGCTGGATGATGTGGAACTGGCTCGTCACCGGGCTTGCGTCAGGCGCAACCTTGTTGCTATATGACGGTTCGCCGCTGATCGTCGGCGGGCGCATCCTCTTTGATCTCGCCGAGAGCGAGGCGATGAGCGTCTTCGGCACATCGGCGAAATACATCGATGGCATCGCGAAGCTTGGGCTCAAACCGCGAGAGACCCATCGCCTCGGGCAGCTCAGGACGCTGCTCTCGACAGGATCGCCGCTGGTGCCCGAGAGCTTCGATTATGTCTACCGCGACATCAAGGACGACATCCATCTGGCATCCATCTCCGGCGGCACCGACCTTATCTCGTGCTTCGCACTCGGCAATCCGATCGGGCCGGTCTGGCGCGGGGAGCTGCAATGCCGCGGCTTGGGGATGCGGGTAGAAGTCCTCGATGAACAGGGCCGTCCGGTGCGAGGCGAGAAAGGAGAACTTGCCTGCACGGCGCCTTTCCCCTCGATGCCGGTTGGCTTCTGGAACGATCCCGACGGCAGAAAGTACCGCGCAGCCTATTTCGAAAAATTTCCGAACACCTGGTGTCACGGCGACTACGTCGAGCTGACCGACCACGACGGCCTGATCATCTACGGCCGTTCGGACGCGGTACTCAACCCCGGCGGTGTACGCATCGGAACCGCCGAAATCTACCGCCAGGTCGAGCAGCTCGACGACGTCATGGAAAGCCTGGTCATCGGCCAGGACTGGCCTCCCGAGCAGCCCAGCGATGTGCGTGTCGTCCTGTTCGTCAGGCTGCGAGAGGGACTCGTGCTGGACGACGCACTGATCGAAAAAATCAGGCGGAGAATCCGCGAGAACACGACGCCCCGCCATGTCCCCGCGAAAGTGATCCAGGTCGGCGACATTCCCCGCACGAAGAGCGGCAAGATCGTCGAGCTCGCCGTGCGCAGCGTCGTTCACGGCCGGCCCGTGAAGAACCTGGAGGCGCTTGCGAATCCGGAAGCGCTCGCGCACTACCGTCAGCGACCCGAGCTTGCGTCCTGACCCGGGCGTGAAGCTCGTCACACGCCCGGCCGCCCTTGGCATTTCCTGTCGCCAACGGGCGACGCTACCAATCGTCATCACGATGCCGCCCCGAGAAGCGATATGTAAATCATTGTTGCCGAGAGCAATTATTCACATGAGTTGTCAGGTGGTGCGCGTAGCATGGTCGATGGGGAAGCTGAAGCTTTCCGCCGTTCAGAGGAGGCGACCATGGCAGATGCGCAGAATCGAGTCAGCCCGATCGTTGCAATCGCGGCCGTGTCCGTGATCGTTTTCAGCGCGGTGGGTGTCGGCGTGATGACCGGCATCATTCCGAGCTCTTTCTCGAAAAGCACCGATTATCCTCCCTCGACGCAAGCTGCAGAAAGCGCGGCAGCAAAAGAGAAAGCAGCAGCGCCCGCAACGAGTGCGCCGGCTCCCGAGAAATCCAGCCAGGAACCAGCCCGTGTGGCGGCAGCTGAGGCGCCGCTACCGGAACCCCGCATTTGCGCTAACTGCGGCAAGGTCACGACCATCAACATCGTGGAGCGGGAGGGGGAAGGAACAGGGCTCGGCGCCGTTGCCGGCGGCGTCATCGGCGGCGTGCTGGGCAACCAGGTCGGGGGCGGCAGTGGCCGCAAGATCGCTACGGTCGCAGGCGCCGCGGGCGGCGCCTACGCCGGCCATCAGGCGGAAAAACACATCAGGACCACCCGGCGCTGGAACGTCGCCGTGCGGATGGAAGACGGCTCGACGCGCATGTTTACCTACGATCAGGCGCCCAGCGTCCGTGTCGGCGATTCCGTCAGGGTGCGGGATGGCGGCCTGATGCTGAACTGACGCAGGACTGCTTCCCCAGAGGCCGCTCCGGGGGGCGGCTTTTTTTACGGCCGCGCCTTCGCCCGATGGCATTGACACGTCGAGTCCGGGGTATCTAGACTCCACCGCCACTGAAACGGCCAGCGACATCGAGCGTGGCCGAACCCGCGTACTTTACCTTCTCGACCAGGAGACTGCCGTGACCGGACTTGCACTGGCACTTATTCTGGTCGCCGCGTTCATCCACGCGTCATGGAACTACCTCCTCAAGCGCTCGGGCGGCGGCACCGCGTTCGTCTGGTTGTTCGCGTCGCTGTCCGCCGTGTTTTATGCGCCGCTCGCGATTGCAGTTTTGTGGTGGACGCAGCCGCCTCTAGGCTGGCTCTCTTACACGCTGATGCTGGCCAGTGCGATCCTGCATACAGCCTATTACATGCTGCTCGATCGCGGCTACCGCTCGGGGGGTGATCTCTCGCTCGTCTACCCACTGGCGCGCGGAAGCGGGCCGCTTATCACGGTAGTCGTTGCCGTTCTGCTGCTCGGTGAACGCCCGTCTGCGATTGCGCTAACTGGCGCGGCACTCATCGCCGGCGGAGCGGTGCTGCTGACGGGGAACCTGACCCAACTGCGCGAACGCGGCAGCCTGCTCGCGGTCGTTTATGCGCTCCTAACGGGATGCATGATCGCCTCGTATACCGTGGTCGACAAACTGGCGGTGGCCGCCTTCGCCGTCCCGCCCATACTCCAGGATTGGGCGGCAAACTGCGGTCGCGTCGTACTGATGACACCGCTGGCATTGCGAGCCCGGCACGAAATTCTCCCTACCTGGCACCGCGCACGAAAGGAAATCATCTCCGTAGCCTTGCTCTGCCCCCTGTCTTACATATTCGTGCTGACCGCGATGGTATTTACGCCCGTGAGCTACGTTGCACCGGCGCGCGAAGTGAGTATCCTCATAGCCGCGGTGATGGGAGCACAGCTGTTGCGGGAGGGCGAGACGCACCGGCGCCTGACCGCCGCGGCAGCCATGGTCGCCGGAATTGTCTGCCTGGCTATCGGTTGAGCAACTGCGGACTGAGCGACGGCGCGCTCAATAATTCCAGATCTGCCACCAGGGCGTGTTGGCCTTGCGCGGATCGCCCTTTAGATATGGGCTATCGGGAAAGTTGGCCATGAGCACGCGCTCGGCATCCTTGCGCAGGTCTTCCATCCCCAACTTGTCGTAAGCCCTGACCAGGATCACCAGTCCCTCTTCATTGGCCGGCGCCTGCGGGTAGGTCTTGAGCGCAATCTGGGCACGGTTCGCGGCGGCGACATACGCTCCGCGCTTTATGTAATAACGCGCCACGTGAACCTCGTGCGCCGCCAGCGCATTGACGAGGTATTTCATCCGCTCGATTGCGTCCGGCGTGTAACGGCTCTCCGGGAAGCGCGCGGCCAAATCCTTGAACGCGAGGAACGCGTCGCGGGCGGCCTTCGGGTCACGCTCGCTGAGATCCTGTCCGCTGACGTAGCCGAACCAGCCGAGATCGCCGTTGAAGTTTGCGAGCCCCCGCAAGTAATACGCGTAATCGACGTTGGGGTGGTTCGGATGCAGCTTCATGAACCGTTCCGCTGCGGCGATCGCCTCGACAGGCTTTTGATCCTTGTAGTAGGCGTACGCGATCTCGAGCTGCGCCTGCTGCGCGAAACGTCCGTGCGGGTAGCGCGCCTCGAGCTTCTGGTAATACTTGATGGCGTCCTCGTAATTGCTTCCGTCGAGGCTGGCTTTCGCCTCGGCGTAGAGCTTTTGGGCCGACCAGCCCTTGGTCTCGTCGGGCTGCTCGGCAAACAGGCCGCAGGACGCGACGAGAATGGACGCGAGTAGCGCTACACTATGTCGAAGAATGGATCGCATGAAAATACCCGGAAATTATAGCGCAAAGATCACGGGGGCTGCGCCCGCAAGGCTCACCGTTCCTTCGGCGTGCGCCGGCCTGCGCTTGGATCAGGCGCTATCGCGCCTGTTGCCCCAGTATTCCCGCTCGCGGCTCGCGCAATGGGTGCGGGCAAGCCAGATCCGACTCGATGGCGCCCCCGCACTGCCGCGCCGCCGCGTCTGGGGTGGCGAGGTGATCGAAATCGTCCTGCCGCCCGACACGGAAAGCATTACCGACGAGCCGGAAGACATCGCGCTCGATATCATCCACGAGGATGCCGCCTTGCTGGTGGTCAACAAGCCCGCCGGGCTCGTCGTCCATCCGGGAAGCGGCAACCGGAGCGGGACCCTGTTGAATGCCTTGCTGCGACACCGTCCGGATTTGTCCCGACTGCCCCGCGCCGGCATCGTGCATCGGCTCGACAAGGACACCAGCGGCCTGCTGGTCGTCGCCAAGACCCTGACTGCTCAAACCGATCTCGTGCGCCAGCTTCAGGCGCGCAGCGTCACGCGGGAATATCTCGCCCTCGTGCATGGGCAAGTCACTCGCAACGGAAAAGTCGAAGCGCCGATCGGGCGCCACCCCGTCGCCCGGACGCGCATGGCTGTGGTGGCCCGCGGCCGACACGCGGTGACGCACTATGAGGTGATCGAACGCTTTTCGGATGCGACGCTCCTGCGCTGCCGGCTGGAGACCGGCCGAACGCATCAGATTCGCGTCCACATGAGCGCAATAGGGCACCCTCTCGTTGGTGATCCTGCCTATGGCAAGCGGCGCGCGACCCTCGCTTTCCCGCGGCAGGCGCTTCACGCGGAGCGCCTTGCGCTGCGTCATCCGGAAACGCAGAAGGCTATGAGCTGGCGCGTGGCCCCGCCCGCAGACCTGCGGCGCCTGATCCTCTCATTGCGCAAGCACACATGACGCTGCACCCCGATTGGATCGTGCCCGATTGGCCCGCCCCGCCGTGCATCAAGGCGGTGATCACGACGCGCGCTGGCGGGTGCAGCACCGGCCCCTACGCAGGCCTGAATCTGGGGCTTCGCACCGGTGACGACGCCAATGCGGTCGCCGCAAATCGTGCCCGGCTGCGCGCCGCGCTGCCCCAGGAACCCAGGTGGCTGCGGCAGGTACACGGCAACGCGGTTGCTGACGCGGATGCGCTGACGACGGGAATGCCCGAAGCCGACGCGAGCATCGCGCGTTCGCCGCGCACCGTCTGCGCCGTCCTGGTTGCCGATTGCGTTCCGGTCCTTTTCACGAATCGCGCCGGGACAATGGTCGCCATCGCCCACGCAGGTTGGCGCGGCCTCGCCGCCGGCGTGATCGAGCATAGCATCGCGGCGATCGGCGGGCGGCCTGGCGACCTGATGGCCTACCTCGGGCCCGGCATCGGACCGCAGGCTTTCGAAGTCGGCCCGGAAGTGAGGGAGGCCTTTGTTGCGGGCGATCCCCGGGATGCGGCCGCGTTCACCCCGCGCGCCCCAGGAAAATGGCTGGCCGATCTCTTTGTGCTGGCGCACAGACGGCTGCGGCGCGCCAAGGTGGAACATGTCTTCGGCGGCCGGACATGCACCTACTCCGATCCCGCGCGGTTCTACTCGTACCGCCGTGACCGGACAACCGGACGCATGGCCGCGCTCATTTGGCGCGAGGAAACCGTCGGTAACTGATGCGACCGGCTCGCGGCAATTCCAGGCTGCTTCGCCCTTCTCGCTCCCGCCGCCGCGCACTGGACGCGCCGTGTTGGCTTATCCCGTATAATTCGGCGCTCCCTTGAACGCAGATCCGCGGCGCGAGCCGCCGCTCGAAGTAAACAGCAGCTATCAGCGATGACGACATTGGCCTGGATCGGTGCGGCAACAGTGGCCGGCGGTGTGCTGTCGGTTGCGGCCGCGGGCGCTTTTGCGCTCAGCGCACGCGTCGCTCATGTCCCGGTGCTGATCAGCTACGCCGTCGGCGCGCTGCTCGGCGCCGTTTTCCTGGAACTGCTCCCGCACGCTTTCCGGCTGGCGGACAGCCCCGAGCGGATGGCCGGCACCATTCTCATCGGGATACTGATTTTTTTCGTCCTCGAAAAGCTCGTGCTGTGGCGCCATTGCCACGTGGAGGAATGCGAAGCGCATGTCCCGCCCGTCTCCCCTCACGATCATGGACGAAGCGGCGCGATGATCATGATCGGCGACACCTTCCACAACTTCGTCGATGGCATATTGATTGCAGCCGCCTTCATGGCGAATCACGAGCTGGGCATCGTTACCGCATTGGCCATCATCGCGCACGAGATCCCGCAGGAAGTCGGCGATTTCCTGATCCTGCTGCATTCCGGCTACACGAAAACCCAGGCGCTCCTGCTCAACGTCCTCTCGAGCGCCGCCATGGTAGTTGGAGGACTCATCGCCTACTTTGCGCTGCAGACGCTGCAGCAATGGGTTGCGCCCCTGCTCGGGCTCGCGGCTGCGAGCATGCTCTATGTAGCCGTCGCGGACCTGATTCCCGGGCTGCACCGCCGTCCCGAGCTGGGCGCGACGGCGCAACAGGTCGCGCTCATCGGGCTTGGCGTGGTGACGATCTGGTTCGTCGGTGAAATCGCGCATTCAGTGGCGTAAAGCGGTCATATCCCCGCGCACAACGGTCATTTGAGCAGCGCCCGGGCACGGACGCGACAAATCCCCTCTGCACTTGCTACGATAGCGCCGGCGCGCATGCCGCAGTCATCGCACTGCAATCCGGACCGCTCATCCTGCTCAATCGAGCCGCGCACATCCTTTACACCGTATGAATCGCACCAACAAAAACACCGCGCCCGCTGCCGAACAGCTTGAGGCGTTGAACCGCCGGCTGATCGAGGGCGTGGTCGCGCCGCTCGGCCTCAATCTGAGCATCGACGTGGCCGAGTTGATGAAATCCCTCGCCAACGGCCTCATCGAGGACACGGATCAATGGCGCGAGTTGCAGGCGCGCTACTACCGCATGCAACTTGATCTTTGGGGAGCTTACGCGCTGCGCGCCGATACGCCCCCCACCCCGGTCATCGAGCCGGATCCCGCGGACCGGCGGTTCCGCGGGAAGGACTGGCGCAAGGCACCGTACTTCGACTATCTCGTCCAGTCCTATTTGCTCTCGGCGCGCTGGTTGAAAGAGATCGTCGACAACGTGAAGCTCGAGCCGCACACGAAGCGCAAGCTCGATTTCTTCGCGCGCCAGCTCATCGACGCGGTATCTCCAGCCAACTTCCCCTGGAGCAATCCCGAAGCCCTGGCATTGGCTGCCGAGACCGACGGCGAGAGCGTCCGGCAAGGGCTGCGCAACCTCGCTGCGGACGTCGAAAAAGGCATGGTGTCGATGACCGACGACACCGCGTTCGAAATCGGCCGCAACCTTGCGCTCACACCGGGCGCGGTGATCTTCGAGAACGAGTTCATGCAGCTTGTGCAGTACCGCCCCACCACCGAGACGGTGTTCGAGCGGCCGCTGGTTATGGTACCCCCCTGCATCAATAAGTATTACATCCTCGATCTCCAGCCCGAGAACTCCTTCGTTCGCTACGCGGTCGAGCAGGGCCACACCGTTTTCATGGTCTCCTGGCGCAACATGCCCCAGGAGATGGGCCGGGCAACCTGGGACAATTATCTCGAGCACGGCGTGATCAAGGCGCTTGCGGTCGCGAGCGAGCTCTGCGGCACGCCGCAGGTCAATGCGCTGGGTTTCTGCGTGGGCGGCACGCTGCTCGGCTCCGCGCTTGCCGTGCTGCGCGCGCAGGACCGCGATCCGGTCGCGAGCCTCACCCTGCTCGCGACAATGCTCGACTTCAGCGACACCGGCGAACTCAGCGTGTTCGTCGATGAGGTTTACGTCCGCAAGCGCGAGCAGGAGTTCGCAGAGGGAGGGATCCTGCACGGCCGCGAGCTTGCGCTCACCTTTGCAAGCCTGCGCGCCAACGATCTCATCTGGCAATACGTGGTTAATAATTATCTCAAGGGCCGCACGCCTGATGCGTTCGACCTGCTCTACTGGAACAGCGACAGCACCAATCTGCCTGGCGCCATGTACGTGTACTACTTGCGGAATATGTATCTCGAGAACAACCTGAGACAACCAAACAGGCTCACCATGTGCGGGGTCTCCGTCGATCTCGGCCGGGTCGATACGCCGGCGTACGTTCTCGCGACGCGCGAGGACCATATCGTGCCGTGGAAGACTGCCTTTGGCAGCGGCCGCCTACTTGCGGGTAAAATCGAAGCCGTGCTGGCGGCAAGCGGGCACATCGCCGGGGTGATCAACCCGGCCACGAAGAACCGCCGCCACTACTGGCTTAACCCCGAGCCGGAGGAGGATTCAGAGCGCTGGCTGGCGGGCGCGGTCACCCATCCGGGCAGCTGGTGGCCGCACTGGAGCGCATGGCTTGCGGGATTCGGCGGTCGGCGCGTCGCGGCGAGATCGGCGCTGGGCGGAGCCGAATATCGCGAGATCGAACCCGCGCCAGGGCGTTATGTTCGGGAAAAGTGCGGTTAGGCGAGCGCTCGCAACCGGCGGCGCGGGCGCCGTCATCGTCGTAATCTGCGTTTAGTTCAGACAAGGAGAAGGGATCATGGCACAGCGAGTCGCAGTAGTTACGGGCGGCATGGGAGGAATTGGCGAGGCGATCTGCATGCGGCTTGCCAAGGCCGGGCACAAGGTTGTAGCGACATATTCCCCCGGCAATACCAGGTCCGGGGAATGGCTGAAGCAGATGAAAGCCAGCGGCTTCGAGTTCCACGCGGTACAGGTCGATGTCACCGATTTCGATTCCTGTCAGAAGGCGGCCGCCAAGATTCAATCTGAGGTCGGGGGCATCGATATCCTGGTCAACAATGCGGGAATTACCCGTGACAAGACGCTCGCCAAGATGGGCGCGGACGACTGGAACACGGTTCTGCGCACCAATCTCGACAGTGTGTTCAACATGACCAAACCCGTCGTGGACGGCATGGTCAGCCGCGGCTGGGGACGAATTATCAATATCTCCTCAGTCAACGGGCAAAAAGGCCAGTTTGGACAGGCCAACTACTCAACCGCGAAAGCGGGAATGCACGGCTTCACCAAGGCGCTCGCCCAGGAAGTGGCGCGCAAGGGCGTGACCGTGAACACGGTGTCACCCGGCTACATCGGCACCAAGATGGTGTTGGCGGTGCCGAAGGAAATCCTCGACACCAAGATCATTCCTCAGATCCCCGTCGGCCGCCTCGGCAAGCCCGAAGAAGTGGCCGAACTGGTCGCCTACATATGCCAGGACGAAGCCGCTTTCATGACGGGTTCCAATATCGCGATCAACGGCGGGCAGCATATGTATTAGGCAGAAAGCACGGCGGGGTTCCGGACGGCCCCTACCCCGCGCAGGTGTCGGCCGCGAACAGGTGTGCCTGATCGCCGCCTCTGACGTTGACGCGCAGCGACAACCCGCAAAAAAGGCTTTGATTTACCGATATTTTTCAGACTGTTAGATTGCAATATCCGCGTTGCTCTGCAATAATGCGTCCTTTCCCTGGATGCGGCGGGCCGTCATGAGCGAACAGCCGAGAATCATAAAGAAGTATCCGAATCGGCGGCTTTACGATACCGAAACCAGCAGCTACATCACGCTGGCCGACGTCAAGCGCCTCGTGCTGGAACACGTCGCGTTCCGCGTGGAGGACGCCAAAAGCCGCGAGGACCTGACGCGGAGCATCCTGCTGCAAATCATCCTCGAGGAGGAGTCGGTCGGGGCACCGATGTTCTCCAGCGACATGCTGTCGCAAATCATCCGTTTCTATGGCAACGCCATGCAGGGGATGATGGGGAGCTACCTCGAGAAAAACATCCACACCTTCATCGAGATCCAGAAGCGCCTGCAGGACCAGTCGCGGCAGGTGTACGGCGAGAACCCGATGCTCAGCGCGGATGCCTGGAGCGAGTTCATCAAGATGCAGGGCCCGGCCATCCAGGGTCTGATGGGGCACTATCTCGAGCAAAGCGCAAACGCCTTCATGGAAATGCAGCAGCAGTTGCAGCAGCAGACCCGCAACCTCTTCAGCACGTTCCCCTTTGCAGATTTCAGCGGCGGCCGCCAGACAGAGGGGGGCAAATCACCGGATGGACCGCCGCATGACGCTGGCAAGAAAGAAGGCGGCGAAAAGTAGCTCCCCACGGGCCCGTCCTGCTGCCCGTCAATCGGCCCCACCAAAAGTCGGTTTCGTCTCGCTCGGCTGCCCGAAGGCGCTGGTCGACTCGGAGCGCATACTCACGCAACTGCGCGCTGAGGGTTATCTTATCTCCCCCACCTACGAAGATGCGGATCTAGTCGTCGTCAACACCTGCGGCTTCATCGATGACGCGATCCGGGAATCGCTGGACGCCGTGGGGGAAGCACTCGCCGAGAACGGCAAGGTCATTGTGACCGGTTGCCTTGGTGCAAAGGGCGACATCGTCGAGCGTACCCATCCGCGCGTGCTCGCGGTGACGGGCCCGCAAGCCACTGCCGAGGTCATGCGCGCCGTCCACAAGCATTTGCCGCAGCGGCACGACCCTTTCACGAGCCTCGTGCCCGCCCAGGGCGTGAAACTGACGCCGAGGCACTACGCCTATCTCAAGATCGCGGAGGGCTGCAATCACCGCTGCACGTTCTGCATCATCCCTTCGATGCGGGGCAATCTCGTCAGCCGACCGATCGGGGACGTCATGCAGGAAGCGCAAAACCTGGTGCGCGCCGGCGTGAGGGAATTGCTGATCATCTCCCAGGATACCAGCGCCTACGGGGTGGACGTGAAATACCGGACCGGCTTCTGGCAAGGCCGCCCGCTCAGGACGCGCATGACCGAGCTCGCGCGCGCCCTTGGCGAACTCGGTGTCTGGGTGCGGCTGCACTACGTCTATCCCTATCCGCATGTGGACGAAGTCGTGCCGCTGATGGCTGAAGGCAAGCTATTGCCCTATCTGGACGTTCCCTTCCAGCACGCGAGCCCGCGCATTCTGAAGCTGATGAAACGGCCGGCTAACACCGAGGACAATCTCGCGCGCATCCGGCGCTGGCGCGAGATCTGTCCCGATATCACCATCCGCAGCACTTTTATCGTCGGGTTTCCGGGCGAGTCCGAAGCCGAGTTCGAGGAACTGCTGTCTTTTCTGGGAGAGGCCCAGCTCGACCGCGTGGGATGCTTCCCCTACTCACCGGTGCAGGGCGCGACTGCCAACAGCCTGCCCGGCCAGCTGAATGATGAAGTGAAACAGGAGCGTCACGCCCGGTTCATGGAATTGCAGGCGCGCATCAGTGCCGAGCGGCTCGCGCGCAAGGTTGGCAAAACGCTCCAGGTATTGGTAGACGAGGCGAACCCGGCAGGCGCGCTCGCCCGCTCGAGTGCTGACGCGCCGGATATCGACGGGGTCGTGCGCATTGCCTCGGCGGCGAGCCTGCGGGCCGGAGAATTCGCAACGGTGCGCGTTACGCGTGCCGACGAACACGACCTGTGGGCCACGCTGGCCGAAGGGTAAACCGCGGCGGGCGACTGATCACGGCAGCGGTTTCCCTCTCCTCATGTACGCCCGATTTCGATCGACGACACGACGATGAACAGGCTTCGAGAGTGGGCAAAACAATTGCAGCGGGAGATCGTTGCGCTGTGGTTCTGCGCCCGGCACCCGGACACGCCATTCATCGCCAAGGTCATCGCGGCCGCCATAGTCGCCTATGCCTTCAGCCCGATCGATCTCGTGCCCGACTTCATCCCTGTTCTGGGCTACCTCGACGACCTCATCATCCTGCCTGCCGGCATCTGGCTCGTCCTGAAGCTCATACCCGACCCGGTGCTTGCGCAGTGCCGGGAGCAGGCAGCGCGCTGGCTGGCGCAGGGCGGCGCGAAACCGCGCAGCCGCATTGGCGCCGTCATCATCATCGCGCTGTGGGCGTTGTTGCTCTGGCTGGGGTGGCTTTGGGCCCAGACCTGGCTGGCGTACTGAAAAAGGCGATCGCTTCGCGCGCGTCTCGAGTCAGCCGCATCGGCGGCAGGCTCCGAACAATGCGTTTTCCGTAGCTGCGCGAGATGAGACGCGGATCGCAGATCATGAGCACGCCGCGATCGTCCTCGTCCCGAATCAACCGGCCGGCGCCCTGTTTGAGCGTAATAACGGCTTCGGGAAGCTGATACTCGAAGAAAGCACTTCGTCCTTCCCGGTTGAGCTGTTCGATGCGGGCTGCCAGCACAGGATCATCGGGCGGCGAAAAAGGCAGCTTGTCGATCACCACGAGCGAGAGCGCCTCGCCGCGCACATCCACCCCCTCCCAGAAGGAGTAGCTGCCCACCAAAACGGCATTGCCCAGATCGCGGAACCGGACCAGCATGTCGGAGCGTGAGCCCTCGCCTTGTACCAGCAGCGGGCAGCCGATCCCGCGCTCCTCGAAGCTCTGTTCGAGCAGCGCGTGGCCACGCCGCATGGCACGAAGGCTGGTGAACAGCAGAAACGCGCCGCCGCCTGCCGCCTCGATGACTGGCAGCGCCGCCGCGACAACCGCCTCGGTATGCTCCGGCGTATTGGGATCTGGCAACTCGCTCGGCACGTAGAGCAAAGCTTGATTCGCGAAGTCGAACGGGCTCTCCCAGCTCGCGGTACGCGCGCCGTCGAGGCCCATTTGTCCACAGTAGTGGCTGAAGTCGCGATTGACGGACAACGTCGCCGACGTGAAGACCCACGCGCGGGCCTGGCTTTCGACCTGGCTGCGAAACACCGCCGCGATGGACAGCGGCGTCGAATTGAGATGCAGCGCGTGTCCGAACAGCTCGCCCCATTTCACCCGCTTCTCATCCACCCCGCTGCGCCATCGCTCCAGGCGCTCGGCGAGCGAGAGCGCCCGTTCGTGGCAGCGCGCGAGGCCCTCGCTGCGCTCGGCCTGGGCCTTCAGCTCCGCTGCTACCTCGTCGAGCTTTGCCAGCGTCACGCGCAGTCCGTTTTCAAATGTCGCGTGGCCAGCGAGCGAGCGCAGGGGCAACCGCCCGCTCTCCTCCTTAAACACGAGCCGCAGGTCGCGCGCGGCCTTGTCCAGCGCCTGCGCCGCCCGTGGCAATGCTGCATAGTCTCTCGCGGCGGTGGCCGCTTCCAGGCGCGCATCGCGGGCCAGCTCAATGAGCTGTGAAGTCGAAACGCTCTCACCGAAAAAAAGGCTCGCTGTGTCCGGCAGCTGGTGCGCCTCGTCGAATATGACGGTGTTGCAGGACGGCAGCAATTCCGCCACGCCCTCGTCGCGCAGCACGAGGTCGGCAAAAAACAAATGATGATTGACGACCACGATGTCGGCCGCAAGCGCTTCACCGCGCGCCTTCATCACGAAACAGTCATCGAAGCGCGGGCACTGAGAGCCCAGGCAGTTCTCGCGCGTGGAAGTCACGTACGACCAGATACCCGCGGTCTCCGGGACGCCGGCGCAGCCGGCCCGGTCACCACTCGTGCTGCTACGAACGAAACGCTCGATCTCCCCGAGATGACGAACATCATCCCGCGTGGGAAGGCGGCCATCCTTCAGTGCGCGTTCGAGATAATAGTGACACACATAGTTCGCCCGCCCCTTCAGCAGCGCAACGGTCACCGGGACGCCGAGCGCCTCGCGCACGATCGGGATATCGCGGGCGAACAGCTGGTCCTGCAGCGTCTTGGTCCCCGTGGACACGATCACCTTGCCGCCGGAGAGCAGCGCTGGCACGAGATACGCAAAGGTCTTGCCTGTTCCCGTACCGGCTTCCGCGACGAGCACGTTATTTTCAGCGATGGTTTGCGCCACCGCTTCGGCCATTTCGATCTGGAAGGGACGCGTGCGGAATTCCTTGATCACCCGCGCAAGCGGGCCATCGGCGGCGAAAAGTTTCTGGAGGTCCAACACCTTCGAATGGTAGCGTGAGGCGGGTCTCCTCGCCACACCCAAGTTTCCGGCAAACCAGCAACTCGATCGAAGCTCGCAGCCAGCCGGCGCGCGTTGTGCTCCGGCGGGCGTTTGCGCAAGAAGGCGACGCTGCCTCCGCGCTCGAACAATCGGCTCTGGTAGACTCGCGCAAGGTCTTGGAAAAAGAAAACGAGCCATGCCTGCGTCATCAAAACACCCGATACGAATCCGGATGGGCGGTTACGGGCCACCCGCGACCACCCACAGCCGTGCGCTCAAGCTGATGGGCGACCGGCTCGAGGCCGAATTCGGGGCAGACGTCGATGTTAAATACATCTGGAACGTCATGGATCTTGGCTATCGCGGCGACGATCTGCTGTGGATGGTCGAGGATGGCATTCTCACGCTCGCCTACCAGTCGACGAGCTATCTCACCGACCGGGTGCCGGAGCTGGAGTTCGCGGACCTGCCGTTCCTGTTTAGCAGCCTCGAGCACGCGCGATCTGCAATGGACGGTGGGCTCGGCGAATACCTGACCGAGCGAATCGAGACGCACATCGGCTACCGCCTGCTCGGCTATCTGGAAAACGGCTATCGCCACCTCTCGAACCGCCTGCGCACGGTGCGCGCCCCGGCCGACCTTGCGGGGATGCGGATCCGACTGCTGCCAAGCGAAATGCATTGCCGCATCTTCCAGCTGCTGGGCGCCATTCCAGTGCCATGCGACCTCAAGCCCGCCCTGGATGCGATTGCATCGGGCGCCGTCGATGCGCAGGAGAACCCGCTTGCCAATACCGTCACCTACGGCGTACACAAGCTGCACCGCTATCACACTTTGACGGGTCACAGTTATCTCTCGCGCGGTGTCTTCGTGAACCGAGCCGCGTTCGACGGCTGGCCTGCCCCCTTCCGTACCGCAATGCGGGCCGCTGCTCGCGAAGCCGTCCTGTTTCAACGGCAGCTGGCCGTGGAAGAAGAGTTGATCGCGCGCAAGGCGATTGAGGACGAGGGCTGCGAGATCGTTGAGCTTACACCCGGCGAACGCGATCAATTCGCGCGTGCTGTCGGTCCGCTGCACGGAGAGGCTCGCAAGCGATTCGGGAACGCCATCTTCACACTGGCCGAGGGCGCCCAGCGTGCTTGATGCCGGCGCCGGGAGGCGGCTTTCTTTCCAGCGTCAGAAAGTGGAGTTATTCTCGCTTGCGCAGGAGTGCGCGCAGCCGCGGCGCATGGCGCATAGGCGCGACGTCTGCGTGATCTGAGAAGAAGGGAAACGCGAAAATGGCAACTTCGGTGTCTCCGGTGTGATGGTCGCCAAGGCCGCGCTCCCGCACCTCTTGAGGCTGCTGCTCGACTGGCCGGTGCACATCGGCACGAAGAGCGCGCCCGCCTGGCTCTCATGGGCGCGGATCTTAGTCGCCGGCGGCCCCTGCTTCCGGGCTTTTTCGATGCTCGCGCTCGAGGCAGCCCGTTGAGCCGACTTCCGCTCTATGCACTGACGCTGCTCGGGGTCGTCCTGCTAGTCGACCTCGCGTTCACTGTCCCTTCTTTGGCCGAGCCCGTGGCCACGCATTTCGATGGAGCCGGACGACCTAACGGCTGGATGACGCGGACCGGGTACGGCATTTTCATGGCGGCCTTTGGTATCGGCCTGCCGGTGCTGATATCGGGCTTGATGCCCATCGTCTCACGCTGGTTTCCAACGCGCGTCAACATCCCCAACCGCCTCTACTGGTTGGCGCCCGAACGGCGCGAGGCAACGGTGTCGTTCCTGAGGTGGCATTTGGGATGGCTGGCGATCCTCATGATGTTCTTCGTTATTGCCATTCACCATCTCATTCTGATGGCGAACGCCCTTCGCCCGCCTGAGCTTCCACACACGCCCTTTCTGTTCATGCTGGGCTGCTTCCTCGCAGGAATGGCGGTCTGGACGGGATTGCTCTGGCGGCGCTTCCGCAAACCGCACTAAAACCGGAACCGAGTCTTCCGTTGCAGGGCGCTCAGCGAACCTCATCGACCTTGAGAAGTACGCGGCGATCGTCGCGCGTGACACTGGACGACCGCCCAAGCAGAACCGATTGCTGCCCAGTCGCGTCCTGTCCTACGCCGCCGAGTTCCATCCACTCGCCAAGCCGGCCAGAGACGGTAGTCACCACTCGCTGAACGTTCACGCCTCCTCGCACATCGCCCGATAGCGTCTCACGCTGCGGACTGATGTCCAGTGTCACGCGGTCCCCGGAAACTCGCGCCCGCACATAGAAACCCGTAGTGACATCGCGATACTGCGTGGTATCCACGACCTGCTCGACCACCTGCCCTCCAACCACGGTGCGCCTGACTTCTTGGCCGCGCACGGGGATCGATTGACCGACGCGGATGAACGCCTCGCGGCCTTCCATCACCCGCAGCTTCTGCGTGTTGCGGTCGGCCACGGCCGAGTTCGAATCAAGGACGCGCGCGCGGACCCGGCTGTCGCCCTCTCGTATCACGACACGACCACCCTGCCGCCCGCCGCTGGTCGGTGGGACGATCACGCGGACGTTTTCATTGCCAACGTTGCCCGAGACTTCGGCGCTGCTGCGTTGGTGTCGGGCATCCGCGTCTTGCCGCACGGTGATGAGAAGCTGCCGCGGTGCGCTGTCGATGCTGGCGAGAATGCGCTTGATCTCCGCAAGATTGCCCGGCGTCGTGCGGACGATGAGCTGCCCCTTGAACCCACTCAACGTGCCCTCGCGAACGAGCATCGGTTGCAGGATGGGGATGACCTCCTCGGCCATGCGATGGTGGAGCGGAATCACCTCGAGCACCGTCTCGGCCCGCACCACGGAGGTGACCAGCGCAAGCGCCACCGCGATGGCCAATCGCCCAAACACGGCGTATGGGGCCGGAATCCGAAGTTGGGCAATACTCATGGCGGCCTCAGGGTTACGCACAGCCTAGTTTACGCTTTGCGACAATGCGCCGTGAACAGAAATGTAACATATATTATTATTTACTATCATTTAGATACAATGTATATTTAATGTATGAGATTAATGATGGCTGCAGTGATGATCGCGCTCATGGCGGGCTGCTCGTCGAGCCCGCCGCGCGATCGCGGCTGGGACGGCGCACCGGTTTTCGGCTCGGCATCGCGCCCCGACTACGATGCCGAGCGCGGCGAGGACGTCGTGCGCCACGCGCTGGGCTACGTCGGCATCCCGTACCGTTACGGCGGGAACTCCGCAGAAACCGGCTTCGACTGCAGCGGTCTTGTCTGGCGCGTCTACCGACAGGCGACGGGCATTACATTGCCGCGGGACACCTATGGCATCAGCCGCACTGGAATTGCGATCCGATCACGCGAGCTTGCGCCCGGCGACCTGGTGTTCTTCAACACCGCGCGCCGGCCATATTCGCACGTCGGAATTTATCTCGGCGGCGATCGCTTCGTCCACGCGCCAAGCAGCGGAGGGAAGGTCAGCGTTTCTCGCCTCAGCAATCGCTACTGGCGTCACCGGTTTGATGGCGGCCGGCGAATCGCGTTCTAGAACAGGCTACGAGTGCGACCAAAAGTGGTGCGGAGCCGCTGCAGGGCGCTCTCACCCGCTAATCGCGGGCTCTCTCGATGCTGATCAACGAGCTTGGTCTACGCGTTCTGAGGTCGCAAGAACAGCAACCGAAAAGAAACATTTTATTGCTTACATAAATCAGAGTGTTGCGATCAACCACGAGACCGCAGACCTCACGCCGGAAAGGTTGATTAGGGGCTTTAGTGTGCGGTTTGTAAATGCGAATGATTCTTGTTACTATTGTTACCGAGAAACACAACTTGCCCCCCCCCGGAGGAACACTCGCATGTCGAAATTGGTCTGTCGGTCATTGATGCTTGCCGCCACGGCAGCGCTCTCCACTTCGCTCGCCGGCCCGTTATTCGCCCAGGAAGCTGTAGTCAACCTCTATTCGGCGCGCCACTACCAGACCGACGACGCTCTTTACGCTGGGTTCACCAAGCGAACCGGCATTCGCATCAACCGCATCGAGGGAACCGAGGACGCGCTGCTCGAACGCCTCAAGAATGAAGGCGCCAACAGCCCCGCCGATGTGCTGATCACGGTTGATGTCGCCCGGTTGTGGCGTGCGCAACGAATGAACCTTTTCCAGCCGGTCGCTTCCTCGGTCCTGGACCAGCGTGTCCCGGCACACTTGCGCGAGCCTGGCGGCCATTGGTTCGGGTTTTCCAAACGTGCGCGCGTCATTGTCTACAACAAGCGCCTCGTGAGTCCCGACCAGGTGCGCGACTACCAGGACCTCGCCCGCCCCCACCTGAAAGGTAGGGTCTGCACCCGCTCCCTCAGCCACGTCTACAACCTGTCCCTGATGGCCGCGCTCATCGATCACCTGGGACAGGAAAAGGCGCAACAATGGGCGCGCGGCTTGAAAGCCAACCTAGCGCGCGATCCCAAGGGCGGTGATACCGACCAGATCCGCTCGGTTGCCGCCGGCGAGTGCGAGGTCGGCATCGCCAATACCTACTACTACGTGCGACTGGCGGCTTCAAAAAAGCAACGCGACCGGGATGTGGCCGAGAAGGTAGGGCTCGTGTTTCCCAATCAAAAGAGCTTCGGGACCCATATCAACATCTCGGGCGCCGGCGTAATGCGCCACGCACCGCATCGCGAAAATGCGGTCCGCTTTCTCGAATATCTCGCCAGCCCCGAAGCCCAGACCCATTTCGCCAATGGCAACAACGAGTGGCCGGCAGTGCGCGGCGTCAAGCTCGATAATCCCGCGCTCGCGCGGCTAGGCAACTTTCGCGAGGACGAATTGAATGTCGGCAAACTCGGACAGAATCAGCCGTTCGCGCAAAAAATATTCAATATAGTGGGGTTGAAATAGCCGGCAGAGCGCATGCCGCGCCTCGGCCAGCTAGCGCGCCCCGGTCACCGCTGCTTCTTCGAATGGAACGACCTGGACCGCGGATGCGCGCCTAGTCCGCGCGATGCCGCGTGAGACGACGATGAGCGGAATCAATCCGGCCGCTACGATCACGAGGGCCGCAGTCGCCGCCTCGGACAGGCGCTCGTCGTGCGCGAGATTGTAGACCTGCGTCGCGAGCGTATCAAAATTGAATGGCCTCATGACAAGGGTCGCCGGCAGCTCTTTCATGACCTCGACGAAGATGAGCAGCATTGCGGTAAACAACCCCCGCGACAGTATCGGCACATGGATGCGCCTCAATGTTTCCGCCGGCCCGCAGCCAAGGCTGCGGGCCGCATCATCCATCGAGGGCCGTATTTTCAGCAATGCTGCATCCACGGTCTGCAATCCGATCGAGAAAAAGCGGACGACGTACGCAAAAACGAGCGCCGTGATGCCGCCGGTAAGCAACAGGCCCGGCGAGATCCCGAACGCAGACCTGAGCCACCCCGCCAGGGCATTATCCAGCCAGGCCAGCGGAATCAGGGTCCCGACGGCGATCACCAGACCCGGTATCGCATAGCCCAAGCCCACGAGACGGCTCAGACCGACGCTGATCATGCCGGGATTAAGCCGGGCGTTGTAGGCCATCAGCACCGCCAGCACGACCAGCAGCCCAGCCGTGATAGCAGCAAGCGTAACGCTGTTGAGCGTGAGCTGGATGAAACGAGAGCCGAACTGGGCATCCCCGTCACCGATTGCCATCTCGAGCAGCAGCCCGCCTGGCAGGAGGAATCCCAGCGCCAACGCAGAAAAACACAGCGCTGTTGCACCAGCCGCCCGCCCCCCCTCGAGGCGCCGTCGTGCCGGCGGGCGTCCGCGCTGCGAGGTTTCGTGAAAACGCTTGCGGCCGCGACTCGTTCGCTCGAGCAGCAGCACGAGGACTACAAATCCCAGCAGTGCCGCCGCCAGTTGCGCCGCAACGACGCGCTCTCCCATCGAGAACCATGCCTGGTAAATGCCAGTGGTAAACGTCTGCACGCCGAAGTAGGACACGGTGCCGAAGTCGGCAATCGCCTCCATCAATGCGAGTGCCGTGCCCGCCACGATAGCGGGGCGCGCTAACGGAAGAGCAACACGGAAAAAGACGCCCGCGCCACCCACGCCCAGCGTTCGACTCACCTCGAGCAGGCTCGCGGAGCGCTCGAGAAAGGCAGCGCGCGACAGCAAATAGACATAGGGATAGAGGACAAGGATGAACATCGTGATTGCCCCGCCCAGCGAACGGACGTCGGGGAACCAGTAGTCCGCCTTGGTCCATCCCATGAATTCCCGCAGCCCGGTCTGCACCGGACCAACGAACTGGAGGAAATCCGTATAAAGGAACGCGATCACATAGGCAGGCATCGCGAGCGGCAGGATCAGCGCCCAGTCAAACAGGCGCCGCCCCGGGAAATCGTACATGGCCGTGAGCCATGCAGTGCTGACGCCAAGCGCGATCACGCCGCCACCCACGCCAATCATCAACCATAACGTGTTGGCGATGTACTGCGGCAGGACCGTGCCGGCCAGGTGCCCCCACACGCCGGGCGTGCTTTCGGCGAACAGGTTTATGAACACGCTCGCGACCGGCAGGGCACAAAGCGCGCCGATCAGCGTCGCAGCGAGCATAAGTCGCCCGATTCGCGGATGCAGGATGTGAATTGCCATGGCAATGCAGGTAAATGAGATTTATTATTATACGTATGTCTATGAATTTACGTGAATCGACAAACCGTGCGGAAAGCGGGTCCGACCCTGCGACCGACGCGTTCAACGTGCCGCTGCTCGCCATCCGCGGCTTGCGCCACGCCTACGGCGCGCTCGAGGTCGTCCGCGACCTGACGTTCTCGCTCGATCGCGGCGCAATTGGTTGCCTACTGGGTGCGAGCGGTTGTGGCAAGACGACCGTTCTCAGGTGCATTTCGGGTTTCGAACCTCTGCAGGCAGGCGAGATCTGGCTCAACGGCCGCCCGGTCAGCCGCCGCGACCTCATGCTACCCACGGAAGAACGCCAGGTCGGGGTGGTGTTCCAGGATTACGCGCTGTTTCCCCACCTTACAGTTGGTCAAAACGTGATGTTCGGGCTGCGTCGTGACGATCGCGCGGCCAAGGCGCGGCGAGTCAATGAAGTGCTGGAAACGGTACGCCTCCCTGGTCTGCACGACAAGTACCCCGACGAGCTCTCAGGCGGCCAGCAACAACGCATTGCGCTCGCGCGAGCGCTGGCGCCGCGCCCGCACCTGCTGCTGCTCGACGAGCCCTTCTCCAATCTCGATGTCGAGTTGCGCACGGAATTGAGCCTCGAAGTGCGCCAGATCCTCAAGGAGCAAAACATCACCGCCGTGCTTGTCACTCATGATCAGGACGAGGCATTTCGCTTCGCCGATGAGATCGGCATCATGAACGCCGGACGCATCGAGCAGTGGGATACGCCGTATCGGCTCTATCACGAGCCGGCGACGCGTTATGTCGCGGATTTCATTGGACAGGGCGTATTTCTTCCTGGAACCGTCGTGGGCAACAGCCAAATCAAGGTCGAGCTGGGTGTATTTCGCCTCGGCATTCCAGACGACTGGCCCACGGGTACCGTGGTGGACGTTCTGCTCCGCCCCGATGACATCCAGCACGACGACGACAGCCCGCTCCAGGCGAAGGTGCTGCAAAAGACTTTCCGAGGGGCTGAGTTCGTCTACACGCTGCAACTCCCGGGCGGCGCCCAGGTCATGTCGTTCGTGCCGAGTCACCATAACCACGCGATCGGGGAAAAAATCGGGATCCGGCTCGAACTCGATCATCTTGTCGCGTTTCGGCGCGACGCCCCCTGACTCACTGAACGGTGACTCGTGAACGGCGAATGGCGAAACGAAAACACCCGTTCCACAAGATTCCCGCAATCACCGCTTACGATTTACGTTTCACGATTCACGTTGGACGAACGTCAGCGCTTTGCCGCCCGCATTTCCTTCGCGAGTTCGTGGACGGCCAGCGCGTAGTTGATGCTACGGTTGTAGCGGGTGATCACATAGAAGTTGTTGAGCCCCAGCCAGTATTCCTTGCTGTTTTTCGCCTCCACCGCAAATGGCGCTGCCAGCAAAGTCTCCGCGATTGGCGTCAGCGGGTTCATCCCCTTTTGCCGTAGGTCGGCCACCGTGATGCGCGGCTTGATCTCATTGTTATTCGCCACTTTGGCGCCTGCAGCATCTGTCTCGGCCCGCACCGCGACCGGTTCTCCGGCTCGCCACCCGAATGAGCGATAGTAGTTGGCAATGCTGACCACGGCGTCCGGCACGCTATTGACCAGATCGGGCTTCCCATCACCGTCAAAATCCTTCGCGTACTTGCGATAGCTGCTGGGCATGAACTGGGGGATACCGATCGCCCCGGCGTAGGAACCGCGAATGCGCAGCGCATCGAGACCCGTCTCACGCGTCAATAACATGAGCTCCTCGAGCTCGTCACGGAAAAAATCGGCCCGCGGGGGGTACTGAAATGCCAAGGTCGTCAATGCATCGATGACCCGGAATCCCCCGATGTGATGCCCGTACAGCGACTCGATGCCGATGGTGGCAACGATGATCTCCTCGGGAATGCCATAGTCGGCGCTTGCCCGCTCCAGCACCTTTTCGTGAATACCCCAGAACTTCACACCCCTATCGATTCGCTCGCGCGTCACGATGATGGAACGAAACTCGTGCCAGGGCTTGGCAGTGGTGGGCGCTTTGATCACTTCCAGCACGCGAGGTTTCGGCTGCACGTCCTGAAAAATCCGCCTTAGCTCCTGTCGCTTGAAACCATGTTTATGAACCATTGCGTGAATGAATGCCTCGATGTCGACGGGCAGCCTGCGCGCCGCCGCCGGCCCTGCTGCACAACCCAGCAGGATCATCATGATCAACAGTAACGCTGTTCGCGATCCTGCCGCGGTAGCGGCGGAGTAACCCCATCTCACAATGCAATTCTCCACTTGCTTGTCGTTGACCTCGAACGCATTCGAAGCCGCCTGGGCTAGAACACAGGGGACAGCCGTAGCGCGGATATCGCTTGCCTTACAGCTTGTAGCCGATCTGCCTCAGAAAATTCTTGCGCCAGCTGATCTCGGCATCGTCCTCGATACCCTTGGGTGCGAAACCGTCCACCACGCCAAGGATACCGCGTCCCTGCTCGGTTTGCGCCAGGATGACCTCTGTCGGATTGGCGGTCGCGCAAAAGATGCGGCACACCTCCGGCACCATCTTTAGGACATTGAGCACGTTGATCGGGAAGAATCCGTCGCCGAGGCAAACGATGAACGTGTGTCCCGCTCCCAACGCTTGCGCGTTCTTCTTCGCCAGCTCGGTCATTGCCGCATCGGTTCCGGAGCACCGGATCAGGCACTTGCCCGAGGCTTCGCAAAAAGCCAGCCCGAATTTGATATTCGGCACCGCACCGACCAGCGCCTCGTGAATATCCTCGACCGTCTTGATGAAATGCGTTTGACCGAGAATAAAGTTCGTCGCTTCGGGTTTCTCGATTTTTACGTGTAAGAGTTCCATGTCTGAGGCCCTCTTTCTATTTTTGATACCGATAGCGCGGCATTGCGAGGAGACCAACAATTAGAAAAATCGCGGCTGCAACGAATCGAAACTGAAAACCTGATACGCGCCCCTGAAATGGACAGATTACGCGCTCAATTCAGCAGTCGCGAACGGAAAACTGCCGGAGAGGGTGTCACCAAACAAACTGTCCAATACCGTCCAGATTTTGACGAGTACTGCATTGCATGTCAAAAGCATGGCGGCAGCGCTACTCCGAGACAGTGCAGAGCGGCCCAACGGAATCCGACCCAGATATGCGGGTAGAGCTGTGGGTAAGAAGCCAGTAAACGGATCATTGGCTGTCCAGAATGTCGATACCGAACGTGTCCTCAAGATTCTCCAGTCGATATGGGCGACCAAGCCTGAAACCGCCGGCTGCGCGAACGGGCGGCGGTATCTGCCCGCTGTCCTGAGTTCACTATACTTACCGCCGCCAGCATCCACGACGCAGCAAACGCAAGAGCAGAAGAAATCGACCTTGCGAATGTGAGCGCGGGCACCGGGTGGAATACGGGCGCCCCTTCTGCGCCGGCGTGACAGACCCCATCGAGCACCAGCGCATGCAGGTGAATGTTCAGATTGGCCGCCGAGCCAAAGTTTTGAAGTCCAGCGCTGCTCCGGCGCCGAGTGCTCGGATTTTGTTGCGGTGACGGGGACACTCACACAGAGCGTTGCGGCTGCGACCTTTGAGGACACTTCCATCGCGAATGGCACCACGTATAGTTTTCGCGTCCGGGCGATCCACGGCCAGATTCAATCCATCTGGGTCGTGCTCAGGGACATTTGAAAACCAGGATTTGGTCAGCGGCTGGCTTGGCTCCTCAGTTTGGTCTGGATTTGGAAACCGACTCAAGTTTCTTATCCACTCCGGGCTGATCCAGGTCTACGGAATGGGTCCTCGTGCCATCTCGGTCATGGGAGGGGCAGGCTACCCCTTCTGCGCTAGGGACACTCACCCAGCTGCGTAAAATTTTTCGTGAGCTTGTCCCCTTCGAATTGGAAGGTCTCACAACGAGTGGGCTCATGCGTAATCGCGATTCGCCATTTCCAGATCGGGGCCGTTTTCAGATCGCCGCTTCGTGGCCACCAAGGGCTATAGCCATGGGATTCGAGCACCTTCTTGCGATCGCCACTCGTTGCAGCGACCAAAGCCTGGAATTGAGCGGCCTGCTCATTTCGGATCCGTTGATCAGCAGCCTTGCGTGCGGCGTTCTCGGCATCTGACTTGGCCTGGGCCTGCGCCTCCATCTTTTTGACGACTTTCGCATGAGCGGGCATCACTTTGTCACAATAGGCGAACCACTCTCCCACAGTCTTGGTTGTATCCACCGATGTCGCGTCAGGTGCCGTTGTGAGACCGATTTTCATATCTTCTTTTGCGATGTCCGGAAAACTGGACAGCGCCTTTTTCTTTTCTTGCTCATACAGTTTGAGATCCTGATCAATTCCCGAAGAACCCCTTCTCCCCTGAAAACTCGAGCAGTACCCATTGATGGCACTGTAGGCCGCATCCTTCGCTTGGCGCTTTGCGTTGCCAGCTTCAAACTCCGCACGTTCCGCGGCGGCTTTGGCTTTGCGCTTGGCTTCCTTTTCCTCAAACGCTGCCTTTTCCTTGGCTGCGAGCTTTTCAGAAGCCTTTTTTTCGGCCGCTAGCTTTGCGTCCTTCTCGGCCTTGGCACCGGCAACCTTCTTGTCCAATGCCGCCCGAAACTGCGCCATTTCCGCACCTAATTTCTCACATTCCTTGAGAGCCTGCGCCAAGGTCTGCTTGGTCTTGCGGTCAAAGACAGTATCGGATTTCGTCACACTGGCGTCCTTTGCCTTCGCCTTCTTCACTTGATCTTCGAACTTGGCAAGGTCCCTCTGCCAGGACTTGAATGCATTTTCCTGTTGTCGAATCGCGGCGTTCTTCTTCTTTTCCATGTCTTTCTTCACTTTTTGGCAAGCCGACAGTCCGAAACGCAGATCTGACTCCGCCTTCTTGTCTGCGGCCCAGACATTCACACCTGACATACCCGCAACAACTGCAACGACAACTACCCAATGCACTCGCTTCATGAATCCTCCAGGAAGTGATGGGGCCGGGTTACCTGCGGTAATCCGGCTCTCTTTGAATCAAGAAATTACCGCAACATTAGTTATGGATCGGCATCTGCAGAATGTGATTCTTCAGACTATCATCCTGATCTGCACTGAATCCGGTGATGTCGCCGTCCTCTGCCACCTGGGCCACGCCCTCGAATTTACACTCGAGCGAACGCTTCAACTTTTTGACTGACTGACTGCCTATCGCATAATACACCTTCAACCCGCAAAGCATGGCCGTCGTGTTCTCTGCTGAAGAGCAGGTGGCGGGATCGATATTCACAATCCCACCCCAATAGCTAGCATCCGAAATGCAGTCCGCACTGCCCTTGCCGTCAAGACCGGAGGCACTGGCGACCGAGAGCGCGATCCACCGGCCCAAGGACACCTGCAGGTAAGGCGCGGGCGTCGAAGAACGCCTACAAGGGTGAGACACGGCGGATGCTTCGTGTATTGCGCAGACTGCTACGGGAGCAAAGGAACGGACTGCAGCGCATCACTTAGATCACCTTGAGTGGACATCGGGACGTCCGACATCTACGCGTCCTGATACTTCGTATGCGCTGTCTCCTGATTGTCGTGCTGCGGCTGATCTTCGCGTCTGCCGCTGCGAAGGGGGTGAAGCACAATGAAGCGGCCGAGTCGACTTGGTACTACGACCCCGCTGCGTTAAGCTAGCACCCGTTCAGGGTTCGGAACTTGATGGTGAGGACATGAAGAGCCAAGCCGTTTGCCGGTTGGTTCGACGTTATCATTGCCTACTTAATTCCTTGGTTTAGGCCACGCATGGACGCTAATGCCTGGATAGGCGCCCTGCTTGCTGCTCTGGTGTTAATCGTTGCGGTGATCCCATTAAAACGCCGCGCGACAATACGAAAACCGGTTCCAAATGCCTCATCGTGGAAAGCACGCATGACCACCTTGTCGATAGTATTTGTGGTCATGTTGATTCCATCCGCATGGGGAGGCGAAAAAGCCATAGCAGTGGTTAGCGGAATCATTTGCCTAATCGCCCTGGCAGTGAATTATCTGGCGACATCGACTGAGCCGAAATTTCAATGGGTTGGTGGTTTGATACTGGCATGGCCTCTAGCCGCTTTGATCGTCGTGAATGGTTTCATCAATCCGCATGAATTGCGCCTGATTCCATTGTGGCTAGCCATCGCTTCAGCTGTTTACCTCTCTGCCTCTATAGGTGGCATTTTCGCGCGCCGCAATTAATTGGCAAAAAAACCAAGAAGACATCTGGAAATTGGTCTGTTTGGCCGAAAGCGGACGCCCCGATGACGCCGGCGTCCGACCCGAAGCGGACATTTAACAATCCTCCTTTCGCGGCCTATCTCGATATTGCTACGTCCTCAGACCGGATAGGCTACCTGCCAGCTCCCCACTTCTCTCATTCCGCCAGCCGCAGCCCGGGGCGTCATGATAGGCTCTGCGGGCGGCGGCGCATCCCCGGCCCTCTACGGCCCCGAGCGGCGCCGTCGCTTTGATGCATTCAAGGATAAATTGCTTCAACGGGAGGAGGTACCAATGAGAATTCGCACTTGCATCACACTGCTCGCAATCTCGGCCTTCACGGCCGCCGCTCACGCGCAATCGGCGAAAGGTTCGGCAGGTCCGGACTTTAAGGTGACCTTGCTTGGCACCGGCAGCCCGGCGCCCATCATGAAGCGGTTCGGGCCGGGAACGCTCGTTCAGGTCAACGGGCAGAACCTGCTCTTCGACGCGGGGCGCGGCGTGACGCAGCGGCTCCTTCAGTCAAAGCTCAAGCTCGGCGAGGTAACCGCGCTGTTCCTCACGCATCTGCACTCGGACCATGTCGTCGGGATTCCCGACCTGTGGCTGACGGGCTGGCTGCAGGCCGCCTTTGGCCGACGCAAGGGGCCATTCGTGGTCTACGGTCCTGCGGGAACCAAGAACCTCGTTGACGGACTCCAGAAGGCGTACGAGTGGGACATCCAAACGCGCATCAAGGACCAGAAACTGCCGGTGAACTCGGTCGCGGTGAATGCGACCGAGTTCACCGAAGGCGTGGTCTACGAGAAGGACGGCGTCAAAGTTACCGCGTTCGAGGTAAACCACGGTGAGCTGATCAAGCCTGCCTTTGGATTTCGCATTGACTACGGCGGACGCTCGGTGGCCATCTCCGGCGACACGAAGTTCAATGAGAATCTCATAAAGCACGCGACGGGCGTTGACCTGCTCATCCATCAGGTCGCCGCGGCGCGCCCGGAGTTGCTGAAGATCCCGGTGTTCAAGGTCATCATGGCACACCACACGAGCCCCGAAGAAGCGGGTACCGTCTTCTCGCGCACGAAGCCGAAGCTCGCTGTGTACTACCACTTTGTGCTGCTCGGCACACCGAAGATCAAGCCACTGAAGGAACCGGATGTCATCGACTTGACGCGCAAGACCTACCAGGGTCCGCTGCGCATCGGTGAGGACCTCACCGGGTTCATCGTCGGCAAGGCCGGCATCAAGGTGATTGAACCGCCCAACAAGTAGGTGAGAGGCCAATTCACCTTTCACCGGCGCGCCGATTACCGAAGACTTTCGACGTCCGCTCTTGGCCGATAGCCGACGTCCGCTTCCGATTCAGAATGACAGAAGGTTTTCTCCATTCATACCCGGAAAGTGAAGTGGCCTCCGCCTGACCAAAAAACAATCGGCAGCCTAATTCAGGTAGAGTGGCATCAGAATCGTCTATTTCTGGAGGATTGTTCTTGACTAAGAAGGTTGCCGTAATTCAAAAGCCCCCGGTGTTTCTCGATCGTCAGAAGACCATTGAGAGCATGCTTGCATCCATCGACGAAGCGGCGGCTCAAGGTGCTTCCCTCCTCGTCTTTCCCGAAGCATATGTAGCCGGCTACCCGACCTGGATTTGGCGGCTTCGGCCTGGCGGCGACATGGCAATTTCAGGCGAAATTCACGCGCGCCTGCGTCAAAACGCGGTAGACCTCGCCCGGGGCGACCTGCAACCGGCGCAGGATGCGGCAGCAAAGCACGGCCTGACGATCGTCGTCGGCATCAACGAACTTGACAGCCAATTCAGCGGCACGACGATCTTCAATACGGTTGTGGTTATCGGTCCTGAAGGCAGAATCCTCAATCGGCATCGCAAACTGATGCCCACCAACCCCGAGCGCATGGTGTGGGGCATGGGTGACGCCAGTGGGCTTCGAGTGGTCGACACCCCTGCCGGGCGGCTGGGATCACTGATTTGCTGGGAGAGTTATATGCCCCTAGCGCGATATGCGCTTTATGCCCAGGACATCGACATTTATGTGGCGCCTACTTGGGACGCAAGCGACAGCTGGCTGGCGACCATGCGCCATATTGCAAAGGAAGCAGGCTGTTGGGTGATCGGGACGGCGACCGCTTTGCAGGGCCGCGACCTGCCGGACGATTTTCCTGAACGCGACAAACTGTTTGACGCTGAGGAATGGATCAACGATGGCAATGCCGTCGTGGTCAAGCCCATGGGAGCCGTCGTTGCCGGGCCGCTCAGCCGTGATAAAAATATCTTGTATGCGGAGATAGACAAGGAAGACGCGCGGCGGGCACGGCGCTCACTGGATGTCTGTGGCCACTATTCGCGGCCTGACATCTTCGTCACCTTCTCTGACTGATAGGCGAGAGACATTTGCGGCAAAACCAACTGCGATCCTCATGACCACGCTTGGCCAGAAGCGAACCTCGGTGGATGTCCGCTTCTGGCCGGAAGCAGCCACTTGGGATGTCCGGTTCCGACCCAAAGCGGACTCTCAGCGCTCCGGTTCAGCGGAGGCTTCACGCCGTGTCCGCTGAAACCCGTTGTTAGCTGATCACACTAGACTGGCTGCGTAGCTCACTCAGCCATGGCTCATCACATTGCTATGCGCTGTCACCCTGTGCTCAGACCGGTGCAGCCGAGTCTATCGGGGGTCAACGCAACTGAAACTCGACGCATTGCGTGTGTCCCCTTTGCCGTCATACTTGGCGACTTTGGGGTAAGCACAAACCGGTCGAGAGCCCGTGGGGTGCTTTTTTTCGTTGAGCCAGTAAGCGGGGATTTGCTCTGGCGCTTTTCCTGATTCAACCCACTTATCGATTTCCGTCAGGTAATTTACCCATGAGGGTCCCGGTCCGCCGAAACAATGTTCAACCCCGGGCATCATGAACAAGCGGACATCGTCAGTCGCAGTCTTGTCATGTGCCAGGACATTTTCATAGTATCCGACCATTGCCAGACCTGGAGCAGCAGCATCTGACCAGCCGGAGTAGATGATCAACTTGCCGCCACGCTTGCGAAATGACGAAAGATCGGGATTGGTCGCATTGAGTGTTTCAGCGACCCGCTCCGAATCTTTACGGAGCGCGTCGTAATCGTAATTTTGATAAATCCAGTCCGGGTTGTTGTAAACAAAGTACTTCATGATCCCGGTGCCGAAACCGTAATAAGCGCTCGGTGAAACCGGCGCCTTGAAACCGCCAACACCCACACCACCCTGGAACTCGTCCATTTTGGCCTGGTACTTAAGACCTCCAGTCAACCAGCGCGGCCAACCTCCAGCCGCTGTTTCACCCCCAAAGGGAAATCCATAAAACAATGCATTGCCTTTTGAGTCTTTAGGGCCATCATAGATAACCTTGACCGCTGCCAGTTGTTGCTTGCTGAGACAGGTGTCGGTCTTTTCGCCTTTGCACACCAGAGTGGCCACATCAAACTTGCACTGCCGGGGATCGTTGAGGATGCCGTCTTTAATCCCGTCCTGCGCATCACACTTCGCAAGATATGACGACTCGATCAACGCCTGCTCTCTGGGGCCAACCACCGCTTCTTGTAGATTGTTGGGGTCGGGATACATGGCCTGCGTTATCTGTATTGCCAATGCAGCAAGCCCCGGCGCCCAGTTATAGGCCGGCGCACCTGCAACGATGCCGTCAAAATCCTCCGGATAACGCTGCGCCGCCATCAGACCCTGGCCACCGCCACGGGAACAGCCGGTAAAGTAGCTACGGGCAATACCCTTTCGATAGTACGCTCTGGTCAATGCCTTGGCCGTCACCGCGGTGCGGTGCACCGCCTGGTGGCCAAAGTTGACCAGACGTTCCAGGTTATTGTGCGCCCAGCTGGCATCCAGGGGATGGCCCTGATGGCCGGTGTCGGTGCCGACCGTGGCATAGCCAGCCTGCAACGATCCAAACAGAAGCGAGGTGTTTTGCACCGAGCCAACAAACCCACCGCCACCGCCCATGACGAACTTGCCGTTCCATTTCTCGGGCAGAAGCAATTCAAAATGAATCTCCGGTCCGATAACACCAGCAACCTTGCAGTGTGGTGCCGGCGCGGCTTCCTGAGTCACCTTGTTGATAGTCACATCAGGCAATGGCGGAAATGATTCCGTTTTGCATACAGGCTGCGCATAAAGTGAGATGTGAAACAGTGCAGGCCAAACTAGTGATATCGCGACAAAGAACTGCTTTTTCATTGCGTGACTGTCTCTTTCGTTGAAGAAGCCAACAATAATTAGTTGACAAATGTTAGTTGACTTTTTGGTTGACGCCAAATGCTAGGTGTCCGCTTCTGGCCGTTAGCCGACGTCCGATTCCGACCCGAAGCGGACGCTCGCAGGTCAAGAAAAACTCCGCCGAAAGGGGCATGGATCGTTCTTCGCCACGACTTGGCGGCGGTTGCGATGGCTAAAGGCCACCGCCCCAGCGATACTGCCATGCGATCCCAGCTAGATCGAAGTTGTTACCAGTACGAGCCGAAACGCCGCTGCTGGCAAAGAGCTTAATCGAATTGTGGGCGTCCACCGGAATCGCCAACGTTGTGCCAAAGCGCCAATTCTGCTGGAGGTCGTTATTCTGCGTGTCATTGAGCGTCGTCCGTCCGCCGTTAAAATAAGTGGCGTCGAGCGAGAGCCAGATGCCCGACCTGAAGTTGTAGATCGCACTTCCCTGCAGTGCATAGAGCGGATCTTGCGAGAGCGTGTTGCCTTGGAAGAAGTCTTTGTTGTCCGTGAACAGGGTGACCCCTGCGGCGGCCTCGAGCGTCCATGGGCCCAGTGCCTTGGAAACGCCTACCTCCGGCTTGAAGGACCACCGGTTCGTCCCAAGGTTGACGAGTTTGGTGTCGTCATACTGCCCCATTGGCGGAGATACCCGCAGGCTGACGCCGATGATCAGGTCCTGTTTGTAATCCGCGAACTCCTTAAGCGAGAGTGCAGGCGCGCCGTAGAGGTTTACTGACAGCTTGAAGAAAGGATCGGAAGCACCGGAAACGTCGCGCCGCACCGTTTCCCCCGCGTATTGTGCCGTTCCGTCCATGCTACTCAACGGCACGACAACACTGACTTTGGCCGACTTGCCCCAGAAATCGAGCGCCCGGACATAGGCGAAGAGCGCGTTGGACCTAGTCAGCTCCGGATTGGTCAATGGCACTGAACTGTCGAATGCCACGCCACCGCGCGTGTAGGCGTAGCCCCCGATCAGAAAATTGACCCCGACTGGCACATTGGCGTATGCCCTGGGCTCAATCTCTTGTCCGCGAACTCCTATTGAGACAAGAACGAGTGTGAGGGCAACCGCGTGTAGAGCAAGGCGCATTCCAACTGCCATAGAAAAGTTATTAATGCACCTAAACTACCTCCTCGTAGGCTACGCCATCCTGTGATAAGCGTGAACAGCCAATCCAGGTCATTCTTCATTGGAGCCCCAACGATCGTTTTGAGCTGGATCAAATCAGGGGGAAGTTCGGCCCTGACCTGACTGACTACGAGAGGCCGCTGAGGAGTAGCGAACGCCTTCGAATCTCAGGGATACCTTAGAAACAATGCCTCGGAGCGATACCGGCGCTGCCGTGGGCGCAGCGAGCGGCTATCTTTACGACCAGAGCAAGAAGAACGAGGAAAAGGCCTACCAGCAGGGCGTGAAAGACGGTCAAAAGAAATAGAATCGGTGCTCTGGTTGGCCCCGGCGCTCCAGACCCCAGTATGCAGCTTGTCGTATGTCCGCTTTTGGCCGGAAGCAGACCTGCAAGGACGTCCGGCTTCGACCCATAGTGGCCCCTAGGCCGTCGCCACCCACTTTGGCATGAGGCTATATTAGGATACCGCGATGTCACAGAGGCTTGAGGTCCGCGATAG